>OGZW01000977.1_pt1 | contig 23193 bp, 18 predicted proteins | sample 1577001 | NCBI WGS metagenome assembly OGZW01 (sample SAMEA3541519, study PRJEB24748) | human gut metagenome | biome: human gut; feature: human-associated habitat; material: faeces | place: China | collected 2012 | reverse complement strand
CGCCCCAAGCCGTTTTATCCTTTTTGTCAAGACATACAAGCTCGTGATAAACCGTACAAGGAGTAATATACTTATATTTCGTTTTTTCAAAATTTGAATTATGTTCTTCAATAACATCTAATAAAGAATCTAATTCTATATCTGGATATATACTTGCATATAATTTAGGTAAATTAGTAATAAAATCTGATTTATTTTCACCTGTTTTTTGCGTCATCCACTCTTTTATGTACCCATTTGTTTTTCCCTCAAATAATTTGTCATTTGAAGCAACACCTTTTTGTTTTAAATATGTTGAAAAATTTTCCATTATAGTACAATAATTTTTGTAAATATTTCTTCCTTTCACAGCTTCATTTATTTGAATTTTAGGAATAAAATTTGAAAGATTAACATCCTTATATGTTTTACTTGTTGCTTTTTTATAAGTACCATTGACGATAATTGGATTACCACTCTCATTAACAGTAATAGAATAATTAGCTAAAGTATCATCCACATCAATATCTGTATCTTTATTTTCTTCATCAACTAAAGCTTTTTGTTGTTTATTTGTTACATCTTTATAATGATTAGAATCTGTAAAAAGATTAAGTGCAGTAACAAAACCAACCACAATAATTAAAGATGCTGTACTAATAATTAATAGAGAGATGATTACTTCAATAAGTGTCATACCTTTTGTATTTTTCATATTCATCCCTCCTACTCAATTTTTAACCATTGATCTGTATTGCTTACAGCATTTTTTATACTGTCTACATTTAAAAAATCACTTTCTCTAAATGATTTATTTTTAGTAACATACCAAGATTGATCATAATAAATAAGATAAACTCCTCCATTACTTGCACCACTTGAAGGAGATGCATAGATAAAATACTTTCCATTACTATTTGGAAATACATGAAAATTAACATATAAATCTGGATACCATGTATTATTGTTAAAAACAATATTTTGATCTTTAACTTTTCGATAAATATCATCTTCTAATTTATCGAACTGATTATTTTGTGTCATACATGTTAAATACGCTTGTTTAATATGATAATCAGAGCCCCCACTATTATTAAACCACCAATCGCAATTATAATTAGCATCCGTAGTTTTATTCATATACTTACATTGATCTTTATACCAATCAATAAATGTATAAATATTTTTAAAATCTCCATAGTATTGATTCAACATAACCGTAAGTCTTTTATCAAGTGTATCTGCTATATTACTTCCTTCTGGCAAACCAATATTATTGTCATTATCATTATCTGTACTACCATTATTTCCTGAATCATTTCCACTTGAACTACTATCAGTAAAAATATCTCGATTTCCATTTGTATCATATTGAACACATTTCCATTGATTGTTAGACTGCGTTAAATAAGCATAAATTGTATAATCTTCATCATGGTAATTAGCTTTTAGTGATGCAATAATTAAATTTTCTTTTTTTCGATTAATTTTAATATTTGAAATTGTTCCATAAGGAACAGAACATTCCATCTTTGATACATTAATTTGTTTACCTTTATCTGGAATTAGCTGCGAACTATTTTCATCATTTTCAATAGCACCAGCTAGAGATTTAATTGCCGAATTAGCAATCAATTCAACTTGTGTCTTATTTCTATTTTTAATAGATTGATTATAAGACATATATGCAAAAGACAAAGAGGCACCTACAATGACTACAAGAACCATAATCAATGTAATTGCCCATACAATTGTTGATCCCTTTTTATTTTTCATTGTTTGCACCTCTTTTACTATTTTTCTACCATATAAACTGTATATGTAATTGTTAAATCCAAGTTACCTGTTGAATTTTCATAAGCAACAGAATTAATATGTAAACCACTCATATTTTTAACATCTTCAATTAAATTGAGTAAATTAGCTTTTGTTCCTTTACATGTTTGTGTAACAACACATGAATAAACTAAAGCATTGGATGATTTAGATTCATCTGTATTATCATTTGCGTTATCAGATGAATTATCATCACTCTTTTTACTTGATAAATCTGTTTGTGTTATTTCAGACATTGTTAAATTAGTAGGACTGATTTTATGTTCTATTGTTAGATTTGTAATCAATTGATCAATATCTTCTTTTGACATAAGATTGTAAAATTGATCATTTAAAGCTTTAATTTCTTGATTAATATTCATAATTTGTGTTTTGATATCTTCTGTTGAAGAAGATGAACTTGTTACTTTTAATTCAGTAAGTTGTAATTCTAAACTATCTTTTGAAGACTTTAATGATGTATGTGATGTTAATTGTGGTTGTAATAAAATCAACCATCCAAAACAAACAATCAATAAAATCACTAATATATAAATCAATGTCTTTTCTCTAGAAGAAAGTTTTTTAAATGAATCTTTAATCTTGTCCACTTGTCGTACCTCCTTCTAATGTACATGTAATCGATGATTTATAAGTAATTGGTGTCGTATTCGTTACTGTTTGTGTTGTTGTCGCACCTGTTATAGGATCTGTTACGGTTTCCGTTGTTTCACTAACACCACCATCTTGAGTATACCCATTGTAATCAACTGTTTTAAAAGTACCTGATTCTCTAAGTGTTCTTACTGTTTCTTCACAACCATTAACTTTAGAAGCTGTTACAGTAAGTGATATAGCTCCTGTTTCTTGATTAAATGATATTGAATCAATTGTTAAATTCTTACATGATTTATCAATTGTTTCTAAAATACCTTTATCAATTTGAGGGTATTTTGATAATGTTTGTGTAATTGTTTGTAAGTTTGTAAGTTGTTCATTGAGCTTACTTAATTCTTTTTGTTGATCAGAATTTGTATTAGATGCTGTTGCAGCAAGAGCCTCTTCTATTTGTGTTTGCAATGTATCAACATCCTTTTGCAAGTTTCTATTAGTGATTGTTAAATAAAGTGTACTTGTCGCAAAAATAAGAATGAGTAAAACAGGTAATGCTATAAGCAAGAGTGTTTTAGAATTTATATTTATTTTTTTCTTTGTTTTATAGACAGATAAAAAATCAATATCTTTGTTACTGTTTCTTGCCATCTTATCTCCTCCATAAACTTCCTACAAATAAATATTTATGAATAGGAAAATTATTATCTTTACTACAAGTATGGTTTGTTGGTTTAAAACGAGATGTCTCAATACTCAAATTAGAAGAAATAGTTGACATCAACATATCTTCTTCATAAGTTTCTAGCCCCGCAAAATAGATTTTTTCTAATTGGGCATCTTTATAAGTACCTTTAGTAAACTGCATTAATTTAGTAAGTGAATTGGACAATTCAGTAATAAAAGCAACTGTTCCACGATCAGAGAAAATACGTATTCTATTAGCTATTTCATATTGTCCATTAATAAATAAATAATGAATAACATCTTGTCCATTGATTGCTGTTAAAACATAAGATAGATTTGTTAATTTAGGAATAGATTCTGTTAATTTAATAATTGAATTTGTCATAATATCAATTGATTCTAATGAAATTCCCATTTCATCAAACAAATCAATATACGGCTTTAAAAACTCTCTTTCCATTGCCGCACATAAAACGAGTTGACCTTCTTTACCTTCAACTTTATATTTTATGATTGCATAATCATATAATAAATCCGTATATTGACTTTCAACGTCAATAAATTCATCCTTTACAAATTGAAGAATTTGTTTATGAGAAACTTTTGGTAAAACAGCACACTTCACTAAAATTTGCCCACTATCGACAACAAGTCTCACACTATCAACATTTTCTTTTTTTAAATCAAGTAAAACATCTCTAACAGGTTGATCATCAAGAATATTTCCATCAAGCATTGTTCCTTCAACAAATTCAAATTCTTTGCAAGAAGAAATATGAATATTATTTTTTGAAACATTTCCTTGAACCATTTGTAATCCTTTTGTTGATAAAAATACAATATAACTCATAATTCCTCCTACATATTTCCTACATTGTTATACAATGTATAAATTGGTAATAATACAGATATAATAATTAAACAAATCACAACCGCTAAAAAGATAATCATTAATGGTTGAATAAGGGTAATCATTCTCTCTGATGCTTGTTCTGCTTCAAAATCAAAATCATCTGCAAGAGTTGTAAGCGTTGATTCCAAACGTCCACTTTCTTCTCCCACAAAAATACTACTTGTTAATTTAATATCAAAACCATCAATGTCCTTGATTGCTTGAGATAAACTTTCCCCGTTTCTTAATTTCTTAATAGCTCCGTCAAACTGTGATTCAATATAAACATTACCAATCGTTGTTTTAGCAATATTTAAAGCGTTTACAATAGACATCCCACTAGTATATAAAGAACATAAAGTTCTTGCAAAACGACTTGTGTAAATTGTCATCAACAATTTACCAAACTTAGGAATTTTTATTTTTAATTTATCTACTTGAAAACGTACCTTTTCTACTCTAAGTAAAGCAATAAAAGTGACAACCAAACCCGCAGCAATCAATAAGACAAAATACCAATAATCTTGTAAAAACTTTGAAATACTAATATTGATTTTAGTAATCAATGGTAACTCAACATTTTGAAAAATATCAAAGAAAGAAGGAAGCACTGCTAAATAAACAATCAACAAAACAGCAATTGTAACTATAATTAAAATAATAGGATACATCATTGCTGATTTAGTTTTACCTTTAATACGATGATCCTTAGAATACTGATCAGACATCGTTAAAGCCGTTTTATCCATATTCCCACTTGCTTCACCTGAACGATACATTTGAATCATTAAATTAGGAAAAGCAACACCTTGAGCTTCCATAGCAGCGGATAAAGTATATCCTTGTTGTAACTTTACATAAATATTTTCATAAATTTTTTTTATTTTTTTATTATCTTCTCTTCGAACCATAATAGAAAAAATACGAATCAAAGATAAACCAGAAGCAAGCATTGTTCCTATTTCTCTAGAATAAGCTGATAATTCATTTAATTTCATTTTATACTGATTAACAGTCTTTTTAGTGACATCTTGGCAACTTACTAAAAACAAATTTTGTTCTTTAAGCTTTCTCACTAAATCATTTCGATCATCAGCTTCTAACGTTCCTCTTATTGTTTTAGCTGACATATCTTTCGAAATATATTTAAATGTAGCCATTCTATCACCTCTTTACATCATTAAATTTAAATACCAACTTATAATTTCACTACCATAAGATAAAGCAATAAAAATACCAATTGATAAATAAGGACCAAAAGCAATATGTCCTTTTTTATCAATCTTTTTACTTATCAATAAATAAACACTATAACTTCCTGCAAGTAAAATACCAATAAAAGCAGCAAGTAAACTATACTTCCATCCTAAAGCTATTCCTGAGACAAACATTAATTTAATATCTCCACCACCAAAAGATTCAGCAATTAAAACATTTAATAAAATCATTGGTACAGAAATACAAAACATACCCATAATACTTTCTAACAAAGACATATGTCTTACATACATTAAAACAATAGAAACAATGAACATGGCTATATTTAAACCATCAGGAATAATCATTGTATCAAAATCAATCATTGTAATCGCAAGTAAAATCATCGCAATCACAAACATTAAAATCGTTTCAATACTAAAACCAAAACGATAAAAACAAAACATACCAATCAATCCACCAAAAATTTCAATCAAAAAACCTCTAATAGGAATCGAAGTATGACAATAACGACACTTACCCCTTAAAAAAATATAACTTACAATAGGAATCAAATCATCCCATTTTAAAGTCTCACCACAATGATCACAATGACTCCTTCCCTTTACAAAACTCTCATTTCTAGGAACACGATCAATCACAACATTCATAAAACTTGCTACACACATTCCTATTAAAAACATATATACATAAATTAAAATAATAATTGAATCCATAAAAACCTCATCTAATCAAAATTATGATTACTATCAGTACTTACAATCTTTACATCCTTATTCTTTGTGAGTGTAGCTTCAATACGATGATCATCATCACTGATCCAATACATTTTATAAGTATTGCCATTTCTTTCTACATCAACATCATCTAACTCTGTCTTTTTCGCAATAATGCCTTTCAATTGATTATTATCTGCAGTAGCAATTGTATTACCACTCAATATATCTTTAATATAATTATCTATATCAACTTCACTAGGATCATCTGTTGCCTTATACTTAGCCACTTCTGTTTCAACAACCGTATAAATAGAATGCGCTTCTTGAATATAGCGAGACTCTTTAGCTTCATTTACATAACCAATTACAGAAGGTACAGCAATCGCAGCTAAAATAGCTAAGATTACTAATACAACAATAATCTCTACCAACGTAAAACCTTTCTTATTTTTCATCTTCCTCACCCTAATTAACACTTACTGTTATATCTTTATTTCTTTTAATTACAGAATAAACATTCTTTCCATCATCACTTTTAAAATTAACATAGTACTCTGCATTATCTTTTCCAATATGACTACAAGTACCAAACGTCACTTTTTGAATAGCAGTTTTTTTGTTATTGTTTCTGTTAATTCTTTTTTATACTCAGTATTTTTATAAGTATCATCATTTAATTCATTGCCTAAAGCTTTATACCTTGCTTCCTCTGTTTGAATAACTGTATAAATAGAATGAGCTTCTTCAATATAGCGTGTCTTTTTAGATTCATCTACATATCCAAGAACAGCAGGTACAGCAATAGCAGCTAAAATAGCTAAAATCACTAACACAACAATAATTTCTACCAACGTAAAACCCTTGTTATTCTTCAATCTTTCCTTCATATGCCCATTCCCCTTTTTTGGTTATATTATAACACATATATATAAAATTTCTAATAATCCAACAATTTTCTCTCAATTATTACATAAAAAAACCATTCTTATAAGGAATGGTTATAAACTTCTTAGAATAAAATTATAATAATTTAAATTATTCAATTGATGTAATCTTAACTTGTTTATTCTTATAAAGTTCTGCTTGTATTTTTTTACCATCATCACTTGTCCAATGTAAAAGATAAACATAATCTTTTCCAGAATCACCAGAATAAATAAAATCCATACTCTTTATTCCAGTTTTCTTAGCAATTATATTTTCACCATCTGGATTATCAGCTGTTTTATTACGAAGTTTTGTATACATATCTTCCATATTATGGTATGAATCACCTTTATCTGTGTAATCTATTTCATTTTCTAATCTAGCTTCTTCTACCTGAATAACAGTGTAAATAGCTTTAGCTTCTTCGACATATCATAAAACAGAAGGAACAGCAATTGCAGCTAGAATAGCCAATATTACTAAAACAACAATAATCTCTACTAATGTAAAACCTTTTCTATTATTAATCTTCTTCATAATATCACATTCTTTCTAATAGATTTAGTATATATTATTTATAAGCAAAGGAAGTCACTGAATATTCAGTGACTTTAATTAAATGATTAATCTAAATCAGTTAGAGCTGATCCTTTTTTATCAATTTTGATATCTTTATTTTTCTTAATAGTTGCTTTAACAAATTTTTTATCATCTGATTTCCATTTTACAACCCATTGAGTAGTTGTTTCTTTTCCAGCATTATTTGTTTCAACTGTAGCTTCAGCAGATGATACTTCTAAAGTTGTAGTTTCTTTAATTTGTTTTTTAAGTGTTTCTAACGCTTCAGCTTTCCCACCAGTAATAGCACCATAAACAGGATCAGTAACATCTGTAGCAGTACAATATTTACCATTATTTAATGCAGCAGCTTTAGCTTCTTCTGTTTGGAATACTACATAGATTGATCTAGCTTCTTGAATGTATCTAGATTCTTTAGCTTCATCTACATAACCGATTACTGATGGTACAGCAATTGCAGCTAAGATAGCTAAGATTACTAATACTACGATGATTTCCACTAATGTGAAACCTTTTTTGTTAGATTTTTTTTGTAATTTCTTTAATAATTCTTTCATCATTTCTTTTTTTTCTCCCTCTTTGATATGATATTTTAAAGAAATCCTATGACAGTTAAAAACCACCTATTATTTTGGTGGTTGCTATAACTTATAGACATACGAAAATATATCTTGATAGGTTAGGGCAACCGGCGATCATAGCACTTACATACTTTAGACCCTAGGGCTTTGCGTCACTGTTTTTCAACAGCTTTGCCTTTTTCTTTTCTTTACAAATATATAATAATATTTTTAAAGGGAATTTGCAACAAATTCCCCTCTAATTCGACCTTTTTTCACATATTTTTATAATTGAACAATCAATTCTATTATTTTTTGATAGTTATCTTTAACTATTTGTAGAAGTTTACCTGCTTCTTCAAGTTCTTCATCATTTAAATTTTCTTTTTCTCTTAAACATTCTGTTAAATTACAACTTGCTTGATATAAATCATCAAATCCCAAATTAACACTTATTCCTTTCAAGGTATGAATAAAACGGAAGGCTTCTTTATAATCAACTTTATTAAAAGCATCAATAAGATTATCAAATGTTTCATCATCTTTAAATTTCAATACAAATTTTCTAATAAATTCTTCATTAAATAATCTTCTTTTAACATCTTCAAAGTTCCCACCAACTTGTTTGTAAAATTCTTCTAACTCCATAAACAACTCTCCTATAATATTTCTATGTCTCCTAATATCCCTAAAGCTTCTTCACCATCATAAATAACTTGTACAGTTATTTTAACATCTTTAATTGTATTATTGATTTTAAGTTTTGTATTCATCGAAAACTTATCTTTTTCTTTTTCTAAATCAATAGCTTGTTGTATGAATACATTAAAATCATTATTAATAAATAGTTTTGTAACTTTTTCATTACTTAATGGATCTATAATTTTAGGTTCTATATTTAATAATAATGCATCTTTTTTAGATAATGTAAGTAATGGTGGTACAACTGAATATTCAAATTGAATATTATTAGATAATTCACTGTAAAATTTATATTTTGATTTTTCAAAATATAAATCTTGATAAAGTAAATTAGATAAATTAAGACCTTCATCTTTTAAATGTTCTTGTGTACGTTCTTCAAAATATTCATTATCTTCATAAAATTCATTAATTTTTAAATCATTTTGAATGTATGATTCAATATCCATTAAACATTCTATAAGTAAAGGATTAAAAACACCACATTTGCCTTTTTGAATCATTTTTAAAGCTTCTTCATGACTATAAGCCTCTTTATAAACACGTTTACTTGTTAAAGCATCATATGCATCAACAATTGAAACAACTTGTGCCGCAATAGGAATTTCTTCTCCTTTTAAACCATCTGGATAACCATTTCCATCATATCTTTCATGATGCCATCGACATATTTGATAACCATATTTTACAATTGGTTCATCATTATAAAATGGTAAACTATTTAACATCTTTGCACCGATGATAACATGTGATTTCATGACTTCCATCTCTTCTTTAGTAAGGGATGATGGTTTATTTAAGATTTCTTCTGGAATAGCAATCTTTCCTATATCATGTAAAGAAGAAGCCACTTCAATTGAAATCATATCATCTAAAGTTAAGGAATATTGATTTGTTTTCTTAACTAAAATATTTAATAACAATTTTGTAAGTTTTTTAATGTGTAATACATGTAAACCACTTTCACCATTACGAGATTCAACGATATGACTTAAGATCATAATCATCATATCGTTATTTTTATATTTTTCATAGATTTGTTTATTAATGATGGTTGTAAGTTTTTTTTGTCTTTTATAATGTGAAATAATATTATTTATTTTTTTTAAGACAACAGCAGATGAAAACGGTCTTGTAATATAACCTGATACACCTAATTCATAGGCTTTTTCAATACTTTTATCATCTTTATCGATAGAAATAATCATCACTGGTACTTCTTCTATCAAATGATTTTGGTTCATATACTTTAAAACTTCAAAGCCATCCATTTCAGGCATGACAAGATCTAATAAAACAAGTGCAACACTTTTGCTATCAGATTTTAAATATTCTAAAGCTTCATAGCCATCTTTTGCTTCTATAACTGTATATTGATTTAATATTTCAGAGAGTATCTCTCGATTAGACTTTGCATCATCAACAATCAGTATTTTCCCATTTTTATCCATCCTAATCACCCTCATTACGCCTTATTAATTTAAAATAAATATCTTTTCCAGATAAAATAGTATATCTTCTTTTAAGCTTATTATACCATTTTAATCCCTTTTGATTTTGATACAATAAAACAATAAAATGAATAATGATATTTAGTTCAAATTCTTCTAACTCTATTTCACCATAAAAACTCTTTTCAAACAACCTACAAACTCTTAAAAAATCACCTTGATGAATCAAATCCATCTTTTCTAAAGTCTCATCCACTTCTATAGAATCTAACCCCAATTGATAATCTATACCATAAGATTTCAAATACATTTCCATTAAACTATATAAATATTTTGTTTTATTTTTAGAAGAAGCATGATGATAAATATATTTAACACCTATATTTAAAATCAATCTTAATAATTCTAATAAAATCCATATAATAAAGATAACTACACAAACAATTGTTAATACCCCTAAAGACATCATACCTAAATTTCCAACATGATCAATTAAATCATTAATCATGCCACCATTTTGACCATCATCAACAGATTGAGAATCTTGATGTCCTTTTTCAATATTTGTATCACTTTGTTCTCCTTGAGGAGTTGCGATCATATTCATTAAAGTATACACATCATAATAATAACCAGGTGTAACATCAATTGGTAACCATCCCATACCATCAAAATATACTTCTACCCAAGCATGTCCATCTTTTGAGGTTAAAGTTGCATTTCCCTCATCATCAATTGCATCACTTTTTAAATAATAACCTTCTACATATCTAGCTGGTATATCGTAATATCTAAAAGCTTCAACTGCTACTGTCGAAAATAATACATCATTACCTGCTGTTTTTTGATTTAAGAAATCCTCTAAACTATCTTTATCACTTATTTGATCATCATATTTTAAATAACTTGTCATTGTATCTCTAACATGTTGACAAACAGAATAAATACCTGTGTTTTCAAAATCATCTTGATCAAATAATCGAGAAATTGTTTTTTCTAATCCTTTATCTACCGTTTGATAATTTTCATAAACAAATGATCTATAGATAGATTCAGTATCTAAATATTCTTTTTGTGAAGCATTTGGATTATTTAACCAATCACTTCCAACCATTAATTCACTTGGTGAAGTAGAGGAAGTTTCTTGATAGCTATAGCTTTTACTTCCAAATAAGGCTATTGATTGTAAATTTAAATCTTTTTGAATATTTGATGATGTAACATCACTTTGATTAATTGAATAAGGTGTATATAAGTATTTTTTATTTGCTGCTACGTTATTAATGGTTACATTTTGTTTTTGATCATCATTCTTTGATAGTTTTTGATAAAGGTTATATTGATATGTTGAAGAAAATTTCTTCTTTTTCAACCATTTCAACATACCTTCATGTTCACCATTATAACTTGCTTTTGTCAAATCTTGCCATTGATTATTTTCTAATGTACTTCCTACAAATCCTTTTAAATAAAGGTTTTTTCTTTGTGAAACTGTTATTTCTAATCTCTCTTGATTATTTTCATGAATCCTAGAAGCCTTATTTAAATCACCTTGAGGTAAATTATCTTTACCATAACGAAGATCATCTACTTGTTGTAAAACATCTTCTTTAATTTGTTCAATTGTTAAATTATCTTGGTAACTTGGTATCGCAAGAGAAACAAAGATAATACAAAGAATAATAAACCATTGAATTGTTTTTGTATTAATTACTTTATTTTGATGATACATCCATACCATTAAAGCATTAATACTAAATAAAGAGCCTCCTACAAAAGAAAAACAATCTAACCATAATGTAAAAGAAAATAAAACAAAGAAAAGAATAGATAACACAGTATACTTTTCTTTCTTTATAGAATGATAAATATAATAAGTCATCCAAATAACAATTACTAAACTCATTGCTTGTATATGTGATGATGTAATAGAAGCAGCCATCATCATATTTCTAGCATCTTCAAATTTTGTATTATAACATTCAATAATATAATTCATTATTCCAAAGAATCCATAATAAAAACTTTGAAATGAATAAATAATTCCAATCATTATTGTCATCATGATTGGTAAAATAATTGTTTTTATTTTTTTATACGATAACAAAGATAAAGCTAGTAATAAAACAATACTCACAATTATTTCTAATAACCAAGAACTTATTACTACATTATGATAAAAACATAGAAAACTGATACCACTCATTAAAGAATAAAAGAAGGTCACAATGAAAGAAATAATTCTATTTTTTTTATTTTTTTCCATATTTGACCTCCTTATATTTCAAAATGATACATATTTTGATCAATTGAATCTAATGGTAATTCATATAACTGATTTTGAAAATGTTTGATTGTTTGTGCATTTTGAATATCATTTTTAATCGTAATTGCACTAATACTCAAAAAATCATTTAATCTAGATAACTCTTCATTAAAATCTCCAGCAGTTACATAAATCATCTTTGTAAAATATAAATCTAAATGCTCACTTGCAAACAAATGAAGTGCATCTCCACCTTGACTTGTAATACCTTTAGAAATCCAATTTTCCATGCTTTGATAATAATCTTGAAGACTATTCATTTCTAACCAATAAAAACTTCCTTGATCATATAAAGCAACATAATGCCCTATATTTTTCAATAATAACTTTTCAGACATACTCATTGCAAAAGCTAACGATTTAGATAAAACATGTTTATCAATTTCACTCGTTTGATCTTTTAAACCAATATCTACAAGTAAAACAGTTTCAAAACTACTATTATGAGAACCTTCCTTTAATAAAACTTCTCCTGTTTTAGCAGAAAGTTTCCAATGAACATGACGAATATCATCTCCAGGATAATATGTCTTTAAATCATAAATTTCAGACATATCAGGACCTTTTTTATATTGGTACTGTAAAACACCATTTTCATAAGGTTTAGAAAGTTCATTATATAATAATTCTATATTTACTTTCCCTGGATAAACCACAAGATGATGTTTTTGAGTTTGTGAAATAGGAACTCTACAAAACCCAAAAACATCATATAAATAAACTTTTTCATATGAAATCATGACATTCCCACAATAAGTCGCAGTATATTCTTGATTCTTTCGGGCTGTTTTTATTCCTAATGGAATAAAAATATTTCTTTTGAGTTCATTTTTTAAAGTCATGTTTTTATAAACAAAAACATAATCTATTCTTCCAGAAACAAGTAGTCTATAACGACTCTTTACTTCTGTTGTAAATGATAGAGACTGACCTACTTTTCCTTGCTTTGGACCTTGGATATCCATTTGAATATATCTTAATTCCAGTTTCAATAAAGTAATTAAAATAAATGGAAAAACAATACCAATGATCCAAATAATTAAGAAGTAGAAATATGTAGAATAAATATAGGCAATAAGTACCAAGAAATTAATTATTCCATACAACAAATATTTATTCTTCATCTTAATCAGCCAAAGGAGGTTTAATTTCTTTTAAAATTTCATTTAAAATATCTCTAGCATCTAAACCTTCTACCCTTGCTTGTGGACGTAATATCATACGATGTGCACATACATCTAAAAAGACATATTGAACATCTTCTGGAATAACATAAATACGATCTTCTAAAACAGCATGTGCTTTAGCCATTTGTACAAGTGCTAATACTCCACGGGGAGAAACACCTAATTCTACTAAAGGCATTTCTCTTGTTTTTTCACATAATAAGACAATATATTTTAAAACATCATCACTGATACGTACAGAAGATAAATAGTTTTGTACTTCAATCACATTTTCTTTTGAAGCAACTTCTTTAATTCTTTCAATTGGATTATCATAGCGACGTGATTTAATAATTTCTATTTGTTTTTCTAAATTAGGATAACCAATAGATAAACAAATCATAAATCGGTCCAATTGTGATTCTGGTAAAGGTTGAGTACCAGCAGAACCCATTGGGTTTTGTGTTGCTATCGTAATAAAAGGATGTGGTAAATCATAAGTAACACCATCAACTGTTACATTATGTTCTTCCATTGCTTCTAGTAAAGCAGCTTGTGTTTTAGGCGATGTACGGTTAATTTCATCAGCTAAAAGTAAGTTACTAAATACAGCCCCTGATCTAAATTCAAATTTTTGTGTTTCGTTATTTAACATTGTAAAACCAACAATATCTGATGGTAATGTATCTGTTGTAAACTGAATTCTTTTATAATCTAAACCTAAAGCTTTAGAAAAAGCTAACGCTAATGTTGTTTTACCTGTTCCAGGCGCATCGTTTAACAAAATATGTCCTCCTGCATAAATTGTCATTAAAACCTTTTTAATTATTTCATCTTTACCAATAAAGACTTTTGAGACTTCATCAATAATATGTTGTGATTGTTCAATTATCATTTTCATCTACCTCATTTTCTAAAGCTTCTTGTTTATTTTCATCTTGTTGATCATTTTGATTTTCATCATTGACTTCTTGTTGGTTATCTTCTGGTGCTTTTTCAACATCAGGAACAACTTCCTGATTGTCATCAGGTTGAGTACCTGTTTCTGGTAAAGTATATCCTAATAAACCAGCAATTTTCTTTACTGATTGATTAAGCTTTTCTTCGTTAACACTTGGATCATTATCTTCACAAGCTATGAAACGGTACTTCCAAGCATCTATGTATTTTTGTTCTAAACCTTTAGCTGCACCACTTAAAGTAATATGGAAATCTTCACTAGCCATGTCACCAAAAGTATATTCAGTAAATTTATTATAGAATAATTCAATTGGTGTTGCATTTTGGAAAACAATTTCACTTAAACTTTCATCCCCACCAAAAGTATTTGTCCATAAACATGCAGGATAATCTGTATCATTTCCATAAGTTTTTGGAAAAATAACTTTTGAAATATTTGATCCATAAAATGCAACTTGCCCAATTGGTCCTAAACCATCAGGTAAAACAAGTTCACCTGTTAAATTCGTTCCATAGAAGGCATAATCATCAATCCAATACATATCATCTGTCATATTAAATTGAATGGAAGTAATTGGCACATCTTCAAAAGCACTTGTACAAATTTCAAATGTACCTTCTTTAGTAGCCACATCCCCTTGAACATCTGTTGTGGCATTGATTAAATAAAATTCATCTTCTACTGTAACAGTGTTTCCATTTTGATCTGTTCCTCGAGCATATCCATAAAGAATTTCTCCACCATAAGATTCATCTATAAAATAAGCACCACTATATGTATTACCACCATTATAACCTTCTCCATCAAACGGGATATACATTTGTCTTGTTACTGAAGGCAAATAATCATTTTCAAAAATAGCTTTTTTAGCATTAAATGCCATATAACGTAAATCAAATAACCAACTATCTGTAATTTCTAAAGCATTTTCTTGAATAGTGATGCTATCTGTATTTTCAGAGAAAATACTTTCTAACGCCTCACAGCCATAAAAAGCATAGCTATCAATTTGATTAATATGTTTAGATAACTTGACATGTTTTAAATTTTTACATTCAGAAAAAGCATGTTGTCCTATTTCTGTAATTGTAACCCCTGGAATACTATTTTCGTCAAATTGTATTAAATTAGTAGGTGCATTTAATAAAATCGTCGCATGTGATCTATCACGATAATACATTTCTAGATATTCAAAACCATTCTTTGTTTGAAAACTTGAATCTGTTTCACTAAGTAGTGCAAATGAAGCTTGATCTATTTCATTCTTCCATTTATCATCATATAATTCATAATAATTTATTGACACATTAATTGCTTTTAATGAATCCGCTTGGCTAAATGTATCACTATTTGTACCTGGAATATCTTTCGTTAAAAAATTAACTTCTTCAACATGGCTATCTTTAAAAATTTGATGTCCTAATTCAACATCACCATGAGTAAAGATAATACATATAATTTTATCATTACCACTAAAAGCATAATCATCTATTTTTTCTACTGTTTCAGGAATAACAATTGTTCCTGCGGCACTATCCATTGTACTCACTAATTCTCTTTCATCATTTAAGAAAACCAAATTATTATTCACCGTATAATCATACGATTCTCCATTTTCATTAATTAAATTTGTTACAAATCTTCTATAACTTTTCTTAAAATAATCCAAATAATATTCATCAGGGACATGAATAATTGTATCTGTTTGAATATTCTTAAATGAACTTTGATCAACCATACATGGACCATCAAAATAAACATCTGATACAAACCAGGAAACAATACCTTTAATTGCTGTAACTCCTTTAGGAATATAAATTGCATCCGCTATCGGTGTTTGATAAACAATTGTTTGATCTTTATTCATTAACAAGCCATCTTCATTAGAACTATATTTTGTATTATTTTCATCAACAATATACTTACCATAAAGTTGTAAACCACTCCATCCAAAATGGGCACTTTCAATAGAAGCAGGTATATAAAAATCGCCATAGAAATTTTGCCAACCTGCATAATTCATTTCTATACTGTTTACTTCTTCAGGTACATGAATATCCGCAAATTCATCACCACTATAACCTGTAAATGCATAATTATAAATTGTATATAAATCTTCCGCAAATACATATTCACTTTGTAATTGAACTTCATACCCTTCAGGTAAATCTTTCATTTCTAACGGAATAAGTGAAATTCTTCCTTTTTTATGAGCTATATATGCTGTTTGTGAATCAATATCGCTACCATCTTCATTTTTCCAACCCATAAATATTTGTGTTTGTGTTTGATAAGTTGGTACGATCAAATTATAGTATTTTCGTAAATCTTCTGTTTCCTCTTTTTTTAAGTAGAAATAACCTGTTTCTTGTTGATTGTAATCTTGTAATGAAATACGTGTTTGATATTCGACCTTAAATGTCACTTCATATTCTTGCCAAGGACTTGAAGCATTCATTCTAAAATAAAACTTTACTGTAAAATCTTCCGTTGCATATTGAGGATAAGACCCTATTTTAAAATTATCATTGTAATCTTCTATTCGATAAAGTTTAGGCAACTTACCTTCTTCATTTTCAGCAATTATTACTACCATATTACATAATAATTTCCAAGGAGTAATGACACAACCTTCATATAATTGATCAACACTTTCTTTAGATAAAAATTCTGTACTTAAAAATTGAATTGTATAACTAGCACCTTCTTTTTGAAGAATACCATCATTTGTAAATGTTGATGCATCTCCATAAATTAAATCATTAGACATATCTGGTAATCTAGCTATCGGATCAGGATCAACTATTGGTGTTTTATTATCATGATTGGTATTTTTATCTACTACTTCATTTGAAATACCTGTTCCTGTATTATTTATTGGTATCTCTTGTCCAGGAATAACAACTGTAACATTACCGTCACCTGTTCCATTTGGATTAACACCTATAGTATTATTTCCATTAACACCTAATCCTATTTGTCCATATATCTTTGTTGGATCTACTCTTCCTTGATTTTTAAAGAGATAGGGTGAATTGTTTAAATTTGTTTGTGATATTTTATCTAATGATTGTTGATTTTCTTTTAAATACTGACTTTCATCTGGTTCTTGATGAGTATGAGTTTGTTGGTCTTGATTTGAAAAAATGACTTGATTATTTTTGAGTTCTAATGCTTTTGATCGCGGTGAAAAGATAGAACTGTTTTGAGAAAGTTGATAAGCAGAAATCGCACATGAAAATGATACTACTGTGACTACTGCTACTTTTCCTAAATAAGGAATTGATAATTTATATGTTTTTTTCATCTATGTCTCTCCTTGAAAAGAATTGACCCAATTCTTTTTCCATTTCATCAAAATCAATCGGTTTAGAAAAATGTCCATTCATTCCCGTTTTCTTTGAATATCTTTTATTTTCAACATAAGCATCCGCTGACAAAGCAAAGATAGGAATTGATTGACTATCTTCTCTATTTAAACTTCTAATTGCTTGTGTTGCTTCATAACCATTCATTTCAGGCATTTGAATATCCATTAAAATCAAATCATAATAATGTTCAGCATGCTTTTTAAAAGTCTCTACTGCAACTTGTCCATTTTCTACACGTTCAACAAAAGCCCCTTTAGCATTTAAAACACTTAAACAAATTTCAGCATTAATATCATTATCTTCCGCAAGTAAAATACGTTTTTGATCAAAACTAAATTCTTCTACAACAACTTCTTTTTTATCTTCATATTGTTGATTAGTAGAAATTGGTAAATTTAAAAAGACAGTAAAATCACTCCCCTTTCCTTCTAAACTATCAACAACAATTTCACCACCCATCAACTTAACAAGTTGATCTGTAATAGCCATGCCTAATCCACTACCACCATATTTTTTAGAAATCTCTACACCTTCTTGTTCAAAAGGTCTAAAAATATGACTTAAGAATTCTCTAGACATTCCTTTACCAGTATCATGTACACGCATCATAATATTAGCCACTTGATCTTCTTTATACATTTGTCTAAATGTCACTTTAATTTCACCTTTTTCAGTAAACTTACTAGCATTAGACAATAAATTAACAAGAATTTGCATAATACGTAATTCATCACCAACAAAATATTTAACATCAAAATCAAAATATTCTATTTTAAACATTACATCTTTTTTCTCAATTGTTTCTTTGAAAATATTATTTAATTGAGGTTCTAAATGATAAATATTAAATGGTTTATTTTCTAATTCTAATTTTCCAGCTTCCATTCTAGACATATCTAATACTTCATTAATTAAGGAAAGAAGGTATTGAGAAATATCTTGAGCTTGTTGTAAATAATAATCTTCTTGTTTAGTATCTTGTGTATTTCTAGCTAATGTCAACATTCCAATAATACCATTCATTGGTGTTCTTATCTCATGAGACATTCTTGATAAAAAAGATGCTTTATATTCACTTTCATTTTTTGTAGTTTCTATTTGTTTTAAATAATCTTTTTCTTTTAAAACATCTTCACTATGATCATAGAAAGCAAATAAATGATATTTACCATTTTCTATCGCACTTACTGTAAGTACAAACCATTGATCTACATCTTTCATTTTAAAAGAGTATTTAAAAGAATTTTCTTGATTCCATGATTGATATTGTTTCATAAAATCACGATAAACTCTTTCCTCCACCATTTCTTTTAAAACCATAAAATCTACAACTATACGTTCTTTAGCTATATGAAATACTTCTTGAAAACGTGAAGAAATAAATAAAACTTTAAAATCTTTAGTTCTAACTAAAACATAAAGTTGACTTTGATCTTCATCAAATATTTGATTAGTTAAATCATTTTTATTAAAATGAGAGTTTTTATATTTTTTATAAAAGAATGAAATCATATTTAATACAATAATGATACAAATAATCACTAAAATACCTAATAAAATTGTTTGACTATTCTCTCCTGCAGCCATAATAATCTTTTTCATACAAAACCCTCCCATTTGTCTAATTACCCATTTTTTATTATAGAACCAAACTAACATTTATGCAAATTTTCATTTTCTGTTCATAAATTATAGTTATAATAAATAAGAGGTGATTTTATGAATGTAAATCAAAAAGAGATTAAAAAATATATGTATTTAATAAGTTTTGCTGGTGTTGTACTAGCAATTATTTTAAATTTATCACAAGTATTTCATTTTATTCAAACTATATGGAAACTTATTGTTCCTTTTTTTGTAGGATTTTGTATTGCTTTTGTATTAAATATTATTACTAAACAATTAGAAAATACACTTTTAAAGAATAGTAAGAATAAAAGAATGTTTTCTTTTATTATTACATTAATACTATTATTTGCTTTTATTATTCTTATTTGTTTTATTGTTGGTCCTGAACTTGTTCATTCTATTAAAGAAATTATTAGATTAGCACCTAATGCTTATGATCAATTTATCCAAACATTAAAAGATAATAGAAATATAATGAATGGTAGTTTTAAAAATATGATTGATTCTATTATTTCTTTAGATATAGATTTATCTTCTTTATATAAAACTATTGTAAATAATTGGCAAACACTTTTTCATTCAGGATTTTCTATTTTATCTAATACATTAAGTAGTTTATATACCTTTTTTATTGGTCTTGTTTTTTCAATCTACCTTCTTTTTTCAAAAGAAACATTATCTAAACAAATAAAAACAACATCCCAAGTATTAATTGGTCAAGAAAAAACACAAAAAATATGTAATATCATACAATTATCTAGTCATACTTTTTCTAATTTTATTACTTGTCAATGTTTAGAAGCTTGTATACTTGGTAGTATGTTTGTTATTTCAATGTCAATTTTACAAATGCCTTATGCCTTGTTAATGGGAGTTGTCATTGCTGTTACTGCATTAATTCCTGTTTTTGGTGCTTTTATTGGTTGTTTTGTAGGAATTATTATGATTGGTATAGTTAATCCTCTGCAAGCTTTAGAATTTATTGTTTTATTTCTTGTTTTACAACAAATAGAAGGAAATTTAATTTATCCTCATGTAGTTGGTAATTCAGTTGGTCTTCCTTCTATATGGGTATTTGTCGCTGTTATTATTGGTGGTAATCTTATGGGTATATTAGGAATGTTCTTATTTATTCCACTTACATCTATTCTTTATACTTTATTTAAAGAATATATTAAAGCAAAAGGAGATAATCGTTCTTGATTATCTCCTTATTTTATATCTTCTACAATTTTATTAACAATATCATCTAATGTCCCATCGTTATCAACATGATAATGACAACTATCTAAATAAAGATCATGTCTTTCATCATAGAGTTGATAAAGTTTTTGAGGGCCATCTTTTAATAAAGGTCGATGTGCTGTTTCAACATCACTTACTATATTATCTAAAGGTCGATCAATATAGAAAACAGTACCCGCTTGTTTTAAAATATCACGATTTTCTTTTCTTTTAACAACGCCACCACCAGTAGAGATAATATAACCATCAAGTTGAGCCATATCTAAACAAGCTTCACTTTCACGATCTCTAAAATAATCTTCAGAAATATCAAACATTTCTGGAATAGTCAATTGATATTTCTTTTCAAGATATTCATCCATATCGATTACTGGCATATTCAGTTTTTCTGATAATAATTTGGAGATGGTTGTTTTACCACACCCCATGATTCCCACTAATATAATATTTTTCATTCTTACGCCCTTTTATAATTTCCCAATACTTTTAATGTTGTACTATTAGCTTTCATTTTATTGATTGCTCTTTGTATTCTTTCTTCATGCATATTTCCTTCAAAATCAATATAGAAGTAATATTGCCAAAATTGTGTTTCAATTGGTCTTGATTCAATACGATCCATATTAATTTGACTTTGTTTAATTGTTTGTAACATGTTATCTAAGGCACCTACTTGATGTGGTAAAGTAAAGATAACTGAAACTTTGTCACTTTCTTTTGGACAAATAAGTTCTTTAGAAATAACCATAAAACGTGTTCTATTATTTTTCTTATTTTGAACATTTTCTTTTAACATTTCTAAACCATATAATTTACAAGCAAGGGGTGAAGCAATTGCTGCTTTTGTTGGATTATTTGAATCTTTAACATATTTAGCAGCCATTGCTGTATCTTGAAATGGTCTTTGTTCAATATAGCGATGTTGATATAAGAAATCACTAGATTGTGCTAATCCTTGAGGATGTGAGTAAACTTGTCTTATATCTTCAATCTTTGTTCCTGGAAGTGCCATTAAACATTGACTAACATTTACAGCAGTTTCTCCTACAATATAAAAACCATATTTTCTAATTAAATCATAGTTATCATTAATAGATCCTGTTAAGCTATTTTCAATAGGTAAAACCCCATAATCAATTTCACCATTTTCTAATGCTACATAAACATCTTCAAAGTCTTTATAACCAATATTTCTTGTCCCTTCACCAAAGAAGTTTTCTACAGCACTTTGAGAAAATGCTCCAGCAATTCCTTGATATCCAACAAGGGGATCTTTTTTAAATTCAGTTTTAATATTTTTATCTAATTCAAGAGGTAATAAATCTGATTGATAAGATTTAGAAACTGTCATCATTTCTTGAATAAAGCATCTTGCATATTCTTTTAATTGATCATTACTTAAACGATTAAGATTCTTTTCAATAACTTCTCTTTCTCTTTCAGGTTGAAAGATTTCTAAATGATTCGCTATTTTATATTCAACAACACTTTTTGAAAGAGACATTCTTTTTTCAAAAAGTTCCATTAATTGTTGATCAATTGCATCTATTTCAATTCGACATTGTTTTAAATCTTTCATACTTATTCCCCCATCATATCAAGTATTCCTAAAGCCATCATCGCTTCAACAACAACAACTGCTCTTTGAACAATACAAGGATCATGTCTTCCTTTTATTTCTAATTCAACATTTTCTTTAGTTTCAACATTAATTGTTTTTTGTTTTTTACCAATAGAAGGTGTTGGTTTAAAAGTCACTGTACAACTCACAGGCATTCCATTGGTAATTCCCCCTGTAATACCCCCATTATGATTAGATGATGTTTTTACATTCCCATTTTCATCATAATAATAACAATCATTTGCTTCACTACCAAGCATTTGATCAATCATTTCACCATCTCCAAAAGAAACACTTTTAACAGCTGGAATAGAAAACATTAAAGATGATAAATGACTTTCTAGTGAATCAAAGAATGGTTCTCCAATACCTGCAGGTACATGAAGTGCTACACATTCCACTTTTCCACCTACACTATCAAGATTTTCTCTTGCTTTTAAAATAGTTGCTTCCATTTTTTCAAAAACATCTTCTTTAATTGTTGGATAATGTTTTTGACTCAAACTTGAAAGTAACGTTTCATCTACATTATATGGAAATCTTTCATCTTTTACATTTCCAATCGATAAAATATGCGCTCCTACAACAATACCTTTTTGTTTTAATATTTGTTTAGCAATATTTCCAGCAAAAACAATTGGTGCTGTAATTCTTCCCGAAAAATGACCACCACCACGTACATCATTAAATCCTTTATATTTAATATAAGCTGGATAATCACTATGTCCTGGTC
>OGZW01000964.1_pt1 | contig 23278 bp, 12 predicted proteins | sample 1577001 | NCBI WGS metagenome assembly OGZW01 (sample SAMEA3541519, study PRJEB24748) | human gut metagenome | biome: human gut; feature: human-associated habitat; material: faeces | place: China | collected 2012 | reverse complement strand
AATCATTTTGTTTAAACTTTTAAGGGTTTTATAATATTTGTTCAAATATCTCTCTTCTCTTGCGCATTTATTTCTGAAATGCGGTGCAAAAGTAAGAAAATGTTTTTATATTCGCACTTAATTTTATAATTAAATAATGGAAGTGATGGGAAAAAGTTCATTTTTACAAGATTTTAAATCATTTGCCATGAAAGGCAATGTGGTAGACATGGCTGTCGGTGTAATCATCGGTGGCGCGTTTGGTAAAATTGTGTCCTCTGTTGTGGCAGATATTATTATGCCGCCTCTCGGCCTGTTGGTGGGAGGTGTGAACTTTACGGATCTGAAGTGGGTGATGAAACCTGCCGAAGTTGTGGATGGTAAAGAGATTGCCGCCGTAACCTTGAATTATGGAAATTTCCTGCAAGTGACGTTTGACTTTCTCATTATCGCTTTTTCTATTTTCCTGTTCATCAAGTTGCTGACCAAGCTGACGGCTAAGAAGGAAGAAGAAGCTCCTGCAGCGCCTCCTGCTCCTCCTGTACCCAGCAAAGAAGAGGTCTTGCTGACGGAAATCAGGGATATCTTGAAAGAAAAAAAATAGAAAGAATAATCTGTCACATACCAGCTCCGTGTCTGGTCCATACCAACTCCCTACCAAGTCCAAGTGTATAGGTACGGAGTTGGTACGGACTTGATGTGGAGTTGCTTGGCTATCAAATTCATTAATTATGTTATGAAATATAGATTTTCTGGCTATTATTCCCGTTATTTTCTTACTTTTTTCTACTTTTGCAAATCATTTTAATTAAATCCATACAGATTATATGCAAGAAAAGATTGTCATTCTTGATTTTGGTTCACAGACTACACAGCTTATAGCCCGTCGTGTCCGTGAATTGAATACATATTGCGAAATTTTACCTTACAATAAGTTTCCGAAGGGGGATGAAAGTGTAAAGGGGGTTATTCTTTCGGGCAGCCCGTTCTCTGTATACGATGAAAGTGCGTTTAAAACAGATTTGAGTGAAATCCGTGGGAAATATCCTGTTCTGGGGATCTGTTACGGTGCACAATTTATCGCTTATACCAATGGCGGCAAGGTGGAACCTGCCGGAAGTCGTGAGTACGGACGTGCGCACTTGAGCTCTTTTGACAAGGACAATGTGTTGTTCAAGGACGTGAAGGAAAATACACAGGTGTGGATGAGTCACGGAGACACAATTACGGTTATCCCTTCCAATTTCAAAAAAATAGCTTCGACGGATAAGGTGGCGATTGCTGCTTATCAGATAGAGAACGAAAAGGTGTGGGGCGTACAGTTCCATCCGGAAGTATTTCATAGCGAAGATGGCACGCAGATGCTGAAGAATTTCGTGGTGGATGTTTGCGGTTGCAAACAGGACTGGAGTGCTGCTTCCTTTATTGAAACGACGGTTGCCGAATTGAAGGAGCAGTTGGGGGACGATAAAGTGGTTCTTGGTTTGAGCGGTGGTGTGGATTCTTCCGTAGCTGCTGTATTGCTGAATCGTGCTATCGGCAAGAATCTGACTTGTATCTTTGTAGATCACGGCATGCTGCGTAAGAACGAGTTCAAGAATGTACTGCACGATTATGAATGTCTCGGTCTGAATGTTATCGGTGTGGATGCCAGTGCTAAGTTCTTTGCAGAACTGGCAGGTGTAACGGAGCCTGAGGAAAAGCGTAAGATCATAGGCAAGGGATTTATTGAAGTGTTCGATGAAGAGGCCCATAAGATTAAAGATGTGAAATGGCTGGCACAGGGTACGATCTATCCTGATTGTATCGAGTCCCTTTCCATTACCGGTACGGTTATTAAGAGTCATCATAATGTGGGCGGTTTGCCTGAAAAGATGCACCTGAAACTTTGTGAGCCGCTTCGCTTGTTGTTTAAAGATGAGGTTCGCCGTGTAGGTCGCGGATTGGGTATGCCTGAACATCTGATTACTCGTCATCCTTTCCCCGGACCGGGTTTGGCTGTGCGTATTTTGGGTGATATTACTCCGGAGAAAGTAGCTATTCTGCAGAATGCGGATGATATCTTTATTCAAGGATTGCGTGACTGGAAAGTGAAAGAAGCTGATGGCAGCGAAACTTCTCTTTATCATCAGGTTTGGCAGGCGGGCGTTATCTTGCTCCCTGTGCAATCAGTTGGTGTGATGGGAGATGAACGTACGTATGAACGTGCCATTGCGCTGCGCGCTGTGACTTCTACGGATGCTATGACGGCAGACTGGGCACATTTACCTTACGAATTTCTGGGCAAAGTATCCAATGATATTATTAATAAGGTGAAAGGGGTGAACCGGGTAACCTATGATATTTCGTCAAAACCGCCTGCAACGATAGAGTGGGAGTGATCTATATATAGAAATCCCCGGGATATTCAATGTTCCGGGGATTTTTGTGTCATGTTATCATATCATTCAGGAATATCTTCTTCTTTTTCATCAACCTCTTTTTCTTTCGAATCATTCTTACCACGTAAATATACGGATGGAGATACTCCGAATTGTTTTTTGAAGCATTTGCTGAAATAGAATGGGTCTTCGATGCCTATCTTATAAGATACCTCTGCCACTGTATAACGATTTTCAAGTAAAAGTTCAGCCGCTTTCTTCATGCGGATGATACGCATGTATTCATTGGGGGAATAACCGGTTATTCCACGTACTTTACGATAGAAGGTGGAACGCCCCAGTCCCATTACTGAAGCAAGGTCATCTACGGCGAATTCACTGTTACTAATCTGTTCTTCCAGAATAGCCTGAAGCTTATCGGCAAATTGTTTGTCTTTATCTGACGTACAGATAGCAGGAGTAATCATTCCCGGATCATCCGAGAATTTCTTCCGTAACTTTTCACGCTGCTTTATCAGTTGGAATGTTCTTGCCAGCAATAGCTTGGGACTAAAAGGCTTGGTGATATATGCATCCGCTCCGCTTTCCACACCTTTCAGGTGATTTTCTGCCGAGCTCATGGCTGTCAATAATATGATGGGGATGTGACTAGTATCGAAATCATTTTTAAGCTTCTGGGTAACTTCGAAACCTGTGAGTCCTGGCATCAGTACATCGCAGATGATAAGATCGGCATCGTATGTACGTGCACGTTCCAGACCAGAAAGACCGTCTGCTTCAGTAACAACTTCAAAATAAAGTTTGAATTCTTCTTTCAAGAATTCGCGTACGTCGTTGTCATCCTCTATGATGAGCAATTTGTACTGGTTTGAAGGCTCTTTTTCCTTTGTTACATTTACTTCCAGGGTGCCTTCTTCTTCGTTGTTTTCCGTTTTATATGCTTTCTCTTTGAGGAAGGCGTCGTGAGGAATGAGAAAGTCTTTTTCTTCGTATGCACTGGTGTCGATGGGGAGGGAGACTGTGAAGATGGAGCCTCCTTCCTGGTTCTCATCATAATTGATAGTCCCTTTATGGACATTTACCAGTTCATGTGTCAGATGTAGTCCTATACCTGTACTATTGCTTGAAAAGTTACTTTGCATGAAGCGTTTGAACAATTCTCCCCGTTTTTCTTTGGCAATACCGATTCCTGTGTCAGCTACAGAGATTTCCAAGCATTTCCTGTCCTCATCGACGATAGCTGAAAGGATGACTTTGCCGTTGCTCGGGGTGTACTTGAAAGCATTGGACAGGAGATTGTAGACAACTTTGTCCAGATTCCCTTTGTCGATGAACATCTTGTAGGAAGCCGCTGAAGGCTGAAAGCGGAAATCCATATTCTTGGATGTCGCAGTATCCTTGAAGCTCAGGAATATTTCATGAAGAAAGCCCATGACATCTGTTTCTTCCAAGGAGAGAGCAAGCTTGTTGTTCTGCATTTTCCGGAACTCCAACAGTTGGTTGATGAGACGGAGCATGCGTTGGGTGCTCTTGTTCATCACCTTCAGTGAATTGACCATTTCCTTGGGGACTTTGTCTATGCTCTGTATCTTTTCCAATGCTCCTTGAATTAGGGTTAAGGGAGTACGGAATTCGTGTGAGATGTTTGTAAAGAATACGAGCTTGTATTCCGTCAATTGTTTCTCTACTTGTATTTTGTTGCGCAAGAGGTTGAAATTACGTATCAGCCTGTAGGTGACGTACAATATGACTGTCAGCAAGAGGGCATAGATAAGGAATGCCCAAGTGGTTTTCCAAAAGGGAGGAGTGATGGTAATCTTCAGAATAGCTTCCTGATCGCCCAAAATACCGGTGGCATTACAGATTTTTACGTGCAGACTGTACTTGCCCGGTGGTAGATTTTTATAGGATGCAAAGCTGAGTGGAGAGGGTTTGCTCCATTCTTTATCATAGTTCTCCAACCGATAGGTGTAGGTGTAGCTGTTGGTTTTTGAGTAATCGAATGTGGTGAAGTCTATTATAAATGATCTCTGAAAGTGCTTCAGTTCTATTTCGTCTGTGTACATCATGGCACTGGAGAGGGGGGAGTCGGGGGCACCCGGGCGCATGGATATTCCGTTCACCTGAAGGTTGGTGAAGGTGATTGAGGAATTGAGTACAGAATTGTTTCCCATTTGTTCGGGGTTGATGACCAACAAACCGTAGTTGGTACCGAACAGTAGACTGCCGTTTTTACTGACGCACGAGCTATTGTCGCTGTAGACGTTACCCAATGTGTAGGCCGAGAAGAAGTAATTATCAAAAGCTTGCGTTTCGGGATTGAAGCGGGAGATACCGTATTCGGTGGCAATCCATAGGTTGCCTTGCTTATCTTCAGCGATGGCTTGAACCATATCGTTGACGAGGCCGTTACTGGTGCCGTAATGTTTGAAGGTAAGGTTGCGATAATCGGTGCCGGGGATGCACATACTAAGGCCGCCACCGGAGGAACCAATCCATATCCGGTTCTGTGTGTCTTGGTAGATGCACTTAATTTCGTTACTGCGCAGTTTTCCGTTGTTGTAATTATAGGTCAGGTAGTTTTGCGGGTCAGCTTGCAGGGAATCGGGGGAGAAGACGTAGACTCCGTCACTATTTCCTACCCATATCCAACCGTTCGAATCTTCGATGATGGCGCGCGTGCGGCGTTGTCCGAAAGTTTTGGTGAAAAAGTGGCGGAAGGTGTATCTGTTGTTCTCTTTGATGGCAAGGTCCAATCCGCCGCCGAAGGTGCCTATCCACATGCGGCCTTTGCGGTCGCAGTAGAGGGTAAAGATATGGTTGTTACTAATGGAATGGGCATCGTTGGAGTGGTTGACATACCATTTTCCGCCAATGCAGAGACCTTCGCCACGGCTACCCATCCACTGGGTGCCGTCAAGGTCTTCGGCTATGGCATAGATGTTGGAGTTGTAATGAACTTCTTTTTTCTGTGTGTTGATCAGCGGGTCGTAGGTATAGACACCACCACCACGGGTACCAATACAGATGTCATCGTTCTTGAGGCGGGTAATCATGCGGACGGTATTGGAGCGGTCAGACAGAGAGATGGCTTCAGGGTAAATGCGTTTGATGCCTTCGTTCAGGATAGTAAGACGGGCAATACCGGCGTATTCAGAACTGACCCAGATAGCACCGGAACTGTCTTCCATGATGTATTGCAGATAGTTGGAGCTGATGTGACTGAAGCCGTCAATCTGGAAGTCGAAGTGCTGGAGCTCTTCTGTGATAGTGTTGTAGGCGAAGAGCCCGTTGCCGTAGGTGGAGATCCAGATAATGCCCCGGGAGTCGTGTACAATGTGGTAGCGTTCCATGTCCACATAGTTCAGTTTATCGGGAGGGGAGAGACGGAAGGTTTTAACAGCATGGGTGGTGGCATTGACATACCATACCTGACCGGTGTTATTGTAGATCCAGAAGTCCCCCCGATTATCCGTCAGCACATTGCCGTTACGGATGTCGAGATTCGGATGTCGGCTGATGCGTTGAGTTTTCATGTCGAACAGATAGCCGCCGGTGTTGGTGAAGATGACCCACTCGTTTTGCAGGCGGAGTGTGCCATACAGGGTGATGCCGCCTTCGCCACGTGGCAGACTGGCGGAGGTTGCGGTGGGTGCACTACCGCTTTTACGGTTGATGATGCCATCGGTAGAGAGAAAAAAGATATCTTTTTCGAAGCTCTGTGCGGCGAAGGCATTGTTGTTGTCGACAATGACAGTCTGTGCACTGCTGACGAGGGCCACGCCGTGGTCAGTACCTATCCAGATGTTGCCGTGCGGGTCGGGATAGACATAGGCTACGCTGTCCGAAGGTAGGTTTCCGCTGGATTTCTTGTAAGCAACGGATGAAAAATCACCATTGTGATAGGTGATGAGGCGGCAGCCGTTGCGACTGTTCCACAACCATATATCTCCATTGGGAGCTTCGGCTTTACGATCGTAGTGCTGGCGGTATTCGCCGCGGCCGGTGAAGTCGACGAAACGTTCTGTCTTCAGGTCGTAACAGTTGAAGAATTCACCGGAGGTTTCAAGCCACAGGAAGCCGTTACGGTCTTCGCTGATGGAACGGACGTGGTTAGAGGAGAGGGAGAGGCGTCCGGATTGAGTATCGCCTTCGGGCAGGAGGGTGACGAAGGTATTGCCGTCGTAGCGGCTGAGTCCGTTCAGGGTTCCCATCCATATAAACCCTTTGCTGTCCTGGAATACATAGCAGACGGAATTATTGGCAAGCCCGTCGGTAGTAGTCATATGGGTAGAACGTACTTCTACAGAGGCTGAGGTGTTAAGAATGGAGAGCAATAAGTACAGGCACGCAAGCATTAAGTGCTTTTTCATATTTCATAGATTTTGGTACGTAACAAAAATAAGGAAAAAAGCGCATTAAAGACTAACTTTAATGCACTTTTAAGGTTTATTCCATGTGGAATACTTCGGGCAAGGGTATGGTTACCGGGGAATTATCCGGATTTACTTCCATGATGTCCGCCATGTAATCCCACCATTTTTGTACAATGGGATTAGCTCCCATATCCTGCGAGGATTCTTCGCCCCGAGTCTTCTGGCAGGCAAAGAGGATGTTAGTGTCGCGGTCCCAATAGATGGAGTAGTCGTATACTCCACCGTCGGATAACATTTTTTTCAGTTCGGGCCAGATGGCTGCATGTCTTTTCTCGTATTCCTTTTCGAAGCCGGGCTTCAGGAACATTTTAAATGCTTCTCTTTTCATGATATATTATTCATTGAGGGTTAATCGGGTTTGCTTACACTGAAGATCGGTGCGGTAGTCTTCTGTTCAGTATGGTAATACTGAATGGCACTGTCGTTCATTTTAGGATGCTGTTTATTTAGCAGGTTGATCATTTCAGCTCCTGCCCAGATTACAGGACCATAGCCGTGTGCGGCATACACATTGACTGGGCGGTAATAGTAAAATGCAGGATCGAATGCCATTCCGGTGCCCACACAGGTGCCTTCTACCTGTCCTTCTGCATTGATCTGTGTAGAAACGGCATGCCAACCGAGTTGAGCTACGGGACCGTAAGCCATTGCATCGAGCCAACCTTGGTTAATGGCGTGGGAGATGCAATAAACATAGATAGCAGTTGCTGAAGTTTCCAAATAGGAATCGTTACGATCTAACAGTTGATGCCAGAATCCTTCGCCACTTTGAAGAGCAGCCAGTCCGCGGACGTGTTCACGAAAGAGGTTCATGAGCTTTTCACGCTGGGGATGGTTGGTCGGCATTACGTCCAGCACTTCGGTCATGGTGAGCAGTGCCCAACCGTTGGCACGTCCCCAGAAGAAGGCAGGATGATCTCCCATACCTTCTACCCAACCGTGACGGAAGAGTTTTTTTTCGGGTACCCACATACGCTCGGCAAATTGAAAGATTTGACGAACGGCTTCGGCCAGATATTTGGACTGTTCTTTATCTGCCATACGAGAGTACCAGGCTACGGGAGGAACGCCCATGAACATATCATCCAGCCAAAGCGTGTTGAGTTGTGGACGGATGCGGGCAAAGGTTCCGTCGGCAAGGCGGTATTCTTTGTTTAGAATGAAATCGAGATAATTATCTATCAAAGGATAGAGGTTGAGAGATTTATCTTGCAATTGTGCCTTAATCATAGCAGCACATACGGCACCGGCATCATCAAGTGCATGAGGCGTCAAGATTTGCTTCATTTGTGGGTCGGTAGTACCATTCTTTTCAAGCAGATTACGAAAATGCGGAGCCACTTCGGCGAGAAACTTGAAGCGATCAGTAACATATTTCATGTAAGCTGCGTCTCCGGTGGCTTCGGCGGCTGCCATCATAGCTGAATAAGTAACTCCCCACTCATAACTGGCCAAGCGGAAGGCGCCGCGTTCCAATTGGGCATCGGCAGGCAGGTTACTATAATCAGTGATAACTTTTCCGGTTTTCTCACTGACCACACGGGTATGAGTAGTCTTTTCCAGATAACGGAGAATGCGGTCGATGTCAGTTTTTACTTCAGTAGTAGAAAGAGCTTTATAAGGCACTTTATACTCCGGTTGCAACAGGTGCAGCGGGGTGTTGGAGTCATTGATAGTTTCTTTCTTTTTCTGGGCATAAGTGCCGATACTGAGTAACAGCAAGGTGCCTGTCAGGTAGAATGTCTTTATATTCATACTTTCTTTTAAATACTACATTATATAATTACTTTTTAAATTCATATCCTCTGAAAATTCCTTTCAGATCAGGTCCGAAATAGAAACCGGGTTGTGTCGGTTGGTTGTATGCTACGTTTTGTGTAGCAATACTGATCCTGTAAACCGGATCTTCCAGGAAAGTATGGAAACGGTAATCAGTTGCTATGGGTGATACATAGAGACGTAGTGCCGTATTGTCTTCTGTGCGTAGCAGTACTTCTTCGCGCCAGTCACCCAGAATATCGCCTTGCAGGCAGGGAGTTGCTTTGGTGCCGTTGTTTGATACAACACCTTCGAATGTGACGAGCGGTTTGCAGACGCCGGCTTCCCAATCGTACTTGGATACCACATTCTTGTTCTGCAACTCACGGAGTAAATCGCCGTCCCACCACACAGCCATATTGACAGAGAATGTTTTGATATCGGGATTGACGACTTCTCCCTTGATATTGCGTAACCCTTTCGATTCCCACGACCACATTTCCACACCGGGGTTCGTCGGGTCGATGTCGGCAGCCATACAACGGCCTACGTCTATTCCGCTCTTCACCTGAAAGAATACTTTTCCTGTTGCTGCATCGCGGAAGCTGGAACCGTCGCGCTTATTTTCGTGGCAATCCCACACCTGAAGTCCGGGCATGTCGGGTGAGAACTTCGTCAGATGCATGGCATCTCCGTGTCCCATTCCGGTAGAGTAAAGCCCTTTCCCATTATTATCGATGGCGCAGGAGCCATATATAATTTCGTCACATCCATCCCCATCTACATCTGCTACACGGAGGTTATGGTTGCCTTGTCCTGCATAAGCTTTGTATTCCGGGGTATTACTGTCGAATATCCAACGTTGTTTCAGTTCTTTTCCATTCCAGTCGAAAGCTGCAAGTACAGTGCGGGTGTAATATCCGCGGCACATCACTACACTGGGATGGATGCCATCCAGATAGGCAACAGCTGCCAGGAAACGGTCGCTTCGGTTGGCGCGGTTATCTCCCCAATCTGCTAGATTTCCGCGTGCAGGAACATAATCGATAGTCTGCATAGCGGCACCTGTGCGTCCATTGAAGACGGTGAGGTATTCATTACCCTTCAGGATGCGACCTTGATTGGCAGGGGTACCCGGTTCGCGATAGTCGGCTGCGGCATCCCCGATCACTTTGCCTTGTCCGTCGATAGTCCCGTCAGAAGTCTTCATGATGATCTCCGCACAGCCGTCGCTATCGAAATCATATACCATGAATTGAGTGTAGTGCGCACCTGCACGGACATTGTGTCCCATATCAATACGCCAGAGCCGTTCACCTGTCAATCGGTAGCAATCGAAAAGGACATTTCCAGTATAGCCATCATGGGCATTATCATGTGCGTTCGATGGATCCCATTTCAGAATAATCTCATATTCTCCATCCCCATCGACATCACCAATAGAAGCGTCATTGGGTATATAGGTGAATGCTTGTCCCGAAGGGGTGACCCCATCCGCCGGACGGTCCAGCGGGATATTGATGTATCCTATGGGCGCCTTTGCCGGCAGTGTATAGTTGCCCTCAATGTGCCCTGTTTCCACACCGTTTACAACGGGTTTTACGGTGTACGTAGCTGCTTTCTTTCCTTTATAGGCATCCCGGTAGAAGGTTCCCGTAGTAGCAGGTACTTCGGCTATCTTCTTTCCGTCCCGATAGAGGTTGAACGCTGTGTTCTCGGGGTCGGACGAGAGGTATCTCCAGGAAACAGCTACTTCTGTCGGGTTCTCACGGATGGCTACTACACCACGACCCAACTTTTCCTTTTGCAGCTTTGAATAATCATAGGCCGGAGCGTTCGCCGCATTGCGGAAGCGACCGTACGTCACGTTTTCTTCCGTTACATTCTCCACGTTATGTACGTTTTTAATGAATTTCGTAACTTCATCGGCATGCACGTTCTTTATAACGACGTTCTTTGCAGGCAGTTTGGCATCACCTTTCAGATCGTAGATGGCCTCGGTGCGTTCACAGGTCACGTTAGTCATGTATAGACCATCGATACGGGTGATACGCTCCTCGTAAGTAGGCACCAGATCGCGCCATTGGTAGAGTACATCCGTATCAATTTCGAGTACACGCTGCATCTTGCCTGCTTTCACATTCTCCATGTGAATGTTTTCGATGAAACCGCCCCGGCGGTGATTGGTCTTGGCAAAGAAGAGGCGGAACACGGAGTCTGGTGCTGCGCAATCGTGCATATATACGTTGCGTATGCCGCCCGACATTTCGCTGCCGATGCCCAGTAATGTATGTCCTTTTATAATGTCACAGTTACGGATTACAATATTCTCACATGGGGTATCCAGCCGCCAGGCATCCTGGTTGCGTCCGGCTTTAATAACAACTGCGTCATCTCCCTGATCAAACTTACAATCTTCTATCAGGAAGTTCCGGCTCATTTCCAGATCGACACCATCGTTATTGTGTCCGTGGGCATATACGTCCAGATTGCGAACAATACCGCCATCGCACATATACAAATGTATGGTCCAAAAGGGGCTTTCACGAATCTTGAACTGATCGAGCAAGACGTTCTTACATCTGTTGAAGTGTATCAGGTGCGGGCGAAGATTATTTTCTCCTTTCGCCATCTGTCTTTTCTCTACCGGAACATCCGTTGAGGCCATTGTGTAGAGTTCTGCAAGCGCATCCATGTGTGGTTTGGGGCGTTTAAACCATTTACGCCATGTGTCCATGATGGGTTGCAGTGTTCCGGTTCCGGTGATGGCTACATTTTCACAGTCGAAAGCATACACCAAAGGAGAGTAGTTGTAACATTCCATACCTTCCCATGACGTCATCACGGCAGGCAGATAGTCTTCTGGATTGTCTGTGAAGCGCAGTATGGCACCGTCGGATAAATACAGGTTCACATTGCTCATCAGGTGTACGGGACCTGTAAGCCACTCGCCAGCGGGAATCACTACACGGCCGCCACCGGCTTTGTTGCATGCCTTGATGGCCTTAGCGATGGCTTTTGTATTTATAGTTTTCCCTCCTTTAACTGCTCCATAATTTGCGATGGAAAAATCACGGTTTGGGAAAATAAATTCCTTTATCGGCTCCATGGCGAAAGGTGCGTTGACGGTGACAGTCTTATATTTGGGAGCAGGTATAGCGCCCGATAATCCCAGCGCAATCACTGTAATAGCAGCTATGCCGACCAAGGATTTAAAACAAGGTTTTTTCATGATATATTTTGTTTTTCATTAATTGCAAAAATACGGCTTAATACGAAATACTTCCATAGAATACTATGCAATATACATGGAAAATTGTGCAAATTACTTGTCCATGGGAATCACTTCCTGCATGTAAATGGCATCCAGACTCCACAGGGCGGCATCGTTTGTGCTGATACTGGTACATTCATCCAGCGGGGCAGGCACCTCGGGCGGAAGTAGAGTTGTGATGCGGAAAGGCGGTGCCGGCGTGTGCTCCAGTCTTGTGAACAAATCCGCCCAAGCCTCCTTTGCCATTTCCGGGTTGCGTGTATGATAAGCGGCATAGCCCATCAAACGTGAAATGCGAAAACGGCTACGGTTTAGCTCCCATGCCTTCTGTTTATAACGTATCGTATAATCTAACCAGGCATCTTTCCATTCGGGTAGTTCAATCATCCGGAGCATTTCGTTCATCACCTCGAAGCCGCCCATGATACTCATTAAATGATTGGTACTTTCCAGTTTGGGATCGCACTCACTGCTGATGACACCGGTTGCAGGGTCAAAGCCAAGCGCTTTAGGGCCTGTGAAAATCCGGTTGGGCAGGGCGACGATACTCTTCATGCCGGTAATGATTTTATCGCGGTAAGCCACATTGCGAGTGCGTTCCCATTCCGTCATCCAGTTTCCGGCGTATGCCAGCCAGTCGGGACCAATGCGCAGGCGGGCAGGGGCAGTGCAGGGATATTCGCTACGCGGTTGTGCCAGGCGCATAGGATCCAGGGTATAGAGCTTCTGTTCGGCATCTTTCACCTCGGTCATGAGGTCTCCGCAGCGTTCGTCCGTAGTGAGATAATAGTAGAAGCGATTCCAGGCAGCCTGACTGATGCGTGCTTCCTTGGCGCCACATCCCCAATGGCTGACGTTGTGACGACTACCCAATCCGGCATTCTCCCCTATGTGGTAGACATCTACCTCGGCTGTATGGCGGGTCATAGCCTCTGCCATACGCCAAATGTCTGCACGTCCTGTGCGCAGAAAATTATACCAAAGCCACATATTGGAGGCCAGTTCTGTATTGTCCCAAGCAAAGCCTCCGATATCGTATCGCCAGGTGTGGCGAACAGGGTCATACGCATGCATGACGTCGCCGTAGTTCCAGAAACCATACCATTTGTTCTGTTCGATGGCCTTTTTGTAAAAGTCAATATAGGCATCCAGACGATCTTCCACCCGGCTGCGGAATGGAGTACTGCGATCCGGAAGGCTCCAGACGCCAAAGGCTTGCTGCGCGTGCAGGTATTCGGGGGTAGGCATCAGTACACCCGGTTCCGAAAGTTGCTTGGCACGGTCGGCAAAAGCCTTTTTCCCGGCATATCCTCCCTGCGGGATCAGGGTGAGCGTAGTAGTGCGGGCAATTCCATAGGGTGTGCTCAAGCCTTCCTGAACATCCTCGTAACTGGCATTTAAATCGTGCGTTACATTATCGTAGTGGCGCAGATCCATGGGTTCGGCATCGGGACTCCATAGCCAGGCGGTAAGGGTAGCTGCGGGAGTCTTCGTCTCGGAGATTTCTATGGCCGAGGGATAAGACTGCCAGAAGTCGTGCAGGCAAAGCCCCAGTCCACCACTGACGTCGCCGGCAAAAGCATATCCCTCACTGCGCGTGCCGGAGAAGGTGCCTATCCAGGGATTTGTGTCATTGGCCCGTTTACGGATGGAGAAAGCATCTGCAGTGAGCTGAGAGAGGCGGTAGGTGTTCCACGATGCCCAGTTGTCCAACAGTGAGCGATTTTTTTCATCAAAAGCTTCATAAGGCGGGATACGTTTCCCTTCCATCTGTTGTTGTTGCAGGGAGGCTTCCTTATCCTTGCTGGCATTTTTATCTGTCACATCCCGGCCGGAGTTCCTGTTCGCCGCATCGCCTAATGTCAGCACACGACGCCCTACTAATGGCTGCACAGGTTCGCTCCACACTCCACCGTCAGCACAGGAGAAGGCTATGTGGCGGTTGTAAAGTGCTTCACGCATAGGCACGTCGAAGCGGATGCCCAAAGCACGAATGAAATCCTGGTTCTGGTCTCCATCGAACAGGAAACTATGTACTATCTTCATCTGTTCACTTCCACTATAGAAATAGAGACGTACCACAAAGGGTAGCCATTCGCGTCCGTCTTTATTCTTATGTACGCCCTCCAGTTTTATCAGCGTACGTATAGCGCCGCAACGCTCTACCGTTGCTGATTTCACTTCGCTCACATAGTTACTGAAAGATACCTGCGAAGTGCTTTCAAGAACGGGCGTGCTTTGTGTGCTACATATCAGGCGTGTTTTTTCGCCCACCTTCACCCCTTTATATAGCAGACTGTCTATTAGGAATTCGCCCTGGCGGGGAATGTAGGCCGAAATTACTCCTGTTTCTATCAGAATGTTTCGTGGCGTCTCGGTGACAGAAACGGATGCTTGATCGTTGGGATTTGTTGTTCTTGCCTTTTTTACCGACTTCTTTTTTGCCAGTTCAAGTGTCGCCCCCTCTGTTCCGGCGGGGATAACGCCTGCTACTCCGCTCCATTTCACCGAACCGTCCGGCCAGTAGGCTAGCGCCCAAGTGTCGATTGGTATGTTTTCACCATTTACGGTGGTTAACTGTAAAGTGCTTTCAGGAGAGATTTTGCCTTTCTCAAAAGGTACACCGAAGCTGACCGCTTTGTCCATTTCGGGAGTGCTGCCGATCCATTGCAAAGGCACAGTGGAGGTTTCTTGCAGTGAGCACTCGTAGCGGAAATTGGTAATGCGGGTACGCGATAGGGTGGTACGGAAGCCAAACCAACCTTCAGTCAGTGGCTTGGCATCCCTGAAATCCACCAGACGCTTTCCGTCTATATAATAACTAACCCTATTATTCTCGTTCGTAATTTTAATATGATACCAGTGGTTCGCTTTCAGCAAATGCTCTGCATCGGTATATTCTTTTAAGACCGCAGGGCGAGCCTGAGGATCGGTGATACCTGCTTCATTACCATCATAGCGACGGAAGCGTGTAGTGGAGTTGTGGTTTCCGCCATATCCCAGATAATAAAGTTGCAGGGAGTAGCAGTTCAGGAATATTCCGTTGCGCCACTTCTCGCGTTTCCATAAGTTGTCCGGATGTTTCGGGTCAGAAGCCATCCAGAAGCAATTTAAATCACTCAGGCGGTCTTTTCCCGTTTCACTGACTACGCAGGCATCGTATTCAATGGTGACTTTGCCGCTCATCTTTTCCTTTCTCCAGAGAGTCAGTCCTTTGGGGGAGACTATCTCAGCTGTATCTCCCCGGAACGTTACTTTGTAATCGGGCGATTCTGACTCCACTTTCCAGTATTTGTGAAACTGGCGGGCATTTAAGCCGGAAATCTGGTTATTTTTCTTCTCATAGGATTGAGAAAAAGCATATATACTCCCGCAAAGCAGGAGTATATACATAACCATTTGTTGTTTTATATAACAATTCAACCTTATTGCCATAAGTTTTCTTTAAACTCTATTTCCACAATGCGTAATTCGTGCCTGGTCTTGTCTCCATCCTTAGCTTTATATAAATCCAATTCATTGGCGACGGGAGCAGCTACCTCAACTATTTGTCCGAAGGCGTCCCCTTCTTTGCTGGCCCCTTTCAAGCGAATGGTAATCTCGTTAGTCAATACAGGTTTTACTTTCAAATGAACATATCCCAGACTTTTTTCTGTTTCTCCACTCCAGATCAGTTCGTCACCTGCATAGATTTCCAGCGGATAACTGCGCAAACGCCATCCGGTCAGTTTCAGGCAAACTTCATCCACTCGTGCGGCACGTTCCAATTGGTAAGTGATCCAGGCTGTATTTGCCCTTCCGTCATTTTTCCACTCGCTCAATTCGTTATCATCGAAACTATTGATAGCGTTTTCATTATTTGTGCCGGCGACAGCGGATAAGATGCCAACATCTACTTTCGTATCTTTATAAGAAGGTGTTAATGGAGTTTCCCCACGGGTTAATCTGCCTTCCAGTTCATTGCCAGGAATATAGCTGCTTAATCCATCTTTTACTTCTATGGGCGATGATGAGAAGCTGATCTCAGCAGATTTTAGCCCCTCGGCTTTTGCAGTCACGCGAACTGTACCGGCAGTTGTCAGAGAGCGGATGAGTGCGCGGTTGATACCACATTCTACCGGTAGATCTTTTGAAAGAATAAAATTGTCTTTTCCTTGTGCGATACCACCACGCCATTCGGCAGGTCCTTCCACATCGAAATGTATCAGGTCATTGGCCAACGGACAACGTCTGCCATCTTTATCCATTACTTCTACCTGAAGCAATACCATATCTGCACCGTCTGCTTTCCATCCATTAGGACTCTGAATCAGGCTCAGCTTTATTTGCTCCGGTTCACCGGCTGTCTGTAAGTGGGTGCGACAGCATTCTGTTCCGTTTTCATCATAGCCCACTGCTTCCAATTTACCGGCTGCAAATGCTACGTTTTCAAAAGTATATAAGAAATGGTGGTCTCTATTACCATATCCTAAGGATGTTCCATTCAGGAATAATTCCACTTTCTCTGCACTGGAAACTACATATACCGGTTTCACTATACCTTCTTTATAATTCCAATGGCCAATGATATGGATACGTGGATTTTCTATATCTACCCAACCGTCCCACATCACCTGATGCGCAAAGAAAGGATCTTTGGGAATGCGCATGGCATCAGTTACCCCGCTACGACGATAATTTTCTACCCCGCGGAAATGAGTATTGGTATCAGAGAAGATGATCTTTACTCCACCTGAACTAACACGATCCCCGGTTCCCGGGCGTTCACGCCAATAGTCGAACCAGCGAATTATATTTTCTATCGTAAATGAATCCTGATTATGATTGTAAGCGCGTGCATCTACTTTCTTCTGGATTTTATTGGTTGCAGCGGATCTGAAAGAATTGTTCCCTTCTCCATTCTTATGATAGGGGTAAGAGTATTCGTCCCAATACTTGCGCAATCCTTCATCGCGACAATATTCCATGGCCCACATCGGGTGATGTTTACTCTTATTGATATAAAGCATTTCTCCGCCATATTCGGCTTCGCGGATATCAAGCATTTCACGTGAACCGATGGCACGGCCACCATGAGGGTCATATTTATCGCGTATCGCTTTCATCTCTATCATGTGTTCCCGACTGATAGACTCATTTCCACATTCGTAAAACAGGATACTCGGATTATTACGGTTGTAAATGATAGCATCACGCATTAGTTCAGTCCGTTGTCCCCATTGGCGTCCTTCACGGTCTTTTTCTGCATCACCGGCTTGCATTGCCTGGATCAACCCCACGCGGTCACACGATTCAATATCCTGTTTCCATGGAGTGATATGCATCCAGCGAACCAAGTTGGCATTATCTTCCACCATCAATCCATTGCTATAGTCACTCAGCCATGCCGGAACGCTCATTCCTACTCCCGGCCATTCATTGCTGGTACGTTGGGCAAATCCCTTCATCTGGATTACGCGATCATTCAGCCATATCATACCTTTCCCAAAGCGAGTTTTGCGGAAACCTGTCCGGGTAGCTACTTCATCTATCTTTTTACCGTCTGCCCATAAACTTGTTTTTACGGTATACAGATAGCCATATCCCCAACTCCAGAAATGTAAACCGTCCACTTCTGCAACTGCTTTTAAGGTTACTGTTTCTCCGGGTTTCACTAAAGTCTGAGTACCGTCGAATACTTTGATTGTTTTACCGTCACGGTCTATCAACTCAACTTTATAGGCCACTTGTTTGGCACGTTTGTACTCGTTCTTTATCTCGGATTCCGCATGGATTACCGCTTTGCGGGATTTTACACGAATATCTTCCGCATAGATATAGACACCTGTGGTTTGCAGATTACTGTATAGAGGCAGAGTCTGATATAATTTATCTGTAACATGTAGCCATACATTCTTAGGAATACCACCATAATTAGCATTGAAGTTACGGTCGCTCCACTGATATTTGGTGCCGGTAGCACGTTCTTTGTAGTTCCAGTCATTATCAATGCGGAGAGCTATTACATTTTCCTGTCCGTATTTTATATAAGGAGTCAAGTCGAAACCAACAGCCATCGCACCATTCTCGTGCAGCCCCAGATACTGACCGTTAATGTAGAAATCAGCTCCTTGGCGGACACCTTCGAATTCTACAAATACCTTTTTATCTTTACTGCCAGCGGGTAAACGGAAGTGTTTACGATACCACATCACTGTATCTGTTAACTGGTCGATGCTTAAGCGAAAAGCTTCATCTTCATTAAAAGCGCGGGGTAAAGTGACTTTTTTCCAATCCGTATCCTGAAAACGTACTTGTTGGGCTTCAGGGGTATCACCAACGGAAAGTAACCAGTCAGAATTGAAATTATATTTATTGCGAGCATCTGATGCTCCTACATACTGGCTTATGGATATAAAAGCCAAAAGGAATAAAAGGATTCTACGTTTCATGGTTTATTAATTTATTTTGGGGAGCAAAACTAGCGCAAAGTTCCCCTTATTCTATAGACAAAAATTCATTTGCATAGATTATCATTCAAAATCATCTTATTTACTCTCCTAAATAGTAGGAAGGTACAGGTGCCTGTGGATAACCCATAGAACGATGTACTACATAATTCCGGTATATCGCATCCTGCATTAAAGTTACACGACGGTCTTTGGCAGGGATATTCGTTGTGTAAATACGAATTTCGCCCGGTAGGGCTGTGATGATCTCTTCACGCCAATCGCCATATAAATCGGCAATCATCAGGATATCTCCTTCAATACCTTCTGTAAGAGATTCCCCTTTCCATTTTATAATGCTTAAAGATTTTCCGTTAGAAGAAGAGTTTGCTCCCCACCGGTTATCATCTCCTTTAAATGTTTCACGCAATAAATCTCCGTCCCACCATGCCCAGTTTCGGCAGGAAGGTACATCTTCGTTCTTGCCTAAGCATTGGCCACTTGCAGAAAGTAGGTATTTGTCCGTGCTTCCTCCTTTACGGTCTTCACTTGCGAAACATTCCAGTCCTTTATGAGCAGGATCGAAGTCGGCAACCATTCCGTCACCCACATGGAACGTTTTGCGACCGATGTTCCAAACGGGTTGTCCGGTTTTTGCGTCTACCACACAAACACCGCGGCCGTTGTCATGCCAAGGTTCCAAACATAGAAATACTTCCATTCCCGGACGATTCGGGTCAATATCTGTCAGATAAATCTTGTCCGGGTGTCCTAATCCGGTAGACCATAATAGTGTACCATTGTCATCAAGCATGCATGAGCCTAAGAGTATTTCATCTTTTCCATCCTGATCCACATCTCCGCAAATCATGTTATGTGATCCCATACTTCTTACTATAGGGTTTTCTTCATCGCTATCCCATCTCCAGGCGCGTTCCAGTTTATTGCTGTTTAATTGCCAGGCATCTACCACCATCAATTTATAGGTTCCGCGACAAGCTAATATATAAGGTGTCTTCCCATCCAGATATGCCATACCTATTTGATTACGATTCTGGCGGACAAGATTTCCATATCTGTCATTGCGCTCCGGCCAATCCACGCGGGCTATTTCTTCTCCAGTCATACCATTCAATACGCTCAAGTATTCTTCACCTGAATCTACACGTCCTTTTTCATTGCGTTTTGAATTTTCAGGAGCAGTCTTTAATGCTATTTCAGCTTTGCCGTCTCCATTGAAGTCGTAAGCGATAAAAGGAGAATACCATACGCCCGGTTCTATACCTTGTCCCAGGTCTTTAGACCACAAAAAAGTACCGTCATTCAGATAAGCCTCAATTTGATAAGTTTCTCCACCCAAAGTGCCCGGCATTCCCGGGTCTACATTTTTATCCGGCGTGCGGATGATGTAATCATAAATCCCGTCTCCATTTAAATCGGCAACAGCTATCTTGCCGGCTTTTATATTTCTATTAAGTTTGATTGATTGATAATTCTTCAATGATGGGAGTTCCACTTCTATTTTAGTAGATGTGTCGATCACTTTTTTCTTTTTATCCAATGCGCAGATCCAATAAGATGCTTTTCCATTTGCAGGAGATTGATCTATGAAATCACAAGTCGATTTTACCGGAGATTTGGTTAAGCGTTCCGTCTTGCCATTTGCAGTACGATATAAATGGAAGGACACATCTGTATCATCTTGTTCCAACAATCTCCAGCTAAGATATATGCCTTTTCCATCCATGGCAGGGGCTGCTGTCAGTCCTCTGTTCAAGTGCTCTTTTATTCGTTCGGTTGCAAAACCATTTACTTCAGGCTTCGGCTCATGTCGTGGTTCCAGAATCTCATAGTAGTAAGTACGTTCACGTAAATCTTGGGCTCGTAAACTACCGGCTGTACCGATTAACAAAGTACAGAGGAGTAAATATCTGTTTTTCATTGCTTTCTTTTTTAGTTATTGAATGAAGTTATATCAACCATCATCAGATTCAAACGCTTGCCGTTTGTGAAGTGCCCGGATTGAAAAAGTACTTTTGTGCCGTCGGGACTGAAACTTGGGTGTGCATGATCCGGTTTCATTTTGGTATCCGAAACCAACCAATGGCGTTGACCGGTCTGTACGTTGATGAGCCAGACATTTCCTCCGAAGGTGTCACCAGCTGCCCAACGATTGTCGCGACTTGCATTGCAATGCCAGAATCCCCGTCCGGTAAGTTGTCCTTCTATGGCTTTGCGGTCTTTATCCAATTCTACCTGACCCACTAATTCCACGTCATCGGTGCGAAGATTGATACGGGCAATACCACTTACTTGTTTACGAAGGCGAGGCTGAAAACCTAGGATGTTGAAATAAACATAGTCTTTGGTTACAAAAGTTTCGTGAGTGACCCAGTCTAATGGAGTTTCTTTATAAAGAGGCTTGAAGACCGAACCGTCTGCTGTGCAGAACCACATGCGCTGATATGCATCGCCACCGGTTTCATTACAGAAAACGATTTCTCCCGGTGTGAAACGGCTGGCCTGTATGTGTCCTGTTTTAAATTCGGTATCGATAACTTTGGTTACTTCGCCGGTAGCAAGGTTCATTTTTCGGATGCCACAAAGAGATGGTTTTATTTTTACCGGCTGATTACTTTCCGGTAAGAATGCATTTTTCGCCATGCGTTCTTTTTCTTCTTCTGTACCTTCACGTTCTACGGTGATATAAGCATAGTCATCGTTGCAATCTATGGCATATCCTCCGGGACGTCCCATGTTTGTGGGAAAAGTACCTAAAAGAGTTTCGTAGACGGCAGGTTTTCCTACCTTTCCTTTTTTCACATCTGCAAAGAACTTATCCAGATCCATTACATACATATTCCAGTCTTCTTTTTCTTTTCGGCTGATGAACATACGATTGCTCTTATTGGCCAGGAATGCACTACCCAGATCAGGACCTTCTGTAGCCTGAATGATTTGGCCTGTTGCCATTTCTATAAAATAAATCTGTGTGGGAGTCCAACTGCGTTTCTCTCCATTTGGGAGGGTACGCTCTATCTTTTTATCGTTTGCGCGACTGGAGGACCGGAATAATAGATATTTTCCGTCACGTCAGCTTCTCCCCTTCCAGTGCGAACTGGTCTTTGATGCCGGTGATGCTGACGCAGAGGTTGTGGCTGCAGCCCATGGGGCGGGCGTCCACGGTCAGGTCGGCGCCGTAGAGGCGGGCCAGCTTTTTGGTCATCTGAGTCATGTCGGGGCAGTCGGCATAGCCCCGCTCCATCACCAGCGGCAGCAGCGCGTGGGCCGTGGCCGTCTCGCGGCGGGCTGGGAACGCGAAGTGGATGCTGATGCGGCAGCGGTTGAATTTCTGCGCGGCGTCATACGAGAGGTGGACGCCGGGCGCGATTTGGGATCGTCTCAATGTTCTATCGTCCTTTTGTATTATTTGGTTTGTTCCAGCGCCAGATACTCTTCCAGCGAGAGGCCGGAGGCGCGGATGGCGAGGGCGTTGTCCCTGCCCACATACCGCCAGTGCCACGGCTCAAACACCATGCCGGTGGCGGCCTGACGCTCCTGCGGCCAGCGCAGGATGAAGCCGTGCTCTGCGGCATAGGCTTCCAGCCACTCATAGGCACGGGTGTCGGCGAAACCGGTGTCCTTCTCCATGCTGTCTGCCGCGAGGATGTCGGCACCGTAGCCAGTGGCATATTCGCTGGCCTCCGGCGCAGGCTGGACGGTCGCAGCCCTGGCAGTGGCCTCTTCCTCCGAGCAGCCGGACTCCCGGTAGCTCTGGACAGCAGCCTCATAGGCGCTCTGGCGGGCGGCGGCATCCTGATACCCTGCCGTCAGCACCAGCTCTACTTCATCCTGCTTTGCGGCCTCGGCCATTTCGCGGTAGGCTGCGGCAGCCTCGGCTTCCAGCGAAACGCCGGTGGCATCATCGGCCACGGCCAGCTCCGGCGTCGGCTCTTCCGTCAAGGGAAGGTTTGCATTCACCAGCATGAGGCGCTTATCCGAAAGGTCCGTCTCCGCGCCGCCCTCATACTCCCGGGCCTCGAAGGCCGTCGGCGGTGCGATGAGGGCATAGGCCCTGGGCAGCAGCCAGAGGATGCCGCCGGTCATCACAGCCATGACCGCGCCGCAGCTGAGCAGAAAGACCGTCCAGTTGCGCACGAGGCGGATACGGTGTCTCCGGCGGCGTTCTTTCGGCGACTCTTCGCCTTCACAGCCAAGATATACACCAAATGTTTTCACACGCTTGATTGTTAAAACCTGTTTCTTTCCTAATTCGATCATTTTTTCCTCCCCTATCTATCTTTTGAACTCAACAACCGCGTAGGCCTGACCTTCTGCATCTCCAAGCAGAATCTTGATGATTTGATCATCCTTATATATAAAAGGATACAACTGGTCATGCAATACTGCCGCTTTCTTATATTCTACACGTACCTGGCGAATATGAAAATCCTCCGGTACAAATTCCAATGCCGTTCTTATATACTGTGCATTATTCATGTGCTGATTCGTGTCAATAAACGCTTTTGGAACACTGATCGGTTCCAGCCTTTCCTTTTCTTCCCTGAAAGCAATCTTACGCGGTGCATACGACATGTCCGCTTTCTCTTCCATAGGATAATGTGCCGCAATCTCCGGTGTGATTCTTACAACGTGTCCGTTTTCCATATCCACAAGTATCCACTGCGAATTGGCAACAGCGAGACGTCTGCCGTTCTCGTCCTGAAGCATAAAGTTTCTGTAACCGAAAGCTGCATCGAATTTGTATGGCCATGTGCTGACACTGACTTTGCATCCCATCTCCGGATATGTGTCCACATCAATCTGCCATGAAGCCAGCAGCCAGGCCAGATGATGCTCATTCATGTAGGTAAGCCCCATGCCAAGCACTTCCGACTGGAAAACGCTGCAATCCTGAAAGTATTCGGCAATCTGAGCAATATCTGCAAAACCTTTCATGGAAATCTCACTATATAAGCATAACAACAGCAACCAGCAAGCTAACCTCTGGCGGACACCCAA
>OGZW01000962.1_pt1 | contig 23288 bp, 20 predicted proteins | sample 1577001 | NCBI WGS metagenome assembly OGZW01 (sample SAMEA3541519, study PRJEB24748) | human gut metagenome | biome: human gut; feature: human-associated habitat; material: faeces | place: China | collected 2012 | reverse complement strand
GCAACGCGGCAAATGCTGAAAAAGAAGTATGCAGCAGATGAAAACGATTATACATTTATCTTTCGTGGCATTCTGCGTTGTAAGGTGTAATAATTTGCAGCCTCAATACAGATACCTTGATCAATGCATGTAATAACTAATTTTTTAACCTGTTCTTTTGATAATGCGTTAATAGAACCATTATGTAAAAATCATTAACACAATCACCAAGATACTTGATAGGAATAAGGGACTTATACTCAGCATCACTCACACCAGAAATGTCATAAATGACAACATAATACATTATCTTACTGCCAAAAATAACATCTTCTTCTTCTGCCAATGTTTCAGCATTTAATTGATTTATCCGGCTTGATATTATCAACTCTTCAATCTCAGAAATTGGTAAATCATGATAATTAGGTATTATCTCTTTTAGCAGTACAGCTAAAGCAGCCTTCCTTGAAAAGAATCTTTTAAATGCATCATCATATGATAATTTATTTTCTTTGCGATTTGAAGACGCAGAATCATCAAATATCATTTTTCTTTGGTATATTCATTGCAGTATATAACCTCCTTTTGTAAATAAATACTTATTATTTTAATGTCTACCGTGTATCTGCCATAATTTAATTCTCCTATGAATTTATGCAAAATGCAAAATTAATACATTTATTAAAGCTTTAATTTAGTTGGTATATTGAGATTTACATCATGATTAGTAGTAGCATGTAAGTCCCTGTGGCAAGGAGTTTCGTAATTAAGAGCTGCACAAATCTCATCAGGAATTGACGACATTGCTAAAGCAATGTCGCGCTTCACTGCTTGGATCTGTGTCTTAAGTCTAGTTTCCTCGTCTACAAGCGCATCAACTTTATGTATAGCGCATGCTATTTCATAAATATTGTGGTCTTTATATACTTCTATGACCTTGTCATATTCACGTCGATCTGGACAACCGCAGCAAACCATACGTTCACTAGGGCTGCACTTTTCACATGGATTGTCTGGCAGTGTTTCTTTTAAAAGCTTTAAATCTTCATTATCAAAAGAATATTCTCTCTTCTCTATTACTTTCATAATATACCTTCTTTCTGTCTATAATTTCATTTCTCTTGTGCCTAATTAAGATTACTAGTTGAAATATTCGTCACATTCATATTAGAACTCCATTTTACTTGGAGTTTCTTCGTTTTTCTTTGAATGCAACTTCTTAAATGTTTCGACTACGCTGCGATGAGTCAAACCATATGTATACCTCTCATTTTCCGGAATTGAATCATATATCTTTTGATCATTATCAGACCAATCATCACGCTCTTCTGGATCAAAAACCTTTCCTGTTGAACGTTGAACAGCTGAAAGTTGTAGATTACTTATAGGAATACAACGTCCACAGTTACAGCAAGTAAGCATATCATTACAGTCTGTAGTTCTCTTATAATATGCAAACTCTAAACTGCCACATGTACAAGCATCCTGCTGCTCAAATTCAATGAAGTGTGGTTTCCCGTCAGCACCAACGTACGAATCCCACGAGATAGCTTTATCTATAAAAGTTTCATAATCTGCCCACACTCCAGTCTTTAAAGCAGCATCAGCTTCATCCTTGAAACATATATCCGATCTGTGGCAATTAATACAGCTCAGTCCAACAAATTCTGTTCCACTATCAGAAACAACTAATACATGCATAAAGAAGTGGCAACCGCAGTTACATTTACTAGAATAATGTGGTTTCAGCATTAAAATAGGACGTAAGTGTCCTGGCTTATAATATGTACACTGCACACTAGTAATCTTAAAATGTTGATTCTCATCTTTCATAACTTAATCCTCCTAAACTATTGTTTTATTTTGTGGTTTATTTGTGGTCGCTGAGTCAGTTCAAAATAACCCTTGCCAGCAATAATTTTACCTTGTTTAATACACTCATCAGCTATACGTCTACCATCTTCTCTTGAAACATCAGAGCTGCCATTGTGCTTAAAAACACTAATTGTGTTGTCAAGATACTTGATAGGAATAAGTGACTCATACTCAGCGTCGCTCACTCCACCAATATCATAAATAATCCCATCATAAACATATGTTATATGACCAAAAGGATACATTAAGCACACGTCACCACCTGGGAAAGCATCTTCCAGCATGCGTGCAAAATAATAGCAGTAACCCGCCTCAAACAAATAACGTATAGTTTCTACACTTGTATCTGTGGAGCAAGCTGGGGAACATTGAAAACGTACCCCAGCAATAAACTCTAAAATTTGTTTATTGCCACCAATAGCGACATCCCTATTTACGAATTTAGTTTTTAATTTCTGAGTTTCCATGGTTTCATGCATTGTATAAACCCCTCATTTACCTATGATAACAGGTTGCTCTATCACAACCAGTAAATACGCTAGCTATCGAAGTTTTCTTCATTCTCTCTTTACATTCTAAGTATTGCTAATTTACTTCCACAACTCGCAGTTTCTCTACATCATAACGATAATAATTGCCATGCTCTGAAATAGCCGGAGAAACAAATTCACTATCACTTTTAACAGTATTAGGTGCTATTAAACCAGCGTAAACAATTCCAGTATCACGTAAATAATAGTAATGGTGATAATTATTGCTATTCACTGTTAAAGTATTAGATTTATCTTCAGTAATAAGTACAAACAAATCATTATCGCTCACTGAGGCACAAGACTCAGATGAATTAGCTTCATTATCATCATCACAACCAATTACTGTCAAACCAAGTAATGCAATACTACATAATAAAATTAATTGCTTCTTCATAATTACCTCTAATCAAAAGTTCCGTTATCTTTAACTCTCTGCATATTTCTAGCTAGCTTAACATTTTTAGCTTTTTGTAGATCTTCATCTGATATTCCAAATATATCCTGCAAAGAATCCAAACATATCAGAACATCTCCCATCTCTTGAAGTAAATTAAAATAGTCTACTTTGTCCCTGTAAGCTTTTGCAACCTCTTTTGACAACTCTGCAAGTTCTTCCATAATAATAATAACAAGTGTTTTTCTACCTCTAACATTTGGAGCAGCACTTGTATTATCAATCATATAATGAATGTCATGCTTTTCAGTCATACGATTGCAATCTGAAGATATTTTGCCAAAACCTTCAATAAATTCATTTCTTTCCATCTTTTAATGCCTCCTTATAATAATATATTGGTAAAGCTATCTGTTTGGAGTTCTGGTTATCCCAAACTAAAAATTGTAGTAAATACCCAGAAAACAAAAAAGTGTTGAAGATTTTCTCTTCAACACTTTTAATTAACCTCACGCTATAAAAATACAATACAAACCGTTATCGTTAACTCAAAAACTGAGAATTTAAGACTATACAAAAATTAGTAATCATCAGCACTTAAGTTTTCATCGCTGGCATCATAATACTCTCCATCATACCCCTTAGCCATTAATTTCTTATAGCAGTTATAGCATACTAGACGATAAGCTATACCATGGCAGTCTTTCGTAAACAGCATATCACTACGCGCTATTTTCTTATTACAACATTGGCAGGTTCTTATATCATTTTCAAACATCTTTATTGCTCCATTTACACTAAAGTTAAAGTACACTGTGCTGTTTCTTAAATCTTAAGTTTTCGTGGTTCACTTACCTCTTTTAAATCGTCACATCTGAACCAGTGTAAGCCATCTGTCAGACTTCTACAGAAAACCTGTTCCTTATAATCATAAAGTAAGAACTGATTTGACATAATACCTGTTGCCTGCGCAGCATTCATTACTGAGTTAGAAAAAGCAATATGAGGCTTTTTATCAATTGCAACAAATCCGAATCTTACACCATTGTAATTCACTGTATCTAAACGATTAAGGACTTTCAACTGTGCCCATGGCAGCTCAGAGACCATATCATATAACTCATCTTCTAAAGAGTAGAATCCATTCCTGTCGAGCCATTGACAAAAAGTTCTGTAAATAGCATTTGCATCTTTCTCAGAAACAAAAACATTCAGATCAACATCTAAAAAATTAGCATCTATTATACTCTGTACAATTTTAATGACATCCTGCATTTTTATTACAGACCAAGCGAGTGAAAGCTCATAATCTTGGTGTGTAATAATACGATGTTCACCTATTAAACTGACTTCTTTAAGATACCAGTATTCCTGATTTTCTAATGCATCCGGTACTTTACCAGAATGATATAAAACCTTTGGCGATATTAAACTACTATCATTTGGTTCAACTTCTAATTTATAAACAGTGATTGGTTCTCCAACTGCTGGTAAGCATTCAGTAGCCTGAATACACCTTGCTATACTTGAAGAAAAGCAGATACGTGGTGTTTTTGCATCTTCTCCCAGAATTGCAGCGCACGATTCAGGCACTTTAGGTATAAAAAGCTTTTCAATCTCTTGTAAACCAAATGAAACATGATATAATGTCATAGTAATTACCTCTTCAATTTAAATCGCATTTATCAATAACACCAGTACTTTCTCTATTCAATCTTTGCCTATGCCTTACCTGCTCTAATCTCATTAATGCTAAAACCTGCAATCTCACAAGCCCCTGTATGAGTTGGAGTATACTTTGCGCCATCAATACTTGGATACATAAACTCAATCATGAGAAAGTTAGCCGCATCTGCAAGAAATTCAGTATTGCCAGTTTCTTTATATTTTTGAATACGAAGCTGAACATCTTCAAGTGCTTTCATACACTTGAATTTTTGATAATTATCTTTTAAAGCCCCATACTTGTAAAAAGACGTTATCATTTGCTTCTTTCGTATCTCATCAAACCGGTTTGAGTATTCAGTCTTTAAAATTGCATCAAAATCTTTTTCCATAAAATCCTCCAAAAAAAGAAATGGATGACCTGAGTCATCCATTAAAAATAAAGGTATTTTAGTTTCAGTCAAAATTGCCTCACAAAATGATAATAGCTCATCATACAAGCCAATAGTAATGTTACACTCCCAACTCTTCCTCGAAGACAAATTTCATTGTCTTATAATTGGCTTTTTAATTTAGCTGCGCATTCCTTACATAAGATTATAGAGCTATTTCCATCCCATATTATTTTAAACATTTCGGGATCCTCCTTAGATCCTTTTCCGCATTCAGCGCAAGTCCCAAATCTTTCCGCCCCAGCACAATCTACTAATTTCTTAATCTTCATAATATTATCACCTACTCATTATCCCATAGAGATCATTAAAATAAAATTCTCACTACTATAATAGTATGATACACCAAAACTGTCAATTAATTAAAGGTAATTCATGAATAAACACACCTATTAAAATTAGGTGTAATTATTGAGGCATCCTAAAAAGCAAAAAGGGAACTGGAGGACATTCCAGTTCCCTCCAGTTCCCTTTTCTAAGCAGGCACAGGCCTCTCACCCATGCACACTTGTCACCAAGTCAACCTTACGCACGCCCAAGGTGTAGATTAGCTCACCCTACTCCGTGTTAACTGCACGGCGCATGATCACTCTCGCTATTGAACGTGGATTGCCTGTCTATCTTTCAGCACTGCTTAATAATCTAAACAAATGAAGCGAGCAGACTCAAACTGCTTTTGTATCTTATGTGTACCTTACTTCTAGGAGGAATCGAACCCCTCAGTCATGCCTGACAGCATCATGCACTTCATTTATTGTTTACGTAAGTCGCATGGTCGAAAACACGAGACCGCGTGTTTAATATTACTCTGCTCATCACAGAAACCTTTTTAAGGGAATTTAGCATTGATTACCATCAATAACCTTACGCAAATAAGCATCTAAAGATGCAATGAACCATCAAGGACTTGAACCTCAGACAATCCGGTTATGAGCCGGACGCTCTAACCATCTGAGCTAATGGTCCAAAATGTGTTTCTCTGCGATCCAGGCGGTGCGTTACTACTCGCGGTCTCCTAACATAATTGTGAGGCAAGATACTCTTCTCTACTGAATCTCTCGACTGCCTTGTACTGAAACACACAAAATGATCTTAGCAGTCATACACCTTATCTTATTTGGTTGTGAAGCCATATTTAATTGTAACTCATTAAACTATAACATTCTTTGTTTCAGTGCACATTCCATACGTGCCATTTTTAATTATAGTTAACAAGGATAATTTAACCTAATGTGTAAGGTTGTAACAAACCTATAACCGGTTACTGCGGTACCTCAACCGTACTGCACCTTACACTATCCAATTATCAAGTTAATGGAGCTGAGGGGAGTCGAACCCCTGTCCAAAAATAATACTTATTTACAAACTTTACGCTGTTAGACGCGTAGGTTTAAGCGTCTCATCTTTTCCGTCTATTCCACCACTTGGTTTCACATTTAGCCTACCAAGAAACGCACAAAGCTTGTCCTTTCGACTCACAAGATACCAGCATTATCTACTTGCTGAGTCAGCTGCAATTAGGCAGCCATCTGTAAACGTGTATTTGCGTTTAATTTTAATTTTCTTCCATTACGTAGGTTGCCCACGAGCGATTTGTAAATGTTCCTATCCCTGTCGAAACCAAAATACAACCCCAAACTTAATGGAATGGGTTACACCAACGATGCATAACCCATTCCTCATCAAATCTACACTTGTACCGCCATGTACAACCAACAGGAAAGAACCAGGCATTATCCTGCAATGCCCATCCAAGTTAATTCCTCGCCACTGTCCATACCTCGATTTGATTCAATTCTATAAAATCCTTCATTCTACACAAATGCATAAGCATTCCCTTGTGACAGTGCCCAATGCAAATTAAATGCTTCTCCTGGCATGTAGCCACCTCCACCACCTTGAATGATGATTTCATAGTCGCATGTACCGGATGCGCGCTATCCAGTACACACTTCGTCCCTACCCATTTCACTCTTGAACGCTTGTAATCACCAGCATAATAGAATCTGCGATTACTCCTCCCACTATTCACACCGTGGGCTGCGCCAAGCCATTAAATATAAAAGTATGGCTACTGTGAATTCCTTATAATCCTCAGCATCTCCCTTGGTCACCATACAGTTTTCAGTTGATCATTCTGAATTCAACACACGCTGTAGTTGCAATGACTCTAGCATGCCAATAATACGACTTGCTGATCTACAAGCCCCGCACCCTCAACCCACATTAGCACAGTCGGTGGTCCAACTCATCTTACCCAGTAACGTTTATGCTAAAAGCTCACATTACAGGACTTAACCACTTCCGAAAATAATACGATCGCAGCATACCCGGTTGCATGTGCGATCACCACAATTAACCGCAGTTCTCTAACTGCCAAGCCTATGTGGTATAAATTCATAAAGCGGAACTCTTTCCGCTGCCGGAATCCGCATTACCACAATTTGTGGTAGCAGACTCCGAACTGGGCTAGTCGGATTTGAACCAACGAATGCGGGAATCAAAATCCCGTGCCTTACCGCTTGGCGATAGCCCCAAAAATATCAATGAAAAATAGGTAAAAACAATGGCATGAAATTTGTATAACTCTTTGTAGAATTTTGAACTTTCTCTACCTTTTTGAAGTATAACTTATTCTCATTGTATTCAACTTTGTAATCATCAAGATTTAGTCCATCCGGATCAAAATCAGTATCCTGCTTTACACCATCAACGTAATAAGCTGCATCTTTCTTTTTCGCTTTTTTGATTAAAGTTTCTTTTTTAGCCCTGTACTCTTCAATTTGCTCTGATGCCTCTGTTAATTTTTTATTATTTGATACATTAACAGTGTGTATCGTGCAAAAAGTAACACAACCAAATCCCAGTAAAACAGTACACATAAATACACTTATAAAAATAAAAGCTTTCTCCATATCTGTTTTTGCAACCTCCAGTACTGATCAGGAAACATGAATATCCCAAAGATTCTCAGTTGCTTGTAGTTCCGCAATAGTTTTGTTAATTTTCTCCTCATCGTATCCACTGTTTAAAGAAATTGTACTATTACAATTTCTGGTGTTTGATGCTTAATAAGAATCATTGCAAGCTCTTGCAGCTTCTGATCTTTATTGGATACCTGAGATACAGTATTTCCATTTTCTATAGTCATCTTCTTTGATGTTGCCATTGTAGAGCTTTCTTAAAAAGAAAATTTAACAAAAATGGCGGGGACAGGATTTGAACCTGCGACCTCTAGGTTATGAGCCTAGTGAGTTTCCACTTCTCCACCCCGCAATAAAATTCTCCCCCAGGGAAGAATGTCGTTAGTGGGATTTGAACCCACACATCTGCATGATACCAGAACCTAAATCTGGCGCGTCTACCATTTCCGCCATAACGACAAAAAACGAAAGGACCAAGCCGTTGCTAAAGTTTTACTCATAGTTGTGTCCTAGCCTGGAGGTAGTTATTTCTCAGAACACACGCAACTTTCAATAATAACTACCTGTCATAAAAATGACTGAACAAGGATAGTAGCTGCCCACGGCATGCCCTTGCCTGGCTTAATGTGAGTGCCCATTAGTCACCTGGCACTGTGCTAAATACTCCTTCACTGCTACCAACTCCTCCAGCAGGGCTCGAACCTGCAACACCCTGATTAACAGTCAGGTGCTCTACCTTTGAGCTATAGAGGAAGAATGGCTAGTGCAAAACTTGGGGTAGGTCTACACTAACCAATCAGCGGTAAGATAAAACTTACCATGTTTGAACTTGTAAATTTACAATGGAGAACTGGATGAAAATGAAACATCCAATCATTTTCACATACTTACATTACTTACGCTACGAAGACTTATAGCTTACTATACAATATTCGTCCTTTTAAGGCGGTTCCGTCTAGTAAGACTTACCATTCATTTTTGTGTGAAAGCCATGTCATTCACAATTTACACCTAGGTGCAGGACTTATTTTCGCTTGCCTGTCTTTCTTATCTTCATGTAATACTAAAGTTGTAAGTATGCAGTACTTGAGATGGGATTCGAACCCATGCATACGATTTGCATTACGCCTCAGCCTCGCTGCTCTCCCACTGAGCTACTCAAGTTAAGCATGAAATCGTCAGATTTAACAATCTTTGATTTACAAAATTATATAGAAAATGCAACAAGCAATTTCAGGTTCTGAATTTCCCAAAATCGCTTATTTATTATCTTCTATGTAATTACAAAATTATATAAATTTTGCTGCATATTTATACTGGTACTGAATTTCCTCTAAAATGATATTTTCTTTGGTGAATCTTGAGAAACTTCACTGAATTTTAGAAATGCCTTTTGAAACTCATACCAAATATCAATTTCCCAATTGAAGCACTGTTCTGACAAAAATCACAATTTTCCCTGCCAAAATCATAAATTCTACGTTTTGTGTATGCAACAATATCATCAATATCATACAATTCGTGAGTTACCTTATCACGTAAGACAACCAGTGCTGAAGTATTTGCTCTGCAATGCAAATACTTTGTAACTCCTCTATAAGAAGCTACTTTTCCTGGAGAATACTTAAATGTCATTGTTACAATCGATACTTCATATAGGTATGTAATAAAAGAAATGAGTGCACTAATGCAAGTGCACTCATTTAAATCTTGTTGTATCTGTTTAAACACTGCATTCCACTTTTTAACCATTTTAAGTGTTACAGGTTGTCTAGTTGGCATCTTGCCACACCCCCTCTTTAAAAACGCACACAAACGGCCTTGTAAAAATGCCATCCATCTCATGTATATTTTTACAGACAGTTATTGGCAGGTACATCGTAAAATCTTCATCTTCATAGCAGGCTCTCAATCTTGAAGAGTCAAAAGTCTGATCTGTAACAACAACAACTTCTGGGCAAACTTCTCTAGTCTCAAAATTAGTAGGGTTTAGAGTCCAAAGTTCTTTAGCACCCTGCTTTGTCAACTCTTCAGCATAAATATCTCTGATATCCTGCTTTGTTACTTCTCTCTTACCATTCCAGAACATAAAATCACCTCCATCAAATTACATTATATCACACTATTATATACACCAATCTTGTTGTAATTACAATTCTGAATTTCTAGAAAATTGCAAATACTAACCTAATTAAGTGTATCTCTAAAATTATTCTCTTGCATACTGTAATAAGAATCTTTGCCAATAATTAAAAAATCAAGCAGTGGAATTTCTAAAACATTGCCAAGAATTTTTAATCTTATTGCAGTTTTAAAGTCAGCTCTCGAAGGTGACCGGAAGCAGCGTTCAATGTAGCCGATGAAATGGGATTTTATGTACAGGTAGAGCTTCCGGTATGGAGTGTGACGCTTGGAAAAGATTCTGCTACGGTAGAGTTCTTGCGTGCCGAAGCAAAGCGTATAAGTAAGGAATATGGCAATCATCCTTCTTTCTGCTTCTGGAGCATCGGAAATGAGCTGCAGTATGATTTCAATATTTTGGCATCCATGTTGGGTGAGATGAAGGCTGCAGATGACCGTCATTTATATACCACCACTTCGTTTACATTTGAAAAAGGTCACGGCGACTGGCCAGAAAACCAGGATGATTTCTTCGTCACTCAGTGGACCAAGAAAGGATGGGTACGTGGACAGGGAGTATTCAATCAGGAACTGCCGTCATTCGATAAAGATTTTCGTGCATCTATAGACGGTATGGAAGTGCCTTTGGTAACCCATGAAGTAGGACAGTATTCTGTCTATCCGGATCTTACGGAGATTCCTAAATATACGGGAACTTTGATGCCGCTGAATTTCATGGCAGTGAAAGAAGACTTGGAGAAAAAAGGATTGATAGACAAGGCTCCGCAATACCTGCAGGCTTCCGGAAAATTAGCCGCCATTCTGTATAAAGAAGAAATAGAACGTGCCTTGAAAACGCCGGGTATCAGTGGATTCCAGTTGCTCGACCTGCACGATTTCCCGGGACAGGGAACGGCACTGGTAGGACTGCTTAATGCATTCTGGGAAAGCAAAGGCATTCTTACAGGTGAAGAATTCCGTGAATTCTGCGCGCCGGTAGTTCCGTTGCTACGTTTTCCGAAAGCTGTATATACGAATAATGAAACATTCGAAGCACAAATAGAACTTTGTAATTACGGAAAGGATGAATTGAAGAACAGCACTCTTTCTTGGGAGATTACTGCAGACGGACGTTCGTTGGGCAAGGGAAAGACTCCGGTAGCTGCATTGGCTTTCGGTCATAACGGTGGACTGGGAAAAATTTCATTTCCGTTGCAACAGGTAACCAACGCTTCGAAATTAGAAGTTTGCTTGTCGCTTGACGGGACAGAATACCGTAACCGCTGGAACGTATGGGTTTATCCGTCATCCGTAGACACAAAATGGGGAGACGTAAAATACACCCGCAGTTACGATGAAGCAATGGCATCGCTCAAGAAAGGTGAGAAAGTATTGTTCAATCCTGACTGGCGCACACTTCAAGGCATTGAAGGAAAGTTTGTGCCGGTATTCTGGAGTCCGGTACACTTCCCGAATCAGGCTGGTACCATGGGTGTACTTTGTAACCCCACTCATCCGGCTTTGGCTGACTTCCCGACCGACATGCACACCGACTGGCAGTGGTGGGATTTGAACATCAATTCGACCACATTGGTCGTAGATAGTTTGCAGGGAGGTGCTTCGGTGGTAGAGATGGTAGACAATTTTGTTCACAACCGTCGCCTGGCTTCCTTGTATGAAGGACGTGTAGGAGAAGGAAAACTGATGCTGGCCACTTTTGATTTGCAGACCGCTCTTGACAAACGTCCGGTAGCCCGTCAGATGCTTTACTCTATCCTGAACTACATGAACAGCGAGGAATTTGCTCCCACTCAGTTGGAAGGACTGGATAAGATAAAAGATATGTTTGGAACCGCACGTAACCAGAAACAGTCAGCTAAGGGTATTTACTAATGAAAAATCTATTATAACCGTATAACCATGAAAAATCATCAATTGTTTATCTATTTTATTTGCCTGGTGTCTGCCATGGGAGGGCTCCTCTTCGGGTATGACTGGGTAGTGATAGGAGGTGCCAAACCTTTCTATGAAGAATATTTCCATATTGCCGGCGATGAGGGCATGCAGGCATTGGCCATGAGCATCGCCTTGTTGGGATGTTTGTTGGGGGCTACTATGGCAGGTTTTCTGGCCGACCGTTATGGACGCAAGAAGCTGCTGGTGTTATCCGCTTTTATCTTTTTTGCTTCTTCGTGGGCCACAGGAGCTGCCACAACTATTCCTACCTTTATCATTGCTCGCCTGGTGGGAGGGATGGCCATCGGGCTGGCAGCCGACCTTTCTCCGATGTACATCGCGGAAGTGGCACCTACTCAGATTCGTGGTAAACTCGTCACATTGAACCAGCTGACCATCGTATTGGGAATTCTTGGCGCACAGATTGTAAATATGCTGATTGCAGAGCCGGTGCCGGAAGGTGCTACGGCAGCCGATATCTTGAACTCATGGAACGGACAGACCGGATGGCGCTGGATGTTCTGGGCTGTATGCGTTCCTTCGGGACTCTTTTTCCTGCTGGCATTGTTTATTCCAGAAAGTCCGCGCTGGCTGGCCAGCATGAAGCAGATGGAGAAAGCTAGAAAAGTGCTGTGTTCCATTGGGGGAGCAGCGTATGCAGACAGTGAAATTGAAAATTATACTCGTGCAGGTGCTGCTTCACATGCCGAAAAAGGTGTATTGTCCTTGCTCTTCTCTTCTAAAATGCGGAATGTACTGATTATCGGTATTGTGGTAGCTATGTTCCAGCAGTGGAGCGGTACCAATGTCATCTTCAACTATGCGCAGGAAATCTTTCAGGCAGCAGGTTATGGCATTTCAGACGTACTGATGAACATTGTCGTGACAGGTATTGCCAATCTGGTCTTTACGTTTGTGGCCATCTATACCGTCGACCGCCTGGGAAGAAAGACGTTGATGCTGACCGGTTCCATCGGACTGGCAGGTATCTATACCCTGTTGGGATTAAGCTATTTCTTTGAGTTCAAAGGATTCATCATGATTGTGTTTGTGGTATTGGCCATCGGGTTCTATGCCATGTCATTAGGTCCTGTCACTTGGGTGCTACTTTCTGAAATATTCCCCAATAAGGTACGTGGCGTAGCCATGGCAGTATGTACGGCTGCGTTGTGGATTGCTTCCTTCCTGCTTACCTACACATTCCCTTTCCTGAATTCCGGACTGGGCACTGGCGGTACCTTCCTGCTTTACGCCGTTATCTGTTTCTGTGGCTTCCTGTTCGTATGGCGCCGTATTCCGGAAACCAAAGGCAAGTCGCTGGAAGAATTGGAAAAAGAATTGATTAAATAAACAGATGGAAGAATAATACATCTTTTCCGCTTTTTATTCCATTTTTCAGGTACACGGTTTTGCCGAATTTTGTACCAGAAAAATAACAGAACATTGAGAAAATAATCTAACTTATCATGGAAAAAATAACAGAATATTTGATTCAAAGCACGGTAAACACTTCCGAAGTGAAGGCTTGGGAAGAGATCGTGATGTTGCCGACGTATGGCATTGGTAAAGAAGAAAAAAATCCGATTTTTCTTGAAAAACGCGTATATCAGGGAAGCTCCGGTTCGGTATATCCTTATCCGGTAGTTGAAAAGATTGAAGATGAAAAACACGACCGTCCCTGGAGGGCTTTCTTTATAGAAAATGAATACATCAAGCTGATGATTCTTCCGGAATTGGGCGGACGTATTCAGATGGCATACGATAAGGTGAAGAAACGTCATTTCGTATATTATAATCAGGTTATCAAGCCGGCATTGGTGGGACTGACCGGACCGTGGATTTCAGGTGGTATCGAGTTCAACTGGCCTCAGCACCATCGCCCCAGTACATATCTTCCGACCGACTGCATGATTGAAGAATTCCCTGATGGAAGTAAGACCATCTGGTGCAGTGAGGTAGAACGTATGTTCCGTACCAAAGGTATGGCAGGCTTTACCCTCTATCCGGGAAAGGCTTACATCGAAATCAAGGCAAAGGTGTACAACCGTACTCCGTTCCCGCAGACTTTCTTGTGGTGGGCTAATCCGGCAGTAGTAGTGAACAAAGACTATTATTCAGTGTTCCCGCCCGATGTGAATGCCGTGTTCGACCATGGAAAACGTGCGGTATCCAGCTTCCCTATAGCCACGGGTGAATATTATAAAGTGGATTATTCTGCCGGAGTAGATATTTCACGCTACAAAAACATTCCGGTACCGACTTCTTACATGGCCATCAATTCGAAATTTGATTTTGTGGGAGGGTACGAAGAACATATTGAAGCAGGATTGTTGCATGTGGCCGACCATCATGTAAATGCCGGTAAGAAACAATGGACTTGGGGTAACGGTGATTTCGGACAGGCTTGGGACCGCAACCTGACGGATGAAGACGGACCATACATTGAACTGATGACCGGTATGTACTGCGATAACCAGCCTGACTTTACCTGGTTGCAGCCTTATGAAGAAAAATCATGGGTGCAGTACTTTATGCCTTATCAGAAAGTAGGTATGGTGAAGAACGCTACTCGTGATGCACTGATTAATATGATTCCTGAAGAAGGTGGTAAGATGAAGGTTATCCTTTATACTACAGCTGCTCACAAGGAAGTTCGCGTAATGCTTACAAATACAGAAAACGGTAAGATTTATCTTGATGCGCTTACAGCAGTGGCACCGGATAATTCATATATCAATACTGTAGACTGTGACACCCAGAAAATGGAAGAACTGAAACTTACAGTTCTTGATGAAAAGGGTAAGGTACTTGTAAGCTATCAGGCTGCAAAACCAGAAATCAAACCTATTCCGGAACCGGCTAAGGCGGCACTCGATCCGAAGAAGATTGCCAGCATGGAGCAGCTTTTCCTGACAGGTCATCACCTGGAACAGTATCGTCATGCTACTTACCTGCCGATGGATTACTACATGGAGGCTCTGAGTCGTGATGAAAGCGATATTCGTTGTAACAATGCCGTAGGATTGCTTCTTATGCGCCGCGGACGCTTTGCTGAAGCACAGAAATATTTCGACCGTGCCATTAAGACGCAGACAGAACGTAATCCGAACCCATACGAAGGAGAGCCTTATTATAATTTAGGCTGGAGCAAGAAAATGCAAGGCGACATAGACGGTGCATACGATGCTTTCTTTAAGGCTACCTGGAATGCCGCATGGCAAGATTCTGGCTACATGGGCCTGGCACAGATAGACATGATTCGTGAAGACTATGCAAACGGACTTGACCATATCGACCGTTCGTTGTATCGCAACTGGCTGAACCACAAAGGACGTCAGCTGAAGGTTTCCTTCCTGCGTAAGACTGGTGATTTTGCGAAGGCTGAGGCGCTTATCAATGACTCTTTGGCGATGGATAAGTTCAATATGGGATGCCGTTTCGAATCTTATCTGATTCATACATTGCAGGGAAATACCGAAGCAGCCGCTGCCGCAAAGGCTGAAATGAAAGCTTTGATGCGCGGTGCCGTACACAGCTATTTGGAATATGCCATCGACTATGCATCGGCAGGTATGTATGAAGAAGCTACTCAGCTGTTGTCTTTTGTAACAGAAGGAAATGAAGCCACTTATCCGATGGTATATTATGCATTGGGCTATTTTGCTTCCAAGATGGGCAAGAAAGACGAAGCGCTGAATCTTTACAAGAAAGCTGAAACCATGTGTCCGGACTATTGCTTCCCGAACAAGTTGGAAGAAGTGCTGATGCTGAATGATGCGATGTTGCTTAATCCGGAAGGAGCCAAGGCACCTTATTACTTAGGTAACTTCCACTATGCAGCCCGTATTTACGATGAAGCTATTACTTGTTGGGAAAAATCAGCTTCTATCGACGATACGTATCCTACAGTATTGCGTAACTTGTCACTGGCTTATTACAACAAACAGCATAATCCGCAGAAGGCATTGGCTACACTGGAAAAAGCTTACAATTTGGATACTACCGATGCACGTATCCTGATGGAGCTTGACCAGCTTTACAAGAAACTTCGCTATCCACACCGCCAGCGTCTGGACTTCCTGGAAGCACATGCCGACGTGGTAGAACAGCGTGATGATTTGTGCATTGAACGTATTACACTCTACAACCAGTTGGGTGAATACCAAAAAGCATACGATTTGATTAATTCCCGTAAGTTCCATCCGTGGGAAGGTGGTGAAGGAAAAGTCACCAGTCAGTATTTGCTCTGCCGTGTGGAACTAGCTAAGATTGCCATTCGTGAAGGCCGCTTTGACGATGCGATCCGTTTGTTGAAGGAAACAGAAAAATATCCGGATAATTTGGGTGAAGGCAAACTGTCTATGGCCGAAGAGAACGACATCCACTATTGGATGGGATGTGCTTACGAGGGTCTTGGCGAAGAAGCCTTGGCCAAGGAATACTTTACAAAAGCGACCAAGGGTTCTGCTGAACCTGCCATTGCCTTCTTCTATAACGATCAGCAACCCGACAAGATTTTCTATCAGGGACTGGCATGGCGTAAACTGGGTGAAGAAGACAAGGCACGCAGTCGCTTTAACCGCCTGATTAAGCATGGTGAAAAGCATCTGTTTGACAAGGTGAAGATTGACTACTTCGCTGTATCACTTCCCGACTTGCTGATTTGGGACGACGACCTGAACGTACGCAACCAGATTCATTGCAACCTGGTGATGGGAATGGGTTATCTCGGATTGGGCGACAAGGAACAGGCTCGCAAGTTCCTGTCTGAAGTAGCCCGTTTGGACATCAACCATCAGGCCGGAAAGCAGCTTCTGGAAATGTGTGATTAAGATTTAGAAAAGCACAAGAAACTTTAGAGTAAAGCTTCTTGTGCTTTTTATTTACTCTTAGCAATACTTCTCTTTAAACGAGTTGTTGAATTATTTGTAGTTTGTAATACTATTTTGTGTAGGTAATACTCTGATGAAAGTAATACATTTTTTTCTTATTTCTCTTTTCTTGCTTTCCTGTTCCACACCTCAGCAGGAACAACCTTCTTCTCTTAAACTCTGGTATGAATCTCCCGCAGATGCTACAGTAGCAGACAGCCCGAACGGCTGGCAGGATGATGCCGAGTGGCTGAAAGGTCTGCCTTTGGGAAATGGTTCATTGGGAGCCGTAGTGTTTGGCGATGTGGCAATGGAGCGAATCCAGTTGAACGAAGAAACCATGTGGTCGGGAAGTCCGCAGGACTGTGATAACCCGGATGCGCCTCAGTATCTGGATAAAATCAGACAGCTACTTTTTGAGGGTAAATATAAGGAAGCCACAGAACTGACCAACCGTACGCAGGTATGTACAGGAAAAGGTTCCGGAGGAGGAAACGGTTCTACGGTGCTTTTCGGCTGTTTTCAGACCATGGGCGACCTTTGGATTGATTTCGCCAATAAGGAGGCTTATTCAGATTATCGCCGGGAATTGAATTTAGAGGATGCGATGGTTACGGTGACTTACACGCAGGGAGATGTGCATTTCAAACGTGAGATATTTATCAGTCATCCCGACCAGGTGATGGTGATTCGTCTGTCGGCAGACAAACAGCAGCAAATGTCCTTTACTTGCCGTATGACGCGTCCGGAATACTTCTCCACACATACTGAAGACGGACAAGTGATTATGAACGGAGCCTTGTCCGATGGAAAAGGGGGAGAAGGATTGCAGTATATGGCTCGCCTGAAAGCGGTAACCAAGGGGGGAGATGTGATTTGTACAGACTCCACTCTGACTGTGAGCGGAGCTGACGAGGCCATGTTGCTTTTGGTGGCTTCTACCGATTATCAGCTGGCTTATCCGCACTATAAAGGACGGGATTACCTTTCATTGACACGTGAATCTATTACCAAAGCAGAGAAGAAATCATTTGAGTCTTTGTATCAGGCTCATCGGAATGAGTATGCGGCTTATTTTGGCCGTGCTTCTTTCCAGTTGACAAAATCACCGGATACGCTGGCTACTGATGTACTGGTGGCTGAGGCTAAAGCAGGTAAAATTAATCCGCACCTGTATGAGCTGATGTTCCAGTATGGCCGTTATTTATTGATTTCTTCTTCTCGTCCAGGTACGATGCCTGCTAACCTGCAGGGTATTTGGGCTAATAAATTGCAGACTCCATGGAACGGTGATTATCATACGGATGTCAACATTGAGATGAATTACTGGCCTGCCGAGGTTACCAATCTTTCAGAGATGCACTTGCCTATGTTTGATTTGATAGCTTTACTGGTAGCACCGGGCACGAAAACAGCGCAGACTCAATATCAGAAAAAAGGCTGGGTGGTTCATCCTATCACGAATGTGTGGGGATATACTTCGCCCGGAGAGTCTGCTTCGTGGGGAATGCATACGGGAGCTCCTGCATGGATTTGCCAGCACATTGGAGAACATTATCGCTTTACGGGCGACAAGGATTTCCTGAAAAAGATGTATCCAGTGTTAAAAGGAGCGGTAGAGTTTTATATGGACTGGCTGGTGAAAGATCCGAAGACAGGTAAGCTGGTATCTGGTCCGGCAGTTTCTCCAGAGAATACGTTTGTGGCTCCTGATGGAAGCCAGTGTCAGATCAGTATGGGGCCGACGCATGACCAACAGACCATCTGGCAGTTGTTTGATGATTTTGAGATGGCATCTGAAGCTCTTCAGATAAACGATGCGTTTACGCAGGCAGTGGGCGATGCAAAAGGAAAATTGTTGGAAACACGTATCGGTTCCGACGGTCGTATTATGGAATGGGCACAGGAATTTCCGGAAGCGGAACCGGGGCATCGTCATATCTCTCATTTGTTTGCCGTGCATCCGGGTTCGCAAATCAATTTGTTACAGACACCTGAACGGGCTGAGGCTGCCAGCAAATCGATGGATTATCGTATCTCGCACGGTGGAGGACATACCGGTTGGAGTTCAGCCTGGCTGATTAGTCAGTATGATCGTCTGCATCGGGCGGAAAAAGCCAGGGAAAGTCTGGATAAGGTGTTGGAAAAGAGTTTAAATCCGAACTTATTTACCCAGTGCCCTCCGTTCCAGATTGATGCGAATTTTGGTACTACGGCCGGTATTGCAGAAATGCTGTTGCAAAGCCACATATATGAGCAGGGTGCTTATACCATTCAGTTGCTTCCTTCACTTCCGGAAGGGTGGAAGAACGGCAAATTCTCGGGCTTGAAAGCCCGTGGCGGATTTGAGGTATCCGTAGAATGGAAAGACGGTGTAATGGTACGTGCGGAAATCAAATCCCTGTTAGGCAATCCTTTCCGGGTTTGGTATCGAGGGGAGTATATCGAGACCGGTGATCTGGAAAAAGGGAAGACCTGGAAGTGGAATTCTTAAGAAAAAGGGATGAGTTTTTCTCATCCCTTTTTCTTCATCCGATATTCTTTAGGTGACATGTGCATGTATTTGGTGAATACTTTTGAAAAATAATACGGATCATTAAAGGCGAGTTCAAAAGCTATTTCTTTGGCTTTCTTGTCGGTAAAGTCCAAGAGCTGGCATGCCTTCTGAATTTTCAACTGATTGAAATAGTTGATGGGAGACATGCCCGATTTCTGTGTAAAGAGCGTGCTCAGATAAGTAGGTGAGTAGTTCACACTTTCGGCCATGTCTTCCAGTGTCAGTTGTTTGTCCAGATTGGCTTTCATGTAGTTGATGACTTTCTGGATGGTATCCTGTGTTTTGGGCTTGTTGATTTCGCGGAACTGAGGAATGTATCGGAAGGAGCCGAGCAGGTACCATAGGCAGAGCGTGATGTACTCTAAGTTCTCTATACTGTATCCCATTTCCAGGTTTACTAAAATCTCATTAAACAACTGAATGCGGTCGTTGAAACGGGCGGTAGGCGAATCGTCAATGTAGATGGTACGGTTAAACAACTCGGAAAACAGGTGACTTTGTTCACCCGCAAAATGAATCCAGTAAATGCTCCACGGATGGTTGGTAGAAGCGGCGTATACGTGCGGTGTACCTGCTTCGATAATGAAGAAATCGTTCTTTTTTACTGTGCATCTTCCTTTCCCGATATTGTACCAGCCTTCTCCTTCATGGCAGTAAATCAGAATGTGCTGCGGGCTTCCTTCTGCACGTTCCCGGTAGTGGCCTTCGGCGCGAGGATAATAGCCTACATCAGTGGGATGCAGCAGGCGAGTCATGGGGTTTTCTTTGATTTTCAAAAGATTCTCCTGAGGAATGACAATGGCTTTCTCATTGGGGAATCCGTCTTTTTTCTTTTCCATAGTGTATTTGTTTGTGAGGACAAATGTAGGTATTTATTTGGATTTTAGTGGAGACTTCCTGAAGAGATTTCTCCTTTCAGAAAGATAAAACTTAAAATCGAAAAATATTACATCCTTTTGCGAAAATACCACATTCGGAGATGGTGGTTTATGCGTAATTTTGTCATCTGTGAAATGGTTTGTAAACTCAAAATTTGATAATATGAAAGCAGCAGCATTACTCTCATTTTCTTTGCTTTGTTTTTCTTGTAGTCAGCAGACTGACAAGATTGACTTGTCCGGTTCGTGGACGTTCTCTACGGACAGTATGGACTGGAGCCGGGTGATTGAACTGCCGGGCTCGATGGCTTCCAACGGTTTGGGGGAAGACATTGCCGTGGGGACTGATTGGACAGGTGGTATTGTAGATTCTTCCTATTTCTTTAAACCTTCGTATGCCAAATATCGTAAGGCAGGAAATATCAAGGTGCCTTTCTGGCTTCAGCCGGTAAAATATTACAAGGGTAAGGCGTGGTATCAGAAAGAAGTGGTGATTCCGGACAGTTGGGAAGGAAAGGACATTTCTCTCTTCTTGGAACGATGCCATTGGGAGAGTCGTTTGTATGTAGACGGAAAGGAAATTGGCATGCAGAATGCTTTGGGTGCTCCTCACCGTTATGACCTGACAGGCAAGCTTTCAGCAGGGAAGCATGTGCTGATGTTGTGTGTGGACAATCGGGTGAAAAACATTGATCCGGGGGAGAATTCACACAGTATTTCCGACCATACGCAAGGAAACTGGAACGGGGTAGTGGGCGACATGTTCTTAGAGGTAAAACCGGAAGTGAATGTGTCTACTGTGAAGATTATGCCGGATCGTCTGGCTAAAAAGGTCAATGTGTCAGCTTCCTTGATGAACCGTTATGAGAAAGAAACGAATGTGGTGCTCGAAATGACGGTAGGCAATGAAAAAGTACAGCAGCAGTCTACCTTGAAGCCGGGCGAGAATCAGGTGGTGATGTCGCTGGCCATGAAGGGAGATATTAAGTGCTGGGATGAGTTTTCTCCATCCTTATATGATTTGAAGCTGAGTGTGAAGGATGCAGAGAGCGGTGAAACGGATGTCTATGCAGAACGTTTTGGTTTCCGCGATGTGAAGGTGGTGGACGGTAAACTGACCATCAACGACCGCCGTTTGTTCCTGCGTGGTACGCTGGATTGTGCCGTATTCCCGAAGACCGGTTTCCCACCTACGGATGTAGAGTCCTGGAAAAAGATTTATACCACCTGTCGGCAGCACGGATTGAACCACGTGCGTTTCCATTCCTGGTGTCCGCCGGAAGCCGCATTTGTAGCAGCCGATGAGATGGGTATGTACCTGGAGATAGAATGTTCTTCCTGGGCTAACCAGTCGACCACTATTGGTGACGGAGGCGATCTGGACCGTTTTATCTGGGACGAAAGTGAACGTATCGTCCGTGAGTTTGGTAACCATCCTTCTTTCTGCATGATGATGTACGGTAACGAACCGGCTGGTGAGGGAAGTAATGCCTATCTGACTAATTTTGTTACTACCTGGAAAGAGCGCGATGCCCGTCGTTTGTACTGCTCAGGTGCCGGATGGCCTAATTTGCCGGTTAATGACTTTTTGAGCGATTCTGCTCCTCGCATTCAGGCATGGGGACAGGGCGTAAAAAGTATCATCAATGCACAGGCTCCGCGTACCGATTATGACTGGTCGGAATATGTCGGACGCTTCCAGCAACCGATGGTAAGCCACGAAATCGGTCAGTGGTGTGTATATCCCAACTTCAAGGAAATGGCTAAATACGATGGGGTGATGCGTCCGCGTAACTTTGAGATATTCCAGGAAACACTAGCTGAAAACGGCATGGCTCATTTGGCAGACAGTTTCCTGCTGGCTTCCGGAAAATTGCAGGCTTTGTGTTATAAGGCCGATATTGAAGCCGCCTTGCGTACAAAAGACTTCGGTGGATTCCAGTTGCTGGGCTTGTCTGATTTCCCGGGTCAGGGTACGGCCTTGGTAGGAGTGCTCGATGCGTTCTGGGAAGAGAAAGGCTACATTCGTCCGGAAGAATACCGTCGTTTCTGCAACAGTACGGTGCCATTGCTGCGTTTGCCGAAGCTGATTTATACTAACCAGGAAACCGTGAAAGGAAGTCTGGAAGTGGCGCATTTTGGAGCCGCTCCGCTGGAGGTGACTTCTACTGTTTGGACGCTGAAAACAAAAGAAGGAAAGACAATTGCTTCGGGCAAGCTGGCACACCAGCCGGTAGGTATCGGCAACTGTATTCCGTTGGGGCAACTGGAGATTCCATTGGATAAGGTGGACGTTCCTTCATGCCTGACACTGGAAGCTACATTGGGAAATTACGCCAACAGCTGGCACATCTGGGTGTATCCTGCTGCGGTACAGAAAGTAGCTGATGAAGTACAACTGCTGATGACCGACCGTCTGGATGCAAAAGCGTTGCAACGTCTTCAGGAAGGTGGCAACGTACTGCTTTCTTTACGGAAAGGCTCCTTGCCTGCTGAAGCGGGAGGTGAAGTTGAGATAGGTTTCTCCAGCATCTTCTGGAACACGGCCTGGACGCTGGGACAAGCACCGCACACGCTAGGTATCTTGTGTAATCCTGCTCATCCGGCACTTTCAGAGTTCCCTACAGAGTATTACAGTGATTATCAGTGGTGGGATGCCATGAGTCATTCCGGGGCTATCGAAGTGGCCAAGATTGACAAGAACTTGCAGCCGATTGTACGGGTTATTGACGACTGGTTTACGAACCGTCCGTTGGCTTTGCTGTTCGAAGCGAAGGTGGGTAAGGGCAAGCTGCTTGTATCGGGAATTGATTTTTGGCAGGACATGGATAAGCGTACGGAAGCCCGTCAGTTACTCTACAGTTTGACGAAATACATGTGCAGTGACCGGTTCAATCCTTCCTCCGAAGTCGATGCAAAAGAGTTAAGCATTTTGTCTTCCGGTAAAAATCAAAAATAACCACAGAAATATCATTTTTTCCTGCAAACTTGGGATAGTTCTTCTACCTTTGTTTGCAGGTTTTTTTACCACTAGTGTCCACTAAAAATTAGAGGACGAGTTAAAAATTATAATTACTAAATAA
>OGZW01000960.1_pt1 | contig 23314 bp, 20 predicted proteins | sample 1577001 | NCBI WGS metagenome assembly OGZW01 (sample SAMEA3541519, study PRJEB24748) | human gut metagenome | biome: human gut; feature: human-associated habitat; material: faeces | place: China | collected 2012 | reverse complement strand
ATCGAACCAGAGACACGAGGATTTTCAGTCCTCTGCTCTACCAACTGAGCTAACTAGGCATTGCAGTGGATTTCTTAATTGAAAATCTCACGCGGAACATTTAGTATTATATCCGAGTGAGATCTTCTTGTCAAGAAAAAAATCATTATTTTTGATTTTTTTGAATATCCTGTGTGTAGCAGCGCAGAATTTCTCCAACGCTCCATGCCTGGGCATAGCAACCACGGCAGGTATGCGGGGCATCACCGTCAAAAATTTCGGAAATAGAACCAATGCAGCCCTCTTCCAAAAGGTGGGTCTGTACCGGTGCAAGATATGCCATTGCCTGTTTTTTTGCTTCCGGAGAGTGGTGGTGGACTTTCATGTAAGCGGTCAGAAAGCCGCCCATCAGAAATCCCCATGCGGTTCCCTGATGGTAAGCGGCATCTCTTTTCGGAAGAGAGCCACAGTAGATCCCGTGATAGTCTTTGTGTTCCGGAGAGAGGGAGCGTATGCCGGGACCGGCAAGCAGCTTTTCCTCTACGGTATTTACCACCTGCAGAGCCTGTTTGGCCGTGAGCATGGTATGTGGAAGGCTGACGGCATAGATCTGGTTGGGGCGGATGCTTGCATCTTTGCCGTTTTCTTCAATAACGTCATAGAGACATCCGTCTTTTTCGTTCCAGAATTCTTTTCGGAAAGAAGCAGATACACGAGTGGCAAGCTGGCGGTAAACGGAGGAATCTTCTTTGAAATGTTCTGCCAGTTCCGCAGTCACGCACAGCGCATTGTACCACAGTGCATTGATTTCTACCGGTTTTCCGTGACGCGGGGTAGCTACCCAGTCACCGACACGGACATCCATCCAGGTTACCTGGTCCAATCCGCTTCCGGCATGGATGAGGGCGTCATCATCCATATAGATGGAAAAATCCGTGCCGTGTGCATAGGCATGAATAATTTCACGCAGAACGGGGTAAATACGCCGCTGTATATAGTCATAATCCGATGGTTGTCCGGTAACCTTCAAATATGCGTCCACGGCATAAAAATACCACAGAGAGGCATCGGCAGTGTTATAGAGAGGGTCCTGCCCGTCATCCGGAAACATATTCGGGACCATGCCGTGATGGACATACTGCGCAAAGGTCGAAAGAATTTCCCGGGCATCCGAAAACCGCCGGGTGGCCAGTGTCAGCCCGGAAAAAGCGATCATGGTATCTCTGCCCCAGTCGGTAAACCACGGAAGACCTGCAAGGATTGTCATAAGTCCGGTGGAATCGCGCCGGGCAAGAAACTGGTCTGCTGCCACGACAAGTGTATTGGCAAAAGCATCATCGCCATATCCCGCCTGTTGTTTTAAGGAATCATAATATTCCTGTACGTGTGCGATTTCGATTGCTGCGGTATCTGCCTGCGGGCGGGAAAGCACAGGGGTGTCCTGTACCGGGTGGACGGTGCAAAGCAGGGAAATCTCTGTACTGCTGTGTGCCGGAAGTGTAAAACGCAGATCATATGGGCAAAAATGTGTATCCAGTCCCGCCGTTTCGTTGTCTACTTCCGTCTGGTACTGTATATCCACGTCGTATTGGTTTTCACGTGGAAAAAGTCTGCCGGCACTGCAGGAAAGCTCGATGCAGAGTCCGGGTGCAGCAGCCGGGATCAGAGTGAAACCGCCCACTGTGTTTGGCTCACAGGTAAACTGCAGGTCAGAAACGGCAGACGATGCACTGTGCTCCCGGAAATTCATAAGCGGGGTGATGGAAAGTCCGGCTTCCTCTCCCTGGTTTGTAATCGTATAGGAGATCGCAACTGTGTTTGATTCCCGCAGCAGGGTCAGATGTTTGTCCATACGGATATTGCCGGCGGCATAGGAAAAGCAGACAGTTCCGTCACAGGAGAAATCCGTTAAAAAACGCTGTCCTTGCGTGCGGATGGGAGAATGTCCTTTCCCGGCATGCTGGGAAGTTTCCAGATTGTAAACATGGGTTCCCTGTGTCAGTTTTTCATTGGTTTTGGAAAATACCAGATAGCGCTCGACCGGGGGATGCAGACTGGCAATCAGATATCCCTGATGTGTCCGGTTGCAGGCACCGATGATGGAGCCTCCCGCGTATCCGCCGATTCCATTGGTCATGGTCCATTCACGGCGGATGTTTTTTTCAAAATCTGCAAGTTTTTCTGTTGGAATATGTATCATATGCACCTCCGAAAATAAACGAAAAATAATATCTCTTATTGTAAGGGCTGGGGAACAAAAAATCTACTGTATTTATGAAAAAAATATTCTTTAGTGGAAAAAAAGTGTGGGATGGAGTATAATTAACATTACTACAAATGAAGGAGAGATAGAAGATTGGAAGTATATGTATTAGTACCGGTCCGGAAGACCGTGGTTGCAAAAGTAGTGGGGACATTGATGCTTGTACTTGCAGTAGTGAGTCTGCTTGCAGCATGTCTGACCAGTGGCATTACATTACCGGTTGCACTGGTATGCGGAATTGTCTGGTTTGTTCTGATGGGAAACTCCAAGGAGTTTGAGTATTCTTATTTTGACGGGGAAGTCCGCTTCGCAAAAGTTTTAAACAAGAACCGCAGAAAGTCACTGGGAAGTTATCCGATGGATGATGTAATTCAGATTGCACCGGCCGGAGATCGCAGTGTATCACAATACGAGAGAGAGGGTGTCAAGGTGATTGATTATACCTCTCATGACAAAGATACTGCATATTATGATATGGTTCTGAAAAAGGAAGGCGAGACACTGCTGATCAAATTTGAACCGGATGATAAATATCTGGAAGCAGTGGAGTTTAAATACAGACAAAAAGTAATTCGCAGAAGTACACAGGCGTAAGAAAAAGGGGTGCCGAAATCCGGCATCCCTTTCCTGTGAGTGGATAGTTCTTATTTCGTTTTGTCAGAAGGGGTATCGAGATAATGCATGCGTGAATCCGGTGAAATGGCAGGGGCAACGGATCTGCCCTGTGTGTTCATCAGTTTCAGACAATTCGGACACAGGGTACCGAAAGAAACCGGAGCACCACAGCGCTGGCAGTGCATGCCGGAGATAGTGGAAGCTGTGTCGACCTCATGATATTCGATCCGTCCTTCCCGAATCCACTCTTTGATCTGCCGGAGAGGAATATGGAAATGTTCTGCAACTTCATATTCATTTACAGTGTTGGCGCGGATATAATCCCGCACATTCCGGAAAAGCTGTGCTTCCTGACAAGTGGGACATAGCGTTCCTTCATAATGTTTTGGAAGCGTGCGTCCGCAAAATTCACAGTATTTATATTTATCGGAAGTATTTTTTTCAGTCAGCATAGTTGTCACTCTCCATTGCTATTTACTAGTTACTATTATAACAACTGAACCATGTTTTTTCAATTAAGAAAGGATAACAGATCTGTGGAATATCAATTACAAAGAGAAAACCCAATTGCGGTATTTGACTCCGGAGTGGGAGGAATCAGTGTCCTGCGGGAACTGATCCGGATTATGCCGGAGGAAGATTTTATTTATTTCGGGGATTCTAAAAATGCGCCATACGGAACAAAAGAAAAAGAAAAAGTACGGGAACTGACGATCGGATGTGCACGAAAGCTGTTTGACCAGGGGGCAAAAGGTCTTGTGGTTGCCTGCAATACAGCCACCAGTGCTGCTGTCCGGAAACTGCGCGAGATGTATCCGTATATTCCGATTGTCGGGATTGAACCGGCACTGAAACCGGCGGCACTTTGCATGGAACATCCCAAAGTCCTTGTGATGGCAACCCCGATGACAATTCATGAAGAAAAGTTTCATGTGCTGATGGAGCGCTACAAAGAGAAAGCACAAATTCTTCCGTTGCCGTGTCCGGGTCTGATGGATTTTATTGAGCGGGGAGATCTCGACGGAGAGGATCTTCATAAATATCTGGAAGATCTGCTTTATTCTTACCGGGAAAACCAGGTGGATGCAGCGGTACTCGGCTGCACACATTATCCGTTTGCCAGAAAACAGATTCAGCAGGTGTTGGGGGAGAATGTGAAAATTTTTGACGGAGGCGAGGGAACCGCACGTGAGATGAAAAGAAGACTGCAGGAGAAAGATCTGCTTTGCGGCCGGCAGAAACGTGGACAGGTGGTATTTGAAAACAGTCTGACCGATGACAGCAAGATCGAATTATGTAAGAAATTGTTAAATATATAAAATGTCTCTAAAATTTTTGGAATATGATTTTAGAATTTGTTTTTGAAGTGGACATAATATGGACACATTTTTTGCATATACTAGACAATGTAAACGGAAATCATTCCTTTACATTATTCCCTTTTTATTTAATAAACATTTTCATAACTAAACTCCTCGAAGAGAAGCCGATCCGGGAACGGAGAGGCTTCTCTTCATTTTGTGACAAAATGCTGCCTGTGAAATAAAATACACCGTGTGGATGCAGGCTTTCTTTATATGGAGAAAATATACAAAAATAAGTGAAATGGAGATTGGAACTTTGTTAATTATTTGACGAATTAGCGGTTACTTTTTTGGGGGCTGAGGTGTAAAATATACAGAGATTATAAGGAGGTACAAGAAAATGGGTAACATACCGCTTTGGCTGTGCATACCGTTTGCCGGTCTTTTATTATGTATCGCAATTTTCCCATTGGTAAAAGGAGAATGGTGGGATAAAAATAAGGGCTGGGCGGTACTCATCTGGTCACTTTTATTTATGATTCCGTTTGCTGTAAAATACGGTGCAGGAGAGACTGCAGAAACGGTATTGGAATGTATTGTAAATGATTATCTTTCCTTTATTGTGTTGCTGTTTGGTCTGTTTTGTGTTTCAGGAAACATTAACCTGGAAGGAGATTTCGTGGGTTCCCCGCGTATGAATACCGGACTTCTGGCGATCGGAACACTGCTTTCAAGCTGTATCGGTACAACCGGTGCCAGCATGCTTTTGGTACGGCCGATGATTCAGATGAATTCCTGGAGAAGAAATAAGAGTCATATTATGGTCTTCTTCATTTTCCTGATTTCCAATATGGGTGGATGTCTGACACCAATCGGTGATCCGCCACTTCTGATGGGATTTATGAGAGGAGTTCCATTTACCTGGAGTCTGCGTCTGTTCCCGGTACTGATATTCAATATGGTAATTCTTCTGACCGTATTTTATTTCATTGACCGCCGTGCATATCGCAGGGATATTGCACTTGGCATGCGTCCGGATATCTCCAGACCGACTACCACGTTAAAGGTGAATGGTCTGCACAATATTATCTTTATGATTATGATTGTGGCAGGTGTTGTATTAAGCGGCGTTCTTCCGGGAATGAAAGCATTCCAGAATGCAGACGGAAGCGTCATCAGTATTCCGATTTTCCGGAGCGTAAGACTGGCAGTGCCGACACTGATCGAGATTGTTATTATTCTGGTTGCAGCGTTTCTGTCATTTAAGACAACGAAATCCGATGTGCGCACAAAGAACCACTTTACCTGGGGGGCCATTGAGGAAGTTGCAGTACTGTTTATCGGAATTTTTATTACCATGCAGCCGGCGCTTATGATCTTAAAGAGCAAAGGTGCAGAACTGGGACTGACAAAACCTTTAGAGATGTTCTGGGCGACCGGTGCACTTTCCAGTTTCCTGGACAATACACCAACCTATCTGGTATTCCTTACAACGGCAGGAACACTGGGCGCAACCAGTGGTATTGCCACAACCGTGGGAACCGTTGCATTCAAGATGCTTATGGCAATCTCCTGTGGTGCGGTATTTATGGGAGCCAACACATACATCGGAAATGCACCGAACTTTATGGTGAAATCCATCTCGGATGAAAACGGTATCAAGATGCCGTCATTCTTTGGCTATATGTTATGTTCCCTGAAGTTTTTGATTCCGGTATTTATCATTGATACACTGGTATTCTTTTTATAGGAGGTAGAAGGCTATGGACAACAAAGAACAATGCAGAAAGCTGGCGAACCGCATCTATGAACTGGATGAAAAGGTGTACAAGACTTCCGGTTCTGGACTCGGAAAGACATTTACCGGAGAAAAAGCGCGTGTGCTGGATGACCTGACCATGCTTATTGTTTCCAATCCACAGGGGCATTTGCTTCGAAGTGAACTGGCTCTGATCGGAAACATGGCGAGAAGTATCCGGAATAAAGAAGCACGCCATGACCTTTTGGTTGAATATAATGATATTCTGGAAGAAATAGCAAATCTGCCGATGAGCTTTGGCTCGGTAGATATTGTGGATAAAGATCTGGCAGATATGAATTCTTCGATTCTGAGCAAGAAGTTTTCTGAGAAGGATCATCTGGTAATTTGTATCAGCCGTTCCCATGGAAGTGCAGGTACTGATATTGGATTTGCACTGGCGGAAGCACTGCATATCAATTATTATGATGAATCGGTATTGAATCAGATTCTAGATCGCAGAGATGCAAAAGAATTCGGGGCAGATGCGGCAAAAGTCAGCGATTTTAAGCGTTATCATGGTCTGTCAAAGAAAGACGCATCTTTCTTCCGGCAGAGTGCCTTAATCTGTGAGCTGGCAAAAGAGGAAGATATGATTGTTATGGGACGTGCTGCGGATGTCGTACTGACCGGACAGCATATTCCGCATATCAGCATCTATATTACGGCACCGTTTGCGATCCGTGTGCGCCGTATGATGGAACTGAAAAATCTGGATTTGAAACAGGCCATTAATCTGGTGCGTAAGATGGATCACAAGCACCAGGATTATTATCATTCCTTTACCGGTAAGCGCTGGGGTGATGCGATCAATTATGATCTGTGTATCAACAGTGCATGCTACGGAATTGATGAGTCGGTAGAACTGATCGGACGTCTGATCAACCGGCAGGCAAAATTGGTACATCGAAATAAAGATACCAAATAGTGTGGATAAAACCAATAGACTTCCGTCTTCGTTAAACGGCAGTTTAAGAAAACGTTAAGATACAACAGGTAAAACATTAAGCGTACAAAGATATAATTGGAAACAGATAAAAGAAAAGGAGTTTCAGTCAAATGGAAAAGAAAAAATTGCTGAAAAACAAAATTGTTGATACGCTTCCGGTGCTTTACCTTGAAACTGTGATTCTCATGGTTTTAGGACAATTTCTAGGAAACTTTGTTCTCGGAATTCCGGTGGGGATTGCCTATGCAAGAAACCCTGAGATACTAAATTCTGCGTTTTTGAATACGACACTGATGTATGTGATCTTTTGGGGAATCTGGGCCGTGGCATTGTTCTGGATCGGTATCCGAAAACGGAATCGTCCGATTTTACAGGCAGTCGGCACGAAACCACAGGGAAATAACTGGAAATATCTGCTGTTCGGTTTGGTTCTGGGATTTGCACTGAATGGATTTTGTATTCTGATTGCATGGCTGCACCATGATATTGTGCTGACCTACGATGCCATTCATCCGCTGTGGTTTGTGGTTGTGTTTCTGACCGTGTTTATCCAGTCGTCGGCAGAGGAACTGCTGTGCAGGGGATTTCTATATCAGAAACTGCGCAGAAGTTATAAAAATCCGGTGGTTGCAATTGTCGGAAATGCACTGCTGTTTGCGTTGCTGCATCTGGCGAATGACGGAGTTACGGTGCTTTCTGTCCTGAATATTTTTCTGGTCGGAATTTTGTTTTCCCTCATGGTATATTACATGGACAGTCTCTGGTGTGCGTTTGCCGTACATACAGCATGGAATTTTACGCAGAACATTCTCTTTGGCTTGCCAAACAGTGGGATCAATGTGCCGTATTCGGTATTTAAACTGGATGCAGCGACCGCTAGGGACAGTTTTGCATACAACGTTGGATTTGGTATCGAGGGAACACTCCTTGCGGATATTGTACTTTTGGCTGCCTGCGTGCTGTTGTATCTCTGGGGAAGAAAGCATGGAAAGAAATCCATGGATGTGTGGGCAGAAACATAATATAATTAGTATTTTACGAAAACGGCACCAGGTTACATCTGGTGCCGTACAACTTTGTATTCGTCCCCGGAACGGTAAAAGGGACATTCCTTGTAATTACTCTGGACAAAACGAGCCATGTCGTCTTCATCCATATTGACGGAGCAGTAATATGCTTCGTCCTCTTCATCATATTCATTGTATGCACAAAAATCACAACTGGCCATACAAAAGTTCCCCTCCTTTTATGAAGTGAATCAGGCAATTGCCTGTTAAATAAACTGATTCTGCCCCTCATCGTAATGATAATTGATGGCAGCAAGGGTTTCTGTAATTGCATCTGCATCGGTCATATATGCGGCAGCAAGTTCGGTAAGTGTCGGGTAATGATCACGCAGCTGTGTGTTGACAACAGACAGAAGCATGACAGGATCTTTCGGTAAATTCATAGTATATTCCTCCTTTGGAAACGATTATTGCATATCGGTATAACTGCGCAGGATTTCCTGCAGAAAAATTTGGTATTCATTGACAACGGAATCCGGGAAAATCACACGGATATGTGTGGATAAGCCGGCAAGCCAGCCGAAAAACTGTGGACTGACAGCGACCTGTGCCCGCGCGAGAATGTGGGTATCATCGTAGGGGCGCATGGCTACACTGGCACCAAAGCGGTCAATGATGACACCGGTCATGGAAGTATCGCACAGAAGCTGTACGGTTGTCTCTTCCCCGGCAAACATGCCGAAATTTTTGCGGGAATAAGAGGCGATATCCATCTGTTCGTAATCGGTCCGTCCGCACCGCGCCTGATCCACAGCGGAGAGATCAAGCATCTTGTCGACACGGTAATGTTTCATTTTCCCGGCATCCGCGTCATAGGCAACAAGATAATAGTTCTCGTCATCCCAGGTAAGAAGCCAGGGGCTGACCTGATAGAATCTGCCGTTTTTGCGCAGCTGCATTTCTTTTCTGACATTCCAGTCGAAGTAGTGGAAACGGATCTGCCGGTTTTCTGCAATGGCAGAGTGGATGACATCCACGCTGTAATAGATTTTTTCATTGCTGGTTTTGTTGCGGTCTGCAACGACAACCTGACGCTGTAGTTTTTTCGCATCGTTTTTACTGACAAGCTGTTCCAGTTTGCCAATCAGCTGCCGTGATTTCTTTGTGGTAATAAATTTGGAAGACTGTACCAGGTCAACAAGCAGTTTGACTTCCGGCAGCTCAAATGTGCGGTCTGCTATGCGGTAACCGGCATGCGCGCCTTCGGTCCGGATGATGTCATAACCATAATCACAAAGCGTCTGGATATCGTTATAGATGCTTTTACGCTCCGCCCGGATGCCGTTTGCCGCAAGATGGTCGATGATCTGTGGGGTAGTGACGGTATGGGTTTCATCCGTGTTCTGACGCAGATAATCCAGAAGGAATAACAGCTTTTGTTTTTGATTCACAGATTTGGGCATGACAGTTCTCCTCTTTCAAATAAAGCGAAAACCCGGCGGAAAAACCGCCGGGAATTACATTATCGTTTACACTTGGTTGCTGCTTCCACAAAACCACGGAACAGTGGATGTGGACGGTTTGGTCTGGATTTTAATTCCGGATGTGCCTGTGTGGCAATAAACCATGGGTGATCCGGGAGTTCGATCATTTCTACAATTCTTCCGTCCGGAGAAGTTCCGCAAAGTTTCATGCCATGCTCGGTGAGAGTGGCACGATAATCATTGTTTACTTCATAACGATGACGATGACGCTCGGAAATCTCAGTGGTTCCGTATACTTCATATGCTTTGGAATCCTTGTCCAGTACACAAGGATAAGCGCCGAGTCTTAAGGTACCACCGATATCCTCGACACCGTCCTGATCCGGCATCAGTGCAATGACCGGATGTGTTGTGTTCGGGTCAAGTTCGATACTGTGTGCATCGTTGAATCCGCATACGTGACGTGCAAATTCAATGATGGATACCTGCATGCCGAGGCAGAGACCAAGGTACGGAATCTTGTTCTCGCGGGCATAGCGTGCGGCAAGGATCATTCCCTCGACACCGCGCAGACCGAATCCGCCGGGAACAAGGATACCGTTTACATCACCCAGCACCTCATCTACATTGTCTACATTTAATTCTTCAGAGTCTACCCATTTGATGTCGATTGTTGCATGCTCTGGAATACCGCCGTGCTTTAAAGCTTCCACAACGGAAATGTAAGCATCGTGTAATGCGGTATATTTTCCGACCAGTGCAATCCGGACTTCCTTGTCCGGATGACGCAGATCATTGACCATGGACTTCCAGTCACTTAAATCCGGTTCCGGACAGTCAAGATTTAAACACTCACAGGCAATTTTCGCAAGATTTTCTTTTTCCATCGCCAGTGGAGCTTCATATAAATACTCAACATCCAGATTCTGCAGTACATGTGTGTTCGGAACATTACAAAACAGTGCGATCTTGTCCTTTAATCCTTGATCTAACGGCTGCTCGGAACGGCAGACGATGATATCCGGCTGGATACCCATACCCTGCAGTTCCTTGACACTTGCCTGGGTAGGCTTGGTCTTTAATTCCTGTGAGGCGCGCAGGTACGGAATCAGGGTAACGTGACAGAGAATCGCATTCTCATGTCCCACTTCGTGCTGGAACTGACGGATTGCTTCAAGGAAAGGCTGGCTTTCGATATCTCCGACGGTTCCGCCGACTTCTATAATTGCAATATGCATATCATCGGATGTGAAATTACGGTAAAAACGGCTCTTGATCTCGTTGGTAATATGCGGGATTACCTGTACGGTTCCTCCGCCATAATCTCCACGACGTTCTTTCTGCAGAACGGACCAGTAAACCTTACCGGTTGTCACATTGGAATTCTTTGTCAGACTTTCGTCGATGAAGCGCTCGTAGTGACCGAGATCCAGATCGGTTTCCGCTCCATCATCCGTTACGAACACTTCACCGTGCTGAATCGGGTTCATGGTTCCCGGATCAATGTTGATATATGGATCGAACTTCTGCATGGTGACTTTGTAGCCACGCGCTTTGAGCAGACGTCCTAAAGATGCAGCAGTGATACCTTTTCCAAGACCAGATACGACACCGCCAGTGACAAAGACGTATTTTACAGGCATAATTTTCCTCCTAAGTTTTTATCTAAACTACCATAGTTTAATATTATACAGCGGACAACGAAAATATTCCACACTTTTTTATAAAAAGTTTAGAAAGGATAGGAAAAGTTCTCGAACAAAATGTTGATTTTGCGTTTCTTATTACATATAATAAGGGTATTGATTACAAGAGATATACAAGTGGAGGGCTTATGGACAATCAGGCACCGAATAATTATAACAACGGAAACTATAACGGTGGCAATAATTATAATAACGGAAATAATGGAAACAACGGAAACAATGGTGGCAACAACGGAGGAAAGAAAGACAACCATAACGGACAGATGATCCTGGGATTTATCATGGTTACTCTGGTGGCACTCTTTTTCCTGTCATTTTTTGCCAACCGTTTTTCACAGATGAGTTCGAAGGAAACTACATACTCCGAATTCCTAAAACAGCTGGAAAAGAATAATGTCAAAACGGTGGAATTCAGCAATTATGAGATGGATTACACACTGGTGGACGATAAAAAACCATATGAGATAACATATTACACCGGAATTGTCAATGATCCGGATCTGATCACGACACTCAAAAGTGCAAAGACATCGGAGGGAAAGGCAATTGAAATTTCGGCATCCGTGCCGGACAATACTTCGGCATGGCTGGTAAATATTTTAAGCTTTGTTATTCCTCTGGTACTGATCTGGATTCTTTTTGGATTCCTGATGCGCCGGATGGGCGGAGGAGCCATGGGGGTTGGAAAATCAACCGCCAAAGTATATGTGGAGAAAACAACCGGTGTGACATTTAAAGATGTAGCCGGACAGGACGAGGCAAAGGAATCCCTGCAGGAAGTGGTGGATTTTCTGCACAATCCGAAGAAATACAGCGATATCGGGGCAAAGCTCCCGAAGGGGGCACTTCTTGTCGGACCTCCTGGAACCGGTAAGACATTGCTGGCAAAAGCAGTTGCCGGAGAGGCAAAGGTTCCGTTTTTCTCCCTGGCAGGTTCTGATTTTGTGGAGATGTTCGTCGGCGTGGGTGCTTCCCGTGTGCGTGATCTGTTCAAGGAAGCGCAGAAGATGGCACCGTGTATTATTTTTATTGATGAGATCGATGCAATCGGTAAAAGCCGTGACAGCCGGTATGGCGGCGGCAATGATGAGCGTGAACAGACCTTAAACCAGCTGCTTGCGGAGATGGATGGATTTGATGCATCCAAAGGTATTTTAATTCTTGCGGCAACGAACCGTCCGGAAGTTCTGGATAAGGCACTGCTTCGTCCGGGACGTTTTGACCGTCGGATCATTGTTGACAAGCCGGATCTGAAAGGCCGTCTGGAAACTTTAAAAGTACATTCGAAGGATGTACACATGGATGAAACGGTAGATCTGGATGCACTGGCACTGGCTACTGCCGGTCTGGTGGGATCGGATCTTGCCAATATGATTAACGAGGCTGCCATCAATGCGGTAAAGAATGGACGAAAGTTTGTCAATCAGTCGGATCTGTTTGAAGCATTTGAACTTGTGGCTGTCGGTGGAAAAGAGAAAAAGGATCGTGTCATGAGTGATAAGGAGCGTAAGATTGTCTCTTATCACGAGGTAGGGCATGCACTTGTTTCGGCACTTCAGAAAAATACAGAGCCGGTTCAAAAGATTACTATCGTACCGCGTACCATGGGAGCATTGGGATACACGTTACAGACACCGGAAGAAGAAAAGTATTTAGAGACCAAAGATGAACTTCTTGCAAAGATTACGACCTTTATGGCAGGACGTGCAGCGGAGGTACTTGTATTCCACTCAGCGACCAGCGGTGCAGCAAATGATATTGAGAATGCAACAAAGATTGCGCGTGCAATGGTTACGATGTATGGTATGTCAGATACGTTTGGCATGATGTGTCTTGCTACGGTGGAAAACCAGTATCTGGATGGCCGTGCCGGTCTGATCTGCGGAGAAGATACCGCAGGACAGATTGATAAGGAAGTGCTTTCCATTATTAATAAAAGCTACGAGGATGCAATGCAGATGCTGACAGAAAATCGTGACATTTTGGATCATATCAGCGATTATCTGTACGAAAAGGAGACGATCACCGGCAAGGAATTCATGAAGATTTTCCGCGAAATGAAAGGACTTCCGCAGGAAGAGGATAAAGAAGCCCTGATGCCGGATGACACAGAGAAGGATAAAAAGGATTCCAAAGCCGCATTTGTAAGTGATGATATGTTTGAGGATTAAATCATGTTCGACTTTCAGGAAGAATTGCGTAAACTCCCGGATCAACCGGGAGTTTATATTATGCATGACAAAACAGATGCAATCATATATATAGGAAAAGCAGTCAGTCTGCGCAAAAGGGTACGGCAGTATTTTCAGCCCAGCCATGATGAGGGAATCAAGAAAAAACAGATGGTGGAGCATATTGCACGCTTTGAGTATATTATCACGGACTCCGAACTGGAGGCACTGGTGCTTGAGTGCAATCTGATCAAGGAACATACGCCGAAATACAATACCATGCTGCGGGATGATAAGACGTATCCGTATATCCGGGTAACCGTGCAGGAGGATTTTCCCCGGGTTCTTTTTTCCCGGCAGGTGAAAAAAGACAAGTCCCGTTATTTTGGACCGTATACGAGTGCCGGTGCGGTAAAAGATACGATAGAGCTGATCAATAAACTTTATAAACTGCGCACCTGTAACCGTAAGCTTCCGAGAGATATCGGATTAGAACGTGCCTGCTTGAATTATCATATTCATCAGTGTGATGCTCCCTGTCAGGGGCATGTGGATAAAGAGACGTATGGAAAGCAGGTCAGTAAGGCACTGGAATTTTTAAATGGAAACTATGGACCGGTAATACGTGAATTAAAAGAAAACATGCAGAAGGCATCCGAGGAGATGGAATTTGAGCGGGCCATCGAATACCGTGAGCTGTTAAACAGTGTCAGTCAGATTGCACAGAAGCAGAAGATTACCAATACGGATGGGGAGGACAAGGATATCATTGCGTTAGCGAGCGATGACCGGGATGCTGTCGTTCAGGTGTTTTTTATCCGCAGTGGAAAGATTATCGGAAGGGATCATTTTCATGTGCGTGTGGGATCAGAAGAAAGCACAGGGGATATTCTGGTAAATTTTGTGAAACAGTATTATTCTGGGACGCCGTTTGTCCCGCGGGAAATCATGCTCCAGGAAGCAATCGAAGACATTCCGGTGCTGGAAGAATGGCTGAGTGCCAAACGCGGGCGGAAAGTGACGATACGGATTCCGCAGAAAGGACTCAAAGAAAAGCTGGTGGAGCTGGCTGCGAAAAATGCACAGTTGGTGCTCAGCCAGGATAAAGAAAAGATTAAGAGAGAAGAAGGACGTACCATCGGCGCGGTAAAAGAGATTGAGCAGCTGCTTGGCATGAAAGGGCTTAATCGTATGGAGGCCTATGATATTTCTAATATTAATGGATTTGAAACCGTAGGTTCTATGATTGTATACGAAAAAGGACGGCCGAAACGCAGCGATTACCGGAAATTTAAACTCCGCACGGTATCGGGACCGGATGATTACGCTTCCATGCATGAGGTCCTGACCCGGCGGTTTACGCACGGCATGCAGGAACAGAAAGAACTGGAAGAAAAAAATATGCCACAGGAAGTCGGAAGTTTTACACGCTTCCCGGATATCATTATGATGGATGGTGGACGCGGCCAGGTAAATATCTGTCTGCAGGTGCTGGAAGAACTGGGACTAGATATTCCGGTCTGCGGTATGGTAAAGGATGACAATCACCGTACAAGGGGACTGTATTTCCACAATGTGGAAATTCCGATTGACCGGCATGGAGAGGGATTTAAACTGATTACCCGGATTCAGGATGAAGCACACCGGTTTGCCATTGAGTATCACCGGTCTTTGCGTTCCAAGGCACAGGTACACTCCATTTTAGATGACATTGAGGGAATCGGACCGGCCAGAAGAAAGGCACTGATGCGCAGATTCCAGTCTATGGAAAATATGAAAAACGCATCTGTGGAGGAGCTGGCAGAAACCGACAGCATGAATCTGGCGGCTGCACAGAATGTATATGATACCCTGCATTCCGGATCGGCTTAGCAACTTGTGATATGGAAAGATTCATGGTACAATCTGTTTATAAAAAGGCAGTCCGGCACAGGTACTGCTTAATATGAGCCACAGGGGGAAATGAATATGTCAAATGGAAGTGTTAGTGTTGCAAAAGTTGCGCAGGTTTTAAATCTGAAAAATTTTACGCCGGATATCAATCTGAAAAAATGTAAGATTATTTCCAGTGATGTGAATCGTCCGGCATTACAGCTGACCGGATATTTTGAACATTTCGAAGAATCAAGAATACAGATGATTGGAAATGTAGAATATACGTTTATCCAGCAGATGAGTGATGCGGAAAAGAAAACCCGTTATGATGCGTTTCTGAAGTTTGATATCCCATGTGTGATTTTCTGCCGCAGTCTGCAGCCAGATGAAATTTTCTTAGAAGAGGCAATAAAAAATGAAGTGCCGGTTCTTGGTACGGACCGTCCGACTTCTGAATTTATGGCAGAGCTGATCTATACACTGGGTGAAGAACTGGCACCCTGTATTACCGTTCACGGGGTTCTGGTCGATGTATATGGCGAGGGTCTCATGATTACAGGAGACAGTGGAATCGGAAAGAGCGAGGCGGCTCTGGAATTGATCCGCCGCGGACATCGTCTGGTTACGGATGATGTAGTGGAAATCCGCAAGATCAATGAACATACACTGATCGGAACTTCTCCGGAAGTGACCCGGCATTTTATTGAACTGCGGGGCATTGGCATCATAGATGTAAAGACTCTGTATGGTGTAGAGTGCGTCAAGGAAAAGCAGCAGATTGATCTGGTTATTAAACTGGAAGACTGGAAGAAAGATGCGGATTATGACCGCCTGGGACTGGAAGAAGAATATATCGAATATCTGGGCAATAAGGTAGTATGTCATTCCCTTCCAATCCGCCCGGGACGTAATCTGGCTGTTATCTGTGAGACTGCGGCTGTCAACCACAGACAGAAGAAGATGGGCTACAATGCAGCACAGGAATTGTATCGCAGAGTCCAGGCAAATATGACAAAAAGCAATGATGAAGAATAGACGAGAGTAAATGAGGAGATGTAAGAAATCATGGAAAAGAAGAATGCGTGGGAGAAATACCCGGAAGGAACCAAAAGACAGGATGTATTTACATTTGCGGAAGAATACCGTAAGTTTATATCTTCCTGCAAGACTGAGCGCGAGTGTGCAGCGGAATTATACCGGCAGGCAAAGGAAACCGGATTTGCAGATCTGAGTGAAAAGATCGCGCAGAATGCAAAATTAAAAGCCGGAGACCGCATTGTTGTCAATAATATGGGAAAGGGTCTGGCTCTGTTTGTGATCGGCGAAAAAGACATCGAGGAAGGAATGAACATTCTCGGCGCACATATTGATTCCCCACGTATGGATTTAAAACAGGTACCGTTATATGAAGATACGGAGATGGCACTGTTAGATACGCATTATTATGGAGGTGTGAAGAAATACCAGTGGGTGACACTTCCACTTGCACTGCACGGTGTAATCTGTAAAAAAGACGGCACAACGGTTACGGTCAATATCGGAGAAAAACCGGAAGATCCTGTTTTTGGCGTGAGTGATCTGCTGATTCATTTAGCGGGAGAACAGATGGAGAAAAAGGCATCCAAGGTGATCGAAGGAGAAAACCTTGATCTGCTTGTTGGAAGTATTCCGGCAGCAAGTGATGATGAAAAAGAGAAAAAAGAGATGAAAGACCGCGTAAAGGCAAATATTTTAAATATTCTGTCCAAAGAGTACGGTGTGGACGAGGAAGATTTTCTGTCTGCGGAGATTGAAGTTGTCCCGGCAGGGGCTGCCAGAGATTACGGTTTTGACCGCAGCATGATCATGGGATACGGACATGACGACAGAGTGTGTGCTTATCCGTCTTTTGCGGCAATGCTTGAGATTGAAAAGCCACAGCATACCAGCGTATGTCTTCTGGTAGACAAAGAGGAGATCGGAAGTGTCGGTGCATCCGGCATGCAGTCCCATTTCTTTGAGGACAGTGTGGCAGAGATCATCAATCTGCTTGGGGAATACAGCGAATTGAAAGTGCGCAGAGCGCTGCATAATTCCAGAGTGCTTTCTTCCGATGTATCTGCGGCATTTGATCCGAATTATCCGTCTGTGATGGAAAAACGTAACTGTGCTTACTTTGGAAAGGGACTTGTCCTGAACAAATATACAGGAGCCAGAGGAAAATCAGGTTCCAATGATGCAAATGCAGAGTATATTGCAAGACTGCGCAGAATTTTTGATGATAATGATGTATCGTTCCAGACATCAGAACTTGGAAAAGTAGATCAGGGAGGCGGCGGAACCATCGCATATATTCTTGCAAATTATGGCATGAATGTTATTGACAGCGGAGTTGCCGTACTGAATATGCATGCGCCATGGGAAATCATCAGCAAAGTGGATCTGTATGAGGCATTGCACGGCTATGTGGCTTTCCTGAAGGAGGCATAATGGATCAGTGGCTTGAAGAAATCAGGGCGGCATTGCCTGAGCTGGTCGTATATCAGCAGGAACCGATGAAAAAACACACGACATTTCGCGTGGGAGGTCCTGCGGATCTTTACGTGTGTCCAAAGAAACAGGAACTTCCGGTAATTCTTGGCCTGGCTAAAAAGAAAGGGCTTGCAGTGACCGTGATCGGAAACGGAAGTAATCTTCTGGTTGGAGACAAAGGAATCCGTGGACTTGTTATTGAAGTCGGGGCACAGATGAATGCGGTGGAAGTGCAGGGAAATATCCTGCGTGCGCGGGCAGGTGCCCTGCTTTCCCAGGTGGCTGCAAAAGCGGCAGCTGCCGGTCTGGGCGGCATGGAATTTGCTGCCGGAATTCCGGGAAGCATGGGCGGTGCAGTGACCATGAATGCGGGTGCCTATGGCGGAGAAATGAAAGATGTCATCCGGCAGGTGACAGTGCTTACCCAGGAGTGTGAGCAAAAGGTACTCTCACGGGAGGAACTGGATCTGTCCTACCGGCACAGCTGTATTCCCAAGAATCATTTTCTGGTACTGGAGGCAGAGTTGTCCCTGACGCCGGCACCGGAGCAGGAGATCCGTGCAAAGATGGCAGAACTCAGGGAAAAACGTGTGGAGAAGCAGCCGCTGGAGTATCCAAGTGCAGGCAGTACGTTTAAGCGTCCGGAAGGCTATTTTGCAGGAAAACTGATTATGGATGCCGGGCTGAGAGGCTATGCAGTGGGGGATGCCCAGGTTTCCGAAAAACACTGCGGATTTGTGATAAACAGAGGAAATGCCACCGCAGCAGAGATTTTGCAGCTGATGAAAGATGTACAGGAACGTGTGAAAAAACAGTCTGGTGTGACACTTGAACCGGAAGTGAAAATGATAGGAGAGTTCTAGATGAGATTTGTAATTGTGACGGGCATGTCAGGAGCCGGAAAAAGTACAGCAATGAAGATGATGGAAGATATGGGATTCTTTTGTATCGATAATCTTCCGATTCCGCTTCTGGATAAACTTGTGGATTTTGCAACAAATTTTGATACGCAGATGAAAAATGTGGCGATCGGAATTGATGCGCGGAGCGGTGAAAATCTGGATAAAGTGCAGGATATGCTGGAAATTTTAAAAAGTAAGGATGTCCAGTATGAAGTGCTGTTTCTGGATGCAGAGGATACGGTTCTTGTAAAACGCTATAAAGAGACCCGAAGAAGCCATCCGCTGGCACAGGGAGAGCGTGTGGATAAGGGAATCATGCGGGAACGTCAGAAAATGGAATTTCTGAAAAAAGAAGCGGATTATATTATCGACACCAGCCGTCTGCTTACGAGAGAATTAAAAACAGAACTGGAAAAGATCTTTGTGCAGGATGAAGAATTTAACAGTATGTATGTTACTATCCTTTCTTTTGGATTCAAGTATGGAATTCCGGCAGATTCTGATATCGTCATGGATGTGCGGTTTCTGCCAAATCCGTATTATGTGGAAGAACTTCGTCCGAAGACAGGAAATGATGTGGAAATCCAGCAGTATGTCATGAAATATGATGAGGCAAAGATCTTTTTAAACAAGCTGGAAGATATGGTGACATTTCTGATTCCACACTATATTTCCGAGGGCAAGAATCAGCTGGTAATTTCCATCGGATGCACCGGAGGGAAACATCGTTCCGTCACACTTGCCAATGAATTGTACAAGCGTCTGAGTCAGAAAAAAAACCGGGAATACGGATTGAAAATTGAACATCGCGATATCGGGAAAGATGCGCTGAGAGGAAAATAGGATGTCGTTTTCGAGTGAAGTAAAAGAGGAACTGGCAAAACAGTTCGGACGGAGCAGACATTGCCAGATCGCAGAACTGGCAGGAATACTGGAACTGGAAGGCATGCTGGATGAAGAGGGAAAGCTTGTAGTTTCCAACGAAAATTCTTTGCTGCAGACAAAATATGGTCTGCTGTTGCAAAAAATATTTGGAGAGAAACAGGAGGTTTTACAGATCATGCAGACACTGCACTGGGATCAGGAACCGTACCGGTCCCGGAAAATAAATCACCGGAGAGCGGATGGGATGCTGGTGCAGCAGACATGCTGTAAGAGAGCATTTATCCGTGGAGCATTTATGGCAGCGGGATCGATCAGTGATCCGAATAAATCCTATCATTTTGAAATTGTCTGCCATACGCTTGAACAGGCACAGCAGCTGAAAGAACTGATGGAATTTTTTGAGACGGAGCCTAAGATTGTAGAACGCAAAGAGCGTATGGTGGTTTACCTGAAAGAAGGTTCACAGATTGTGGATCTGCTGAATGTCATGGAAGCTTATGTATCTTTGATGAATCTGGAAAATGTAAGAATTTTAAAGGAGATGCGCAATTCTGTTAACCGCAAGGTAAACTGTGAGACCGCAAATATCAACAAAACGGTGAATGCAGCAGTGAAACAAATGGAAGATATCAAGAGGATCCGGGATACCATAGGGTTTGACAACATTCCAGAACCGCTGGCTGAGATCGCGCAGGCACGCCTGGATTATCCCGAGGCAACTTTAAAGGAACTGGGAACTTATCTTGATCCACCGGTCGGAAAATCGGGAGTGAATCACAGATTACGGAAACTTGCCGCAATTGCGGAAAATCTTATATAAAGGGGAAACTATGTATGAGCCAGAAACTGTTATTTATTTTTAATCCGCATGCAGGGAAAGGACAGATTAAAAATCATCTTGTAGATATTGTGGACATGATGGTGAAGGCAGGATTTGACGTGACAATTTATACCACACAGGCACAGGCAGATGCGACGCGCAAGGTGGTGGAAGAGGGTGCGGGATATGATCGTATTGTCTGCAGCGGAGGTGACGGAACACTTGATGAAGTGATGACCGGACTGATGCAGGCGAAGCTGCATATTCCGATTGGATATATTCCTGCCGGAAGTACAAACGACTTTGCCAATTCTCTTGGAATTCCGAAGGAGATGCTAAAGGCAGCAGAGCGGGCGGTTGGACAAAACAGATTTCCATGCGATATCGGAGATTTCAATTCGGATACCTTTGTCTATGTAGCAGCGTTTGGTCTGTTTACAGAGGTTTCCTATAAGACATCCCAGCAGCTGAAAAATATTTTCGGGCACGTGGCGTATATTATGGAGGGTGTCAAACAGCTTCGGGACATTCCATCGTTCCGTATGCAGGTGGAATATGACGGAAAAGTGTTTCAGGATGAATTTATATATGGAATGGTTACCAATTCCGTTTCTGTCGGGGGCTTTAAGGGAATGACCGGAAATGATGTAAAACTTGATGACGGTCTGTTTGAAGTGACTTTGATCCGCAATCCGAAGAATCCGATTGAGCTGAATGAAATCCTTGCCTGCCTGACAAATATGATTGATGATTCGGATCTGATTTATTCGTTTAAAACCGATGCCGTACACATTACGGCGAAGGAAGAAGTATCGTGGACACTCGATGGTGAATTCGGCGGAGCACACCGGGAAGTAGTCATCCGAAATTTGAAGCAGAGAGTTGAAATATTTTGTTAAAAAATTAACTTTATTTTTTGGAAAAAGTGTACTATAATCTAGGTAACTTATGATTAGGAGGAAATACAAATGTTAGTATCTGCAACAGAAATGCTGAAAAAAGCAAAAGCAGGCCACTATGCAGTTGGTCAGTTCAATATCAATAATCTGGAGTGGACAAAGTCCATTCTTCTTACCGCACAGGAATTAAAGAGCCCTGTAATCCTTGGTGTATCTGAGGGTGCTGGTAAGTACATGACAGGTTTCAAGACCGTAGCAGCTATGGTTAAGGCTATGGACGAGGAACTCGGAATCACAGTTCCTGTAGCACTTCATCTGGATCATGGAACATACGAAGGATGCTACAAGTGTATTAAAGCCGGATTCACATCCATCATGTTCGACGGATCTCATTATCCATTTGAGGAGAACCTTGCAAAGTCTACAGAATTAGTAAATGTAGCACACAACTTAGGACTTTCTATCGAGTGTGAAGTTGGTTCCATCGGTGGAGAAGAAGACGGTGTTGTTGGTATGGGCGAGTGCGCAGATCCGGACGAGTGCAAGACAATCGCTGATCTTGGTGTTGATATGCTTGCTGCCGGTATCGGTAACATTCATGGAAAATATCCTGCAAACTGGAAGGGATTAAGCTTCGAGACTCTCGATGCAATCCAGGCAAAGACTGGTGTTATGCCATTAGTTCTTCACGGTGGTACAGGTATCCCTGCAGATATGATCAAGAAAGCAATCTCTCTTGGTGTATCTAAGATCAATGTTAATACAGAGTGCCAGTTATCTTTCGCAGATGCTACACGTAAATACATTGAGGCTGGTAAGGACTTAGAGGGCAAGGGATTTGATCCTCGTAAGCTTCTTGCTCCTGGTGCAGATGCTATCAAAGCTACTGTTAAGGAGAAAATGGAACTGTTCGGTTCTGTTGGAAAAGCTGAATAATAGAACATGTACAAAAGGAAGTGCCGCATGACACTTCCTTTTTTTCATTTCATAGGAAAAAGGCTGGTATGCCTCATACAAAGAAATTAGAAAATGTACCTGTTTTGTAGTAGAACTGGAAGAAGTAGACAAAAAAGAAGTAGATTTTGATAGAAAAACGTCAAAATGTATAAATTATAAAAAAATTCTAAAAAGAGGTTGCATTTTGTGTTGGAAAGAGGTATCTTAGTTTCAGATTAAACATGAGTTAAGAACGAGGGCGTTCCAATATAGCTATTGGAATGCCCTTTTTTAGTAAGATGACTGATGTTTGGTGAATAAGCGTACAATCAGGGGATTTGATTGTGAAAAGAAAGGATGTTGTAAAAAATGAGTGATTATTTTAACGTTGCAGACATTTTTGGCGAGATGTAAATTTTCTCGGCAGCAGGTAGATCCCGCCGCGCAGCGCATCTGTTCCGTCATTCAGTGAGATTGCCAGCGTATTTAACACCGGATATAACGTAATGATCACAAACATGATCATAAATAATGTATTTAACGTTACGAAAACTTTGTCCGCAACGGATGTTTTCTTTCTTGATTTTCTTCTCTTTGTTGTTACTGCTTCCATACCAATACCCCCTAAAACAGCCTTTCTTCGCCGTTACGTTTTGCGATCTGATTGGCGATCACGATCAGAATGATACTAACCAGACTCTTGAAAATACCGGCTGCCGTACCAATGGAGAAATCATTCTGGCTGATGCCCCATTTTAATACATAAATATCGATGGTCTGCGATACGCTCTGTACCAGACCGTTTCCAAGCAGATACTGGATCTCAAAACCTGCATTCAGTACGTTTCCGACATTCATTAAAAGTAAGATCATGATCGTCGGCTTAATTCCGGGAAGTGTGACATATTTGATTCTTGCCCAGCGGCCCGCACCATCCATATTTGCAGCTTCATAGAGTGAAGGATCGATTGCTGTGATCGCAGATAAATAGATGATCGCATTCCATCCTGTCTCTTTCCATACATTTGCAAATGCCACGATCGGCCAGAAGTATTTCGGATATGCAAAGAAGTTGAGAGGCTGGTCTAAAATACCAAAGTTCACTAAAAGTTCGTTGATAATACCGGTGCCCGATAATGCATCATGTAAAATACCGGTAACAATAATCCAGGAAAGGAAATGCGGCAGATAAGAAATGGTCTGTACGACC
>OGZW01000958.1_pt1 | contig 23341 bp, 20 predicted proteins | sample 1577001 | NCBI WGS metagenome assembly OGZW01 (sample SAMEA3541519, study PRJEB24748) | human gut metagenome | biome: human gut; feature: human-associated habitat; material: faeces | place: China | collected 2012 | reverse complement strand
TTGTGTTTAATATTACGGGACAAATATATGCAAATTCTTCCTAAAGAAACAACATATGTCAGCATTTGTTCATTTACGAGAACAATGAATCACAAAACACATTACCTTTGCAACATAAATCAAGGAAAATGTCACGCTGACAAAATAAAAACTATGATAGAAATCAGAAAGACACTACCCACAGAACTGGAAGTCCTTATGGACATCTTTGAGCAGGCCAAGCGCATCATGCGGAAAGATGGCAACATGCACCAATGGACGGGCAACTATCCCTCCCGCGAACTCGTCATGGCAGACATCGAACAAGGCAACAGTTACGTATGCACCGACGATACCGGAGAAATCATCGGGACTTTCGCCTTTATCCGTGGAAACGACCCTACATATGCACATATCCACGAAGGAGAATGGCTGGAAAACACACAGTCTTACGGAGTCATCCACCGGCTGGCAAGCACAGAGCACAGCAAAGGAGTGGCCAATGCCTGCCTGCAATGGTGCTACGAACAAATCCCCAACCTACGTGCAGATACCCACCGGGACAACCGCATCCTGCAATACATACTGAAGAAACATGGTTTCCAGTATTGCGGCATCATTTTTCTGGCCAATGGGGACGAACGGCTGGCATTCCAGAAAACAGAACGATAGCTTACGCAAACTTCACCTTCAAGTCGTCCACTCCCATTCCCGTAAAATAATCCTCGATAAAGTCCCAACGCTGTTCATCCGTCAGTTTATCCGTTCCAAAGAAGAAGGAGAATAAATCTATCTGTTCCTGGAATACCTGCTCGTTGGTGTCCAGAATCAGATTGCGGTAATCATCGCCAAGCGCAAGTTCCTGCAGAGTTTCGGGGTCATTGAAACGGACAAATACGCAAGGCGTACCGCCACCCTCCACACTGAACGAAAGGCAGTCGAGCATAGAAAGCAGATTAAGCAGCATATTCAAGTCCGAGAAAGGAGTGCAATAAAACACCAGGCGGTCTCCCTTACTGCCCACTATGCGTTGGCTAAACAGTTTTTGATAGCGCGACAAAAGCAAATCAAAGCCTTTGGTCACCGTAAAAGAGAGTTCATTGGAATCCTTCTTTTTCACACTGCTGATATAGCTTACACTGCGGCCTTCCTCCGTGCGACTCTCCAGCAGGGAACCGATAAAGCGTTTGGCAGAGCGCACGTCCATGCCATGCTCGGCAAAGACAGCCCGCAATTCTTCTTCATCAAAACGTCCTTTCGACTTTATCAATGACGTTTTCAGCATCGTTGTCAGGCTCTTGAACAAGGCATCCATCCGCTCACGGATGACAGTGGCATCTTCCTTCAACAACACCTCATGCTTGCCTACAGACACGGCACGGGCTCCCTCCCACAACGTTCCATTATTCAGTTTCTGTTTGAATTCCTTGTAGCCAAGCTCAGGGAAACGCTCTTCCCAAAGCGCTTCCAGACGTGCGACGTAAACCCCGTCCTCCCCTTCTACCTTTGTCAGATAGCTATGGAATTCACGGGCAAAGACATCACCCGTCTTGTCCTGGACATATCCTTCGGTCAACAGATTCTTGGGGCTGATTTCAAGCAGATGCCTTCCATAACGCTGCATCAAATCGTCTTCCAGCCAAAGCAAGGCGGTCTTGATGAGCTGTCCCAACTCCGCTTCATACTCCAGCTTGTTCTTTGTACGCGGCAGTTTCACCACAAACTCGAAATCGGACAAAGATACCATGATTTCCGGTTTTTCCCCTTTCATGCGGTACACTTCCATGAGTTTTCTCAGAATAAGCACCAGCTGTTCCTGGGCAATGTTCCCTGTCTGATGCAGACGCTTCATATAATAGAAATCCCGTTCATGGTAGTCGGTAGCGGCAATACCCTGTATCTCCGTATCACGCGCGGCACGCCCTATCTCCTGAATATAGTCGACAAACGTACTGGATGGCGCCACATGGTATACACGGTCTATATCACTGATGTCCACTCCCATACCAAAGGCTTTCGTAGCCACAATCAGTTTCTTGGTTCCTTCCTTGAACTCTTGTACAATGGCAGCTTTCTGTTCCTTGTCCTTCTTGCCATAATAGGAGGCAACCAGACGCCAGTCCGCCGGCTTCACCCACGTCTTCAAGCGCATGTCGATGCCACCCGCAAAAGGATAATAGAGCAATGTCTTGTGCCCGTCCAGGAAGTCCTCCACCCGCGCAGCCACCACGCGCTGCTTTGCCTTGTCGTATGTCTCCCCGTCCTCCATCTCCATCTGACGGATGTCAAAGCCAATATTCCGGCGCTTCACTGTACCTACATAAAGCACGCAAGGCTCCATCTGCAAGGAACGAATAGTCTCGAATATCATGTCATTACCTCCTTTCGGGTTCCAGACAGCCGTAGCAGTCAATGCAAACAACGGGAAATTATAGCCGAGAGTCTGTTTCAAAGCAGTCAGGTAGCGCCCCAAGAACCAATAGTCCACGCGGAACTCCTTGCCCCACGTAGTGACCGTATGCGCCTCATCGACCACCACCAGACCGATGCGGCGCTCGCCTACAAAATGCTTAATGTCGTAAGAGAGAAGCAATTCCGGCGAGAGATAGAACAAATCAATCTCCCCCTCACGCACCTGCCGGTAAACCTCCATCTTCTGTTCCGGCGATAAATCGGACGAGGCGTATGCCACACGCATATACCCCAGCTCTTGCAGACTTTCCACCTGGTCTACAATCAACGCCTTCAAAGGGGAAACCACAATGGTAAGCAGATTATACTCCTTCCCCAGATAGATGGCAGGAAGCTGGAACAACAAGGATTTTCCGGAGCCGGTAGGGGCAGTCAGCAAGATATTGTCTACCTGCGTTTCACCTTTCCAAGCCTTTTCAGCCTCCAGTATAACGTTCTCTATCAGCTGTCCCTGCGAAATGCAGAGTTTCTCTTTTCCCTTGGACAAGTCATCGTAAATCTCAAGATTACGAAACTGTTCGTAGCCGTAAGTCTCCTTTAAAATCGTGTTTATGGTTTCGCGGCAGTTTTCAGGCAGATGCCTTTCCTTCAAATCCGGTAACCGGCGTGTTGTTGCTTCTTGTACATTCATTATTATTGTAGTGTGGGGGTATTAAAAAGAAAAGAAGCAATTCTTCAACCATAGTTATCGGTTTTGGAATTACTTCTCCCTATGTTTCAAAATATTACCAGACATACCGGTAAGTTTTTTCTTTTAAAGCGTATCAATATTCCTCCTCGTTGAAGAAATTTATCTATATTGATTATCAATATATTATGCAGAAAACAATGAAATTTGCACAAACAAACCGCACCGTCTGAGACGGTCTGAGGCGATAGGAAGAAATATTAGACAAACAAACTCAAACCTTATAAGTACAAAAATAGTCTATATCCACTTATCGATTAGCCATTAGCATTTTTTATAAAATCCAAAGTGTTATCAATATATATTTTAGGACTACCAGAGACTGTTCTGCTAAAAAGTTTAAGATGCTTTTCCAATGTTGAAGAATAGTCCCCCTCTGATAAGACCTTGGTCAGCTTGTGATATAATATACAGTAGTGAGTACTTCTTCCTGATTTAAGATGAATTTGATATTCTGATACTGGAATCTTTTGTTCACGCTTTCCTCTAATTGGTGGATTGTCTTTGTACTGTTGAATAAGTTCTTCAACTGAATGATGAAAGACTACTCCATAGAATTTGAGTTCTTCTTCAAGAAGATATGCATCTACAATGGAACGGCCAAAATATATCCCTGAGTCACTATCAAATGTTAGTGGACCTTTTGCAATCGCACCTTTAAGAGCAAAACCTGTTTCTAGGGCATTTTGCATGAGCACAACACCCGCTTTTACAATTTTATTTAGTGCTGATTTTGAGTCATCAAGAGAAGCAATGATGATTGAATCTGAAAATTGAACCATTCGCAATAGTTCTCCATTTTTATCTTGAAGCAATGGCTTTAGACGATCATTTTTCTCTTTGAACTCAATCATTTTTTCAAGGAGTTCTTTATGCCCCATTCGCGTTACTCTGTCTTTAAAGCCCATAATATCCATAAAAAGGACTATATGATCGCTATTCTCATTCCATTCGTGCGTTTCTATTGCCATTGTTTATATAAATTTCTCAGCCCTTGTTGTTAATCTAAGTACAATCATTGATTGTTATTTTGTGAGCAAAGATAGTGAAACTAATCTGCATATCGAATATAATTCGCTATATTTGCACAATAAAATTGCATTTAAGAATGAAACTGAATAGAATAAAGGCTGTTTTAGCTGAAAAAGGCATCTCTCAGACATGGTTGGCTAAGCAACTTGATAAGAGTTTCAGTATGGTCAATGCTTATGCTTGCAATCGGATTCAGCCTAATCTGGAAACCTTGCAACAGATAGCTGAGATATTACAAGTCGATTTAAAAGATTTAATAACTGATAAAAAAGAGAGGTTGCAATAGTGAGTTGCTTTAGATTCATTTAGAATCTATTGTTGATATGCTAATACACTTCCGATAATATACAATATCAAGAACATGACTCCTGAAGAAAAAGCAAGAATAAAGATAGACCAGTGGTTTGCTGATGCTGGTTGGGAAGTTATCAATAGGGATGAGTATGAACCGACTAGTACAGCTGTCGCTATAAGGGAAGGGCGACTAAAAAGTAATCTCGAAGCAGATTATTTTCTTTTCATAAACGGGAAGGCTGTTGGTGTACTTGAAGCCAAACGTGAAGAAACAGACGCTTTTTCTTCTAAAGTATGCGAACAGGCAGCCTTATATGCTAGAAGCGTACCTAATATATATCAGACATATCAAAAGCCACTGCCATTTATATTCACATCCAACGGAAAGGAATTATACTTTTGTGATTTCCGAGAACAAGACCATTATTTCAAACAAATAATGACTATCCCGACACCTCATGAATTGGTTAAAAAGTTAGGGATAAATGATTATTTTGCCGGACTTCCGACATTGAAAAAGAAAGGACTCCGTGATTGCCAATATGAGGCAGTGACTGAGCTTGAAAAAAGTTTCCGCAATGGACAAGACCGGGCACTGATGGTTCTTGCCACCGGTGCAGGTAAAACATATACGGCTTGTCTCGCTGCTTACCGGATGCTTTCTTATACACCGATGCGCAGAGTATTGTTTCTCGTTGACAGAAACAATCTTGGGAAACAGGCAGAGGGAGAATTTGGGACTTTCCGCCTGACTGAAAACGGAGAGGCTTTCAACACTATCTTTACAGTCAATCGCCTTCGGTCATCTTCTATTCCTTCTGATAGCAATGTGATTATCTCTACAATTCAACGACTGTTCTCATTCCTGAAAGGAGACGCAATTGAGGATTGTGAGGATGATGACGAAAACGAACCTATAGAAGAAGTAGCCTTGCCGCCCAATCCCAATTTGCCACATGACTATTTTGATATGATTATCATAGACGAGTGTCACCGCTCCATTTATGGGAACTGGCGTAAGGTCTTGGAATATTTCGACACGGCAAGATTGGTCGGTTTGACTGCAACGCCTATTCCTGAAACAATGGCATTTTTCAATAACAACCGCATTGTCAACTATACATTGGAGAAGAGCATCGTTGATGGGGTGAATGTGGATTGCCGGGTGTATAGAATAAAAACACAGGCCACGGAAACAGGTGGTGCTATATTAGAGGGCGAGAAATTTAAAGAAGAAACAAGATATACGGGTGAGGTCAAGACTGTAAGTAGTAAGGAAACCAAAACTTATACAAATAAGGAACTTAATCGAAGTATCATCAATCCGGCACAAATCAAACTGATACTATCCACCTATCGGGACGTCGTATATGAAGAACTTTTCAACGATCCGCAACGTGACAAAAAATTGGAATATCTGCCTAAGACTTTGATTTTTGCTCTCAATGAAGCCCATGCCACAAATATCGTACAAATAGCCAAAGAAGTGTTTGGACGGACTGATGACAGGTTCGTTCAGAAAATCACTTATTCGGCAGGTGACAGCAACGAGTTGATACGCCAATTTCGCAATGACAAGGATTTTCGTATAGCCGTGACTTGCACGTTGGTTGCTACAGGAACGGATGTAAAGCCGTTGGAAGTGGTAATGTTCATGCGTGATGTGGAATCATTGCCGTTGTATATTCAGATGAAGGGACGCGGAGTGCGTACAATAGGCGATGAGCAATTGCGCAATGTCACTCCGAATGCATTCAGTAAGGATTGTTTTTATCTGGTTGATGCGGTAGGCGTAACGGAACATGAAAAGACAATTCCGACAGCAAGCGATGAAGCGACCACAAAAATCATCACTCTGAAAGAATTGTTAGAGCGTATCAGTCACGGCTATATTCCTGATGAATATCTCAAACGGCTTGCTGCCACGCTTGCCCGAATATTCAATAAGGCAGATGAATCGCAACGGAAAGAGTTTGCCCGTTTGTCCCATGATGACATGAAAGAACTTTCTGCAAGGATATATGCTGCGCTTGAAACAGGCACTCTTCCACCGTTTGTCAGCACAGAAAAACCAAATTTAGAACGCAAAGGCCTGGTGTCTCCACTCGCCAATCATGCTGATGCACGGAGATATTTGCTTATTCTTGCGGCAGGTTTTGTCAATACGCTAATGCCCGGAGAAGATACACTTATCTCAAAAGGTTTTTCCATTGAGGATGCTAAAAACACAACGGAGGCATTTGAAGAATTTTGCAGAGAGAATGCAGATGAAATAGAGGCTCTTCGCATTATCTATAACAATGAAGGCGAGTCGATAACTTATTCAATGTTGAAAGATTTGGAACATAAACTTAAAATGGCAAATAACCATTTTGCTCCAAAACAAATTTGGAATTCGTACGCGATTCTTTCTCCAGGCAAGGTAAAGCGTTCTACAACAAAAGAAGAAAGTGATGCCTTGACAAACATCATACAACTGGTACGCTATGCTTCCCGCCAAATTGAGAGATTGGACAGTGTAGTTACTACATCCAAGCAATATTTCAATCTATGGTTAGGACAAAATCAGCGTGAAATAACAGACAAACAGCGTGAAGTAATTAGTCGTATTGTAGATTATATCGCTTCAAACGGAGCTTGTACGGTCAGGGATATTCGTGAAGATGATGCTACCCATGCAGCCCAAATGATTCAGGCGTTTGGTGGTATGCAGAAAGCAGACGAAGCCCTTCGGTCGCTTTACACATTTGTAGTATTAAGAAAAGCAGCATAAATTATGGCAACAAATAACACAACAGAGCAATCACTCACCAAGAAGGTTTGGAATCTGGCAACCACTCTTGCCGGACAAGGTATTGGGTTTACCGACTATATTACCCAATTGACCTATCTTCTGTTTTTGAAGATGGATGCCGAGAATGTAGAAATGTTTGGAGAGGAATCGGCAATCCCGACTGGGTACCAATGGAGCGATTTGATTTCGCTTGATGGATTAGAGCTAGTAAAGCAATACGAAGAAACGCTAAAACTGCTTAGCGAGCAGGACAATTTAATAGGAACTATTTATACCAAAGCACAAAACAAGATAGATAAGCCTGTTTATCTGAAAAAGGTTATCACCATGATTAATGAAGAGCAATGGCTCATCATGGACGGGGATGTGAAAGGTGCTATCTACGAGAGTATTCTTGAAAAGAACGGACAAGACAAGAAAAGCGGTGCTGGACAGTATTTTACACCTCGTCCTTTAATTCAGGCAATGGTGGATTGCATCAATCCGCAAATTGGTGAAACCGTTTGCGACCCTGCTTGCGGAACTGGCGGTTTCCTGCTTACTGCCTATGATTATATGAAAGAACAGTCTGCAAGTAAGGAAAAACGTGATTTCTTGCGCGACAAAGCCTTGCATGGTGTGGATAATACGCCTTTGGTGGTAACGCTCGCTTCCATGAATCTCTATTTGCATGGTATCGGCACAGACCGCAGTCCGATTGTTTGTGAAGATTCTTTGGAAAAAGAACCGTCAACCCTTGTTGATGTGATACTTGCCAATCCTCCTTTTGGAACTCGCCCGGCAGGCTCTGTGGACATCAACCGTCCGGATTTCTACGTGGAGACCAAGAACAACCAGTTGAACTTCCTCCAGCACATGATGCTTATGCTCAAAACCGGAGGACGTGCCGCAGTGGTGCTTCCTGATAACGTCCTCTTTGAAGCCGGAGCCGGTGAAACCATCCGTAAACGCCTGTTGCAGGATTTCAATCTGCATACCATATTACGTTTGCCTACAGGTATCTTCTATGCCCAAGGTGTGAAAGCCAATGTGCTGTTTTTCAGTAAAGGACAGCCTACCAAAGAAATATGGTTTTATGATTATCGTACCGATGTAAAGCACACACTTGCCACAAATAAACTGGAACGCCATCATTTAGACGATTTTGTTTCCTGCTACAACAATCGGATAGAAACCTACGAAGTAGAAAATAATCCGCAAGGACGTTGGCGAAAATACTCGGTAGGTGAGATCATTGCCAGAGACAAGACAAGTCTCGACATCACATGGATGAAACAAGGTGGTGAGGTGGACGACCGTTCATTGGCTGAACTGATGGCAGACATAAAAGATAAAAGCGATACAATTAGCAATGCGGTTGCTGAATTGCAGAAATTATTGGCTAACATTGAAGAATAAGTAGAATTATATATGGCAAAAGAAATAGAGCCCAAACTCCAAACCATTGGAGTTTATCTAAAAAAATCAGATATATTTCGCATTCCAGAATATCAGAGAGCATACTCTTGGAATATAGCGAATTGTGACAAATTGTGGCAGGATGTTGAATCTTATATAGCCCAAGATGCCGAAGATCCGTATTTCTTCGGAACCATAATTATTGATTGTTCCAGAGAGGGGTACTTGAACCTGATAGACGGACAACAGAGAACGACGACATTCTTGCTTTTACTTAAAGCGATGCACCTACGCATAACAGAAGTGTTACACAACATGGCCGATACAGATGAAGCAGCCGGACTTAAAAGAAGTTTGCAGCAAAGCCTTGACTTCATCTTTGAAATTCTATATCGTGCCGATGTAAGAAAGCAAATTGAGATAGAAAAGGACTGGAATAGAGCAAAAGGTGTGAAAATTTTAGAAAATGTTTCTATTAACGAACTATACAAAGAAGAGCTTGCCAATATCGTTGAAGCAAAAACTTTTGCTGATGCCGAGAAAGCTGTTTATAAGTTTCCTCGTAAGCAGAAAGACAATAAGTACACCAATTTTTTTCGTAATTTCAAATCTTTCTATGAGAAACTACATGCCTACCAAGAGTCCAATTTGGATGTATTGGTAAACGGGTTCCTTACCAAGTGTCAGATTATAGAGATTAAAAGTTGGCAGATAGAACAGGCTATAACTATGTTTAATTCGTTGAACTCAACTGGTATGCCGTTGTCTGATGCCGATATTATTTCTGCACAACTCTTCTCTAAAGCACCTGATGAAATAGATTTCAAGGCTATTTGGGAGCCGATTATTCGACAAGCTGATGAGTTGGCACAAAAGAAAGTAATCAATATTGATAGCGTTCTTCAGCAGTTTATGTATATAAACCGTGCCAAGGGACGTGAATACGAGACTGGCCAGTTAAATACTCCAGGTGTAAGAAAGTATTATACGGTAATTAAGCCTGAACTTCTGAATGATCCAATAGATATTTGTGCTAAATTTGATCGTATCTTAAAGATTTGGAGTCAAATACAAGTATATCCCCTTACCAAGCTACTGTTGAAGTTCAATGAGAATTTCAAGCTTTTCCTTATATCATACCTATTCAGAGTGCCAGAACAAGAACTCTCAGAACAAAGTGCCACGCCAATAATGGAGAGTCTACTTCGTCTGTTTGCTCTTCTCGAAGTGGGTGACTTTGGTTTCTCTTCACGTTATTTTAAGACGTTCCTTTTTAATGAGAACTTTAAATTAGTTGATCCAGAATATTCAATTGAATCAATAATCGCCGACTTTGATAAGCATATCAATACAACATGGCAAAAAGAAGAGGTTATTGCTGATCTTAAGGAGTATGACAAGAATATTCTCGTATATCTTAACGAGTATATCTATGCAAAAGAGCATGGATTGTATTTCGATTTTACTCCTGATAAGGTGAATGTAGAACACATTATGCCGGCAAGCGGTCATAACATCGAAACCATTCGAATCGATGCCGGTATGACAAAAGAAGAGTTTGATGACATGGTCAATTTGATAGGAAATAAGATTCTGCTTGAAGAAGACATCAATAAGCATATTGGCATGGATTGGTTTAAGACAAAGAAAGGCACGCTTGTACAAGACAAGAAAGGCTATGTCGGGAGCAACTTTGGCATTGCATCTGCTCTCTCCTCTTACCCCGCAGATAAATGGGGAAAGAAAGACATTGAATCCGCTAATTCAAAGGCTGTAGAACGTATCTGTAGATTTATTTTCAATGAACCAAAAGTTATAGGAGAAGAATGAACAATAAGAATGAACTGGTGGCCTCTTCACAAGAACAGCAGTTTGCGGAAGTGGTGGATATTATCGTTCAACACCGAAGTAAAGCGTTGCGTGCCGTAAATGAAGAGTTGCTACTCACAGCATGGCATGTAGGAAGATATGTATCAGCCAAATTGAAAAGCGAAGAATGGGGAAGTAAGGTTGTAGCTCAACTATCCGAATATATTCGTTCACAACGACCTGATATCAAAGGATTTGGACGAAGTAGCATTTACAATATGGTCTTGTTTTACGACGAATACTCGTCGGGGGCATTTTCGGCAACAGTAGAGAAATATTTGAACTCTGAATTTGTCCAGCCAAGAATTGGACAAATTGAAGTACCCCAGTCTACACAAGAGGTAGCTGTAATTGTGCAGCCGGAAACTGCACAATTCATCCAGCCAAAAACTGGACAAATGCCTAAGATTTTAGAGCTGACTACCTTAACCAACCATATTGAGATATTATGCCGATGCAAAAGTAATGAAGAGCGGATGTTCTATATACTCTATGCCAATAAAGAACATTTAGTGAAGCGAGAACTTCAGCGTTGTATCTCCAATCAGACATATACGGCTTTATTGGGAAGCAAGAATAATATGTCTAAAGGATTGCTCAATGCTTATCCGAATGCCCCGATAATGTTCAAGGATACGCTGTTTGTTGATTTCTTGAATCTTCCGAAGAAGCATAGCGAATCAAAATTGAAAAACAGTTTGGTAGAACACATGAAGCAATTTATTCTTGAACTTGGTAAGGATTTCATCTTTATTGATCAGGAATACCGCCTCAATATTGGCGCATCCACTTTTAAGTCTGACTTACTGTTCTTCCATCGTGGGTTGCAGGCATTGGTAGCAGTGGAGCTGAAAAAGGCCAAATTCCATCCGCGAGACCTCGGTCAGTTGGAGTTTTATCTGGAAGCACTCGATAGAGATGTGAAACGCTCTAACGAAAACCCTTCTATCGGCATTATTCTCTGCCCGGAAGCAGACCGAGTTGTTGTGGAATATGCTATGAGCCGAAGTATGAGCCCCACAATGATAGCAGAATACAAACGTATCCTCATTCCACAGGAACGTATGCAACAGCAACTGAATGAGTTTTGCAATCTGTTCTTAAACAAAGAATAGCCTATATGGATACAAAGAAATTACGTCAAAAGATACTCGACCTTGCGATACATGGAAAACTTGTACCGCAAGACCCGACTGATGAACCTGCATCAGTTCTCCTCGAACGAATCAAGGCAGAAAAAGAACGCCTGATAAAAGAGGGTAAAATCAAGCGGAGTAAGAAGTCTGCAAAAACTTCCGATACGCCCCATTATGAGAATGTACCGTTTGAAATACCCAATAATTGGGTGTGGACTACGGTTGCAGAAATCTCAAAGTCTATCCTATATGGTGTAAATGAATCTGCAAAAATATGCGGAGCATATAAGTTACTACGCATCACAGACATTCAAGAGGACAATGTAGATTGGGACACTGTTCCGTTTACCAATTACGATGAAAGCAAAGTTGGTGTATATCTTCTTGAAGAGAATGATATTTTGTTCGCAAGAACAGGGGCAACCGTAGGCAAGTCATATTTGGTAAAAGGACTCTGTGAATCGTCCATTTATGCCTCTTATCTTATTCGTGTTCAAACTTTCAAAGAGATATTACCGCAGTATGTGAAGTATTTCTTTGAGTCTGGCTTTTATTGGGAGCAAATAGAACGTGGCTCTGTTGGTATAGGTCAACCAAATGTAAATGGGACAACACTTGGAAATCTTCGGTTGCCGATTCCTCCAATCAATGAACAAGAGCGTATCGTATCAGAACTAAAGAAATGGATTGCTGTTATCACATCAATAGAAGCGAATAAAAATGACTTGCAAGGTTATATTGAATCAGCGAAGTCTAAGATTCTTGACTTAGCCATCCACGGCAAACTCGTACCGCAAGACCCCAATGACGAGCCTGCTGTAGATTTACTACGCCGTATCAATCCCAAGTTTACTCCTTGTGATAACGGGCATAGTGAGAAGTTACCTCAAAGTTGGTGTTTATCTAGGCTAAAAGAGTTATGTTCTTTTTTATCAAGAGGAAAATCACCAAAATATTCGGATAATGACAAAACGATACCTGTATTTGCACAGAAATGTAATTTAAAAGAAGGCGGTATTTCTCTCGAACAAGCACGATTTTTAGACCCTTCCACAATTTGCAAATGGAGTGAAGTTTATAAATTGCAAACTGGAGACATTCTTGTTAATTCTACAGGTACAGGGACTGTCGGAAGAACCCGTTTGTTCAATGAAAGTTATTTGGGACAATATCCATTTGTTCTTCCTGATTCACATATTTCTGTTGTAAGAGCAAAAACTGGAATTATCCCCCAATATTTATATGCCTATATTTCATCCAATAAAATACAACAATATATAGAAGATAATCTTGCTGGTAGCACTAATCAAAAGGAACTATATATTGGTGTATTAGAACAAATGGAAATTTTTGTTCCTCCATTAGCCGAGCAACAACGAATCGTTCAAAAAATAGAAGAACTATTCTCTGCTCTTGACAACATACAAAATGCCTTAGAAGTGTAGTCAAATACACTTCTAAGGACTGCTGTGACTTTACCAGTTCACTACCTTATCAACAATTTTCTGCTGTTCACTGGCAGTTCTGCGAAGATAGATACGAGTGGTTTCTATGCTTTCATGCCCCATTAGGTCGGCAAGCAATGCAAGGTCATTGAATCGGTCAAGGAAATTTTTGGCAAAACGATGACGGAATGAATGAGGATAAACTACCTCCTTATTCATTCCGTATTTTTCTGCAAAGTGTTTCAGTTGTTGGGCTATGCCACGTGTCGTAATTCGGTCTCCGAATCTGTTCAGAAATATATATCCGGAAGTAACCCCTTTATCTTTCAGCCATTTCATGGCTTCTATGCGTAAGTTTTTCGGAATATACAGACGGCGTATTTTCCCACCCTTGCTGTAAAGATCAAGATATCCAATTTGTACATGCTCTGCTTTGATATGGAGCAGTTCGCTGACACGAGCACCGGTAGCAGCCATAAACCATACGACAAAATACCACTCATCATAACCGTCAGCTTTTAGGTGCGTTTTGAGAAACTTGTAGTCTGCATCGCTGATTACATTCTCCAAAAAGTTTTTCTGCTGCACTTTGACAAACTTTACCTTCAGTTTCTCTTGTTTCGTAAATTCAAGGTACTTGTTGATACCTTGCAATCGAAGATTTACTGTCTGTGGTTTGAAGTTCTCAACCAAATACCCCTTGTAGGCTAATAGGTTCTTTTTGTTCACGTCCCCATAGTGATTGAGGAAATACTGCACCGTCCACACATATGAGGTGACGGTGTTCTTGGCAAGGTTAGTCTTTGCCAAATGATTTTTGAATTTCGTTACCATATTACATTGAATTAGAATGAATATGGTAATAATATAATGGAACGTATCGGGCATTATCCGCAGTTGCCGGATTCTTGGTGTGTTGCTCCAATGCAAACACTATGTTCTTTAAACGATGGTGAAAAACAGAAAAATATAGAGAGAATAAATCTTGATGTCAAATATTTGCGTGGAGAACGCGATGCCAAGATGTTGAGTGCCGGGAAATTCATTGCTGCTAATTCACTTTTAATATTGGTAGATGGTGAAAATTCTGGCGAAGTGTTCCGAACGCCAATCGAAGGATATCAAGGCAGTACATTCAAACAGTTGACTATAAATAGCCATGTGAATACTGATTATGTTCTACAAGTCATCAATTTACATCGTAAAATATTGCGAGAAAACAAGATAGGATCTGCCATTCCTCACTTGAATAAGAAACTATTCAAAGCGATTGAAGTGCCAATACCTCCTTATAGTGAGCAGAAAAGGATTGTGAAGGCAGTAAATCTAACTTTTAAACAGCTGGATGCAATCACGGAGAGTTTATAGGCTCTCCGTAATTACATCTAATTGACCAAAAATTCTTTGAACAGTTTCTACAATCCGTATTTGCTCTTTATATGGTGGTAAGGGAAAATCAAAATTTCCAATAACAGAAGCACTGATATTAGGTTGTGCTCCTCCATATGCAATTTTTAGTATTTCATCAACTTTTGATTGCATATAAGTATTTCGATAATCAGGAGACAATAAGGACTTGTTTAAGATTTTGATATTTCCTACACGTTGATTTAGGTATGCTGTTTCATCAAACGGATATACCCCCATTTTCCCAGTTGTTGCGCCCGACATAGCAATAAGCAAATCTCCTTTTGAAATCTTAAACTTATTGTCCGTAACACCCTCAATATAAGCACAGTCAGTTATATCTATCGTATTATGAATGATATTTGATATACGAACTAATGGTATTCCTTGTGTCTTATAATCATTGCTGCTGAAAGCAAAACCATTCTCAATTCTACACAAATCAGATAACTTGCACATAGCCCATCCTGATGGCAAGTTCTCATAATGCCCGTTATCACAAGGTGTATAGTCGGGATTTATGCGCTTCAAGAGTTCAATGGCTGGCTCATCATTTAGGTCTTGAGATATAAGTTTGCCATGAATGGCGAGGTCGAGGATTTTGCTCTTGGTTTGTTTGATTGTAGTCTGCAAATCAGATTTTCCATTTTCAATGATGTCAATCAAAGAAAACCACTTTTCAATTTCAGCTACGATGCGGTGTTGTTCGGCAAGAGGAGGTAAAGGTATCATTCCTTTGCACGCATCATTTGTACTTAATCTAGGCATTTTTACACCATAACCACATTGCTGTGTATAATCAAGAAAATATGCAGAGCGCAGCACATGGCACAAGTAATGTGTTGAAATGCCACAATATGAATTAAATGGAATAATTTCAGTTGTGCAATACCCAATTTGAGGAGCGACCAATACCTTATTTAAATATGTACGCAATTTGGAATATAGTACATCACCTTTTTTGAATTTATGACGTACACCTTTGATGCTTCTTTCTTTTTTCGATAATATCTGAATAATGGAAGCTGTATCTTTTTCCAAATCTTCAAGTTCTAGTATCCATTCATCATCTGCAATATCTGTGACAGAAACATTATTGCTGTCGCCATAATTGCTTATTTCCCCTAAAGTTGTCCACACCCAATTATTGGGTATTTCAAACGGCACATTCTCATAATGGGGCGTATGTATAGTACCAAAATTAACGTGCTGTAAACTTTATATCCAGCTACAGCACATTATTGGGACATCTATCTTTTTCTATAACTTTTCTTCTCATGATGTTTCTTTACCGTCCCCATTGCAAACATCAAGCACCTTCTCCGATAGGCTTCTTCCTCTTCGTCCGGTCTTCTACCATCCCAAGGCAGGTCAGAGGTTGAGCCTCCACCACCGGAAGAAATTGATACAGGTTGCCCACAGATAAGCGCATCGGTAATGGCGAATATCTTTGAGCGAAGCGCAGGGTTGGCAAGTTGGTCAAGAATTGTTTCTAATGTAGATTTTAGGTTGTCATTGTTTTCAGTAAGCGATTTGACATCATTTCGCAACTGGAACAATTCTCCATAATCTGCCAAAACATTGCGTTGGGCTGCTTCGACTTGCCGTGCCGCATCATTTCTGTACAGGGATTCTATCTTGCGGACAATTGTGGTAAACCGCTTAGCTATATGCTGATTCTGCGATTCTACCCATTTATCAGTTCTGAACAAGGGCACTTTCTCAGTAATTTGAGGTGGAGTGAAATCCACGTTGTGATTTCGGAACGGCTGAACAACAGAGCGAGCCTTTGCTGCATCTTTTGTAAGTTGTTCCAATTCCAGTTCTTTTGCGTGGAGCTTGCCGGCCTTGTCGTCAAGTTTGGTCTGATATTCGGCAAGGAGTTTCTGTATATCGGTTTTCTGTGCTTCATATTTATCGAGAGTTATCTTACCGGAAGCCAGTTCCTGTTCCGCCTTTTCAAGTTGTTGGTTATAACTGAAAATCTTTGATTCTAAATGTCGCATCATGGATTGAAGTCCCTTGACTGCTTTCTCCGCTTGCTTTGTCTCTTTGGTGAGTTTACGGATATAGTCACGTTTGTGAAGATGCTGCACATTACGACCGTCAATGCTATCGCCACGATCAAGTCCGTACTTGCATCCGACCTCTTCATATAGTGAGGTGTGCATATCTTTCAAGATCTGTCCGTATTCAAACCTGTTCTTCCCGAACTTGGCAGACCACATTACGCACTCACGACCGCTTTTGGGTCGAACACCCACAGGAACAATCAAGGCGTGGATATGCGGACTGCTTTCATCAAGATGTACCTGGAATCCTACAATGTTTTCCTGTCCATACCGTTTTGCGCACCAGTCATAGACATTCTTCGCCCAATGTTCTATTTCCTCGCACCGATGCAAATGACTGTTGTCTGCATCCTTTTCCAAATTGACGGTCTGATTGCCGAAGGCCATTTCAATCGTCCTGTCGTGATTGCCACCAAAAATAAATCTGGCGCAGCAGTTCGGCTGAATCTTGCTGTCCGGTTTGAATGGCTTCCAGCCTAACTCTGATAAACGCTCTTGTAAACGGACTTCGAGCGGCTTTTCGTTGTAGCCCAATGGATGGACCTTTCCATCTGAACCGATTTCAAAATTAAGCTTCATTCTCGTCTTGTCATAATTGTTCGTGGAGTCTTGGTTCTTTCTGTCAATCTTGTCATCGTTCCAACGCCTTTCGTTTTCGTTGGCTTCTGCCGTGCTGAATGATTTGGCAGCTTCAACGTGCATTGCTTGTTTTATATCAGTATTCATAATGTCTTTCTTATAAGTGTTAATAACAATTGGAGCTTGCTCCTGTGCCAATTCTCGTAATGTGGCAGTATCCGGATTTTATTGCCGTTAGGCAAAAAGTCCTTATTGTGTTATGGACTTTCTATTAATTCCCGGAACGAGTTCCTCCGTTATTCAATAAGTTCCAATCCGAGTTCGTCAATAAGCAACTGTAAAGCAGGGTTACGCTGAATCATTTGCTGGAGTATCTGCCGTTTGGATGGCGAAAAAAGAAAGAAGTCTGCTATGTCCAATCCCTGACTGCACTGTTCCTCAGTCGCTATTCGTTCCAAGATGTCGGACACGGAGACTTTCTTGCATATTCCTGATAGCAGGGAGGACTTCGCTTTCCATTGTTCGGTCGCACCTAAATCCGGTATAAGAGTCACATCTCTGCCTTGAAGAACTTGCATTGCGTCACGGTTAAAACAACCGTTCTTGCCACCGGTTGCAAGCCAGATATAATCGGGAATAAAATGGCTCATTATAATAGCAGTCTTCTCACTCTCGACAAGCATCACAGAAGAAGAGGCTGAACTCTTCAACAAATGCTCTCCAAATAGACATTGTTTCAAATGGAAATCCGACAATTGTAATTCCGAATGTGCCCAACTGACAAAGGCTTGAGGTCCTTTTATTCGATGCCCGTTTTCGGGATTATAACACATAATCTTTCCAGTTCTGACCAAACCATTAATATCAATCTGCCAGAACACCGCTGAACCTCCCCATTTCGCAGATGTCCCAATACGATATAACTGGAACAAGCGTATGGTTTCTTCCTCTCCAAACATGTTGCATAGATACCTATACAAAGGGTTGATTTCATAATGGGACAGGCTTCTATCCACAAAAGATGACGGTATGTATGAAGGAACTGTGAGAACTGATTTCTTCTCTACGAACTTACATAGAGCAGCTTGGAATGATTCGCCCACGCTTTGATCTCGTGCCAATACATTAGGATTATCCTTGAAATAAACGGCTGAGTCGAGAGCAGTGCCATGTTTGCATGAGCAATGCCGAGACGAGAGTGATTGTAAACGAACGGAGTGATGTTTAAAATATTCTTTGGGTGTATAATGATAGCCACAGCTATTCTCGTGGTCACACTTACCGACATTGTCAGGAAAGACAATCTTTCCTTCTGCATCGACATATTTGACAAAGCATCGGGGCTTTCCACAACTCGGACAACTAATCTTGCTACCGTATTTGTATTTCTGCAAATGAAACCTGTATTCACTCATGGTTGTTCGAATTGATTAAAGTTGCACTCTGCACTTTTGCACTTTGGGAAGATTGCCCTTTGCTATTGTCAGCAAAAAGTGCAATAGTGCAAGGTGCATTGGCATTCCCAACCGTAGTCTTACGATATACTCCATGATGAATCTTCTCTATAAGAGGATTCTGAAGTCGGCACAACTGCTCCAAGGCATAATAGACAGTCCGTCTGGACATTTCCACCTTCTTACCGGCAACGATGGCATCACAGGTTGAAAAGGTATCTCCGAGCAACGAGAACCACGCTTCTTTGGTTTCACCAATACTATCTGAAACAATGATTTCCTGAATCCTCCTGTAAGTCTCCTCATAATAATCAACCATTCTGATTGCAGCTTTCACGGAATCCAAATCGATATATTGCATATCAGCTTCATCAACAGCCCACTTCATAATTTGAAACAGCAGAGCCAAACGCGCTGCATGACCATTGAGTTTCATTTTCCGGCTTTCCACTTCCGCATCATTCTCAATGGCATTTACAGAGTCAATGATTCTATTGTACCAATCATAGAAATACTCCTCAGCGTCCGCTGTCATTGTGAGTATGGCAGGATTGACTGAATTTTCCTTTTCATTAACATTACAAGGAATACCGAGTATTTTATCGATGATTGTTCTCCATTGATTCAGAATATCAGGTCTTGCCGAAGCCAACGCATTCCGTTTCCATATAGAAATAGTCCTGTCTTTCGGATAGACGAACAGGAATCTATCAAGCAATCCATTGGCAAGGAACTCTGTGCGAAAAACTTCCTGCAACAGATTGGTCTGAATCGAACCTATAAGATTGATACAAGGCTTCTTGATTAAAATAGGTCGAGCCTCCGATTTGCGGATGATTTTCAAAGGCTGCCCGCTATAAGCAGTCAGCAAGTCCTCGATAAGATTGTTTTTATTGCTGTATCTCCTTACGGAATTGAAGAGAGCCAAAATTTCATCAACAACTAATGCTATTCCACGAAGATTATATTGATGCGTATTCATCATTGCCTCCGGAGTAAAATCGGAAATGACAGTAGTCACCAAATGAGGCTTCTTTGGCAGATTACCATCAAACTCTTTCTTATTCCCCGAAACAGCCATTGCCCGTTCATACTCTTTCCATTCCTCATTGTACTTCTCGAACATTCTGTCATCCTGTTCGTTGATTGGCTTGTATATGAATCCCAAAGGCGGAGTCTTTCCCAATCCTGGACGACCGATTAGCATCATATAAATGGAAGGACTTGTTTTCCATTCGCCCTTGATGCGGATTTGGCAGGAATTGCCGACAGCAGTAGCAACGGCTGAAAGGATAATGGATGCCGTGTATTCGATGTTGAAATTCTCATAACGAGACAGATTCAAAATGATTTCCTGAATCTTGTCTGGAAACACATCCAAAGGGAGTCCTGTTTCAGGAATATGTTCCACTTCCGAGCGAAGCATATTGGCCAAATGCAGATTATCAAACATAGCCACCTCCTTCCTGCTTCGGTAAGTCGATACCGATTGCAAAAGCATCAAAATGGAAGTGACGTAAGAAACGGTCCACATCCTCCTGCGTATACCAATACTTGTCACCTTCACGGGAATAGCCGAGATATCCGTTGTCCCGTAATTTCTTCAGATACTTCTCCTTGATTCCCAATTTCGCCATCAAGGACTTGTTGTCATACAGACAATGCGCTGCCACCTTGTTTGCGGATGGCAGTTTTTCCTGTCGTTCCACTATGCGGAGAATTCTTTCCAGCAATTCTCTTTCGCATATACTCTCTACCTTTAATTTCTTTGCCATAGTAAATCTTATTATGGCTTTCCAATCCTGATGCACACTCGGACTTCAAGCCGGGTTATCTTGCCGTGACACGACTGTGCACATCGTTCCACGACTGCGGCGAAGGTAGAGAGTCCTTAGAACCTAAGAAGTTAGCATATATTATATAACAGGTTATTCCTAATGTTAGGCTAATATTAGGATGCACGCTTAACCGTCTGATTATAAATAAAAAGAGCAGCCGGAAGGCTACTCAAAAAAGATGTCGATTTTCTGAAAATTTTTCGGAACTGTCAGGTCTTTTCTGTTTTGACGGGACTGACCTATATCGGAAGTGTCAAATAGAGCGCACAATTCGGTGTCGGGAAAGAGTTCCATACCGAACTTCCAATAGGTCTTTGTTTCCATTTTAAGACGCTCCGGATAATCTCCGCAATAAATCCGACCACACATATACGCCAACAGGACTTTTGATTCATTCCATTTATAATGGGAACCTTCTTCTTTCATATAGCCAGCCTCTATTGCTTTGGCAAAGACTTTCTCCGCAAGTTCTGCTTTCAGTTGTCCGGTTAATACGATTCCGGTTTCGCTATTATCGGCCGAATGCGCATTTGAAGCCGAAGTTACAACGGGAATACTCTGATTTTCTTTTTCCCTTTGTTTGGAATGAAGTTTTTCCGCACCTAAAATCAACAATGCCGATCCGATTATTATCAGGACTATACTTGTAATCACAGGCAGATTTGGAACATCCCCATCAATGACATCTATATATCCGAATCCGACACTGAATAGTACTCCAAGAAACATACAGATTGCAACTGTCCAAAGAATTGTTCTCTGGTACCGTTTGAATATAGTCGCCAACACTAATATCAATATAAAGAATCCTATAAACAGGAAAGTTATCTGTAACATTGTCATTTTCACTCATCCATTACATTGTGAATAATCATATTATCTCTAACGAAATAAAATCTTCCTTCAATCTTGCCACTTCTGCCGATAGCGTTTCCGGAAGGAATTTAGCATAGACCTTTTCGGTGACATCCGTACTTCCATGACCGAGCAAACGGCTGACTACCGACATGGATAGTCCCTTGTTCAGCGCAAAAACCGCAAATGAGTGCCTGGCTGCATGCATCGAGAGACTGAACGGAAGGCCGATCTGCTCACCGACAACTGCCAGCGACTGATTAATGCATTTCGTGGCATTGTTGCGGGCTTTGTACAGTGCCTCCGCATCATCCAGATCCAAAGTCTCTTTTACAAGGTTGAACACATATCGGCATCCCTCACGTTTTTCCCGCCATTGCTGTAATATATGTAATGCAGGTTCAGTAAGAGGTATGACGTGCCGTTTGTTTGTCTTTATCATAATCTTCCGCAACTCTTTCCTTGCGAAGTCGATATGTTTCCATTGCAGGGTCATCACATCCACTACCCGGAGCCCACAGGCGTGGAACGCAAAGAAGAACATTTCCAAAAACTCTTTCCTGCGAGGTTCATTGCAAGTCTTATAATATTCCAACAAAGACAGCATCTGTTCCTTGCTCAGACTTTTTCCGTCAAATTCGCTTTCCTCCTCCGATAAAGAAGCCTTCGTGACAATACGCATGTCCTGGATTCTTGCATTTACGGCAGGCTCCATAATGTTCATTTCACAGGCATACGCACAGGCTTTCAGGATAGGGGTCAAAGAATGATTGATAGTCGCATCACTGTTCTGCTTGATTTCCCTGCGCCAGTTTATATAGCTATCCAAAAGTTCAGGAGTTATATCACCGACAAAAATGGAATCCGGGCGGTAAGTTCCTTGTTTGGTTGCCCTTAGAAAGGTCTGGAAGATATTCATGCAGCTCTTTCCGTTCTCATATCGGCTTCTCCCGATTCTATTCCTTGAATAATCGGAAGCGAGGCGTTCCAATGTGAACTCCACAAAATCTTTTCCCTGGTCTCGTCGGGCAAGAGGCTTGTCAGCAAGAAAACCGGAAACGACATCTACCGTTATCTGATTCGGATGCTTTTCATTATACTCCGCAAGCAGACTGTCAATCCGTTCAACACGGGCCAGCAGAAGCTGGTTAAGACGTTTATACTCGCTTCCATAACTGACTCGCAATTCGCCTCGTCCCTGATTGCCGTTCTGATTCCAGTCAGCAATTTTTGCAAAGACATTTGTCGTTTTGCGGATAATCTCCCTGTTCCAGGTATATTCCAAAACGACAGGGTAAGCTTTGTCCGCTTCCGCATCTTTGGGGACACGGAGCCGGTATCTGCCAAGTGGATATAGTCTTTTCGGTCTTCCCATACGCTTTTTCCTCCTTTTTTTAATATTCCCGAGGAGAAACAAAGGTAATGTATTTTAGACAAACAAACTCCGATTTTGGGAAGAAAAACCGTATTTTAGACAAACAAACCGCACCATTTGAGGCCATAAAACACCAGCGCGATAAACAAATTTTCATTGTTTATCGCGCTGATATTTAATTGTTTAATCTATTCGAAGAGCGTCAATACTCCTCCTCGTTGAAGAAGAAATCGTCCTTGGAGGGGTAGTCGGGCCAGATGTCTTCGATAGATTCGTATATCTCGCCTTCGTCTTCTATTTCTTGCAGATTTTCAAGCACTTCGAGAGGTGCACCCGAACGTACTGCATAGTCGATGAGTTCATCTTTCGTTGCGGGCCAGGGGGCATCTTCGAGTTTCGATGCCAGTTCAAGTGTCCAATACATGATTCGGTAAAGTTTTATCTCTCTGAAATTTCCGGAAAAAACAGGGCTTTTCCTTACGGGGATGCAAAGGTAAAGCAAAAAAACGATGCCCGCAAACGGAACGATCCCCACGGCCTACATTCCGGACGTTCGAATGTCCTAACATCCGATTTCTACGGATGTGTCCGGCGTATAGGACTATGCGGTATCCCGGGGAGAAGAACCGAAAATCGCAACGAGAATTCCGATCC
>OGZW01000957.1_pt1 | contig 23344 bp, 12 predicted proteins | sample 1577001 | NCBI WGS metagenome assembly OGZW01 (sample SAMEA3541519, study PRJEB24748) | human gut metagenome | biome: human gut; feature: human-associated habitat; material: faeces | place: China | collected 2012 | reverse complement strand
AGGCCGAAGGTATTGGTCTTGATGGCATCCGCCCCGGCTTCCAGATATTCCCGGTGGACTGCCTGCACCCCGGCCGGGTCGGTCTGGTTTGCCCGCTCGCACTCAATGCCCGGTGCCGCTTTATAATAGGTACCCATGCCGCCATCGAACAGCAGCGGCCTGCGGGATAAGAATTCTCGAATATCGTTCATATAAAAGCCTCTTTTTCCTATTTCGCTTGCTTTTGTACAAAAATTCAGATATAATTTTGTTATAAGGGAGGTGTATTCTATGCCCAAGATCCGTTCCAGCGCAGACCTGCGCAACAACTACAACGATATTTCCACGTTCTGCCACACCTATGCCGAACCCGTGTTCATCACGAAAAACGGCAAGGGAGATCTGGCCGTGATGAGCATCGAGACCTACGAAGAGATGGTCGGCCGTTTTGAATTATACGGCAAACTTCAGGAAGGTCTTGACGATGTCGCCGCCGGGCGGACGCGCCCACTGGAAGATGTTATTTCCGATCTGCGCAGCCGGAGGAATTTCCGATGAATTATTTCGTCCATGTAACCGACAAGGCCGGCCAGGACTTGGGAGAGTCATTCGACTATATTGACCTTACTCTGAAAAATCCATTGGCTGCCGATGTTCTTGTCGATACCGCCGAAAAGAAGCTGGCACAGCTTTCCACTTTTCCCAAACGCTATCCCGTTGTCCGTGACCCATTTCTGGCCAGCCTTGGCATCCGGTTTGTGCCTGTGCAAAGCTACCTGGCCTTTTATCAGGTCGATGAAGCTGCACAGACCGTCCATATCCTTCGGTTCCTTTACGGCAAAAGCAGTTGGGAATCCATCCTGAAGACCGATCTTGCACCTCATTGAACCCTCTCCCCGATCCTTCGGGGATTTTTTCGTTCTTTCTTCAGTTTAATGAAGTTTTCGCCCTTGTCAAGCATTTTTTCGGCGCATGGGACGGTTTTGCTTGCACCGGGGGCAATTTTGTGCTATCCTATGCGTAACTTTTATGGATGGGAGTGGAAGAACCATGCGCCATGCAGGCACACAGGAGATCGAAACGGAGCGGCTGATCTTGCGCCGCCTGACCCCGGAGGACGCCGGGATGATGTACACGAACTGGGCCAACGACCCGCAGGTGACCAAATACCTGCGGTGGGAGCCGCACAAAAACGCCGAAGAGACCCGCGAACTGCTGACCGCATGGGCACTGCTCTACCCGAATGGAGATTACTACCAGTGGGGCATTGTGGAAAAGGCCACCGGGCAGGTGTTTGGGTCCATCAGTATTTTCACATCCAGTTCCGCCGAACTGGAGCGTGACCCCTGGCCCGGTTTCGACCACACGAACGGCGTGTGGGAAGTGGGCTACTGCATCGGCAGAGCGTGGTGGAACAAAGGGTTTACCACCGAAGCCCTCCGCGCAGTTGTAGAATACTGGTTCAAAAATACAGACAGTAACTGGCTGGCCTGTGCACACGCATTCGAGAATCCCGCCAGCGGCAAGGTCATGACCAGGGCAGGCTTCGTCTACGACCACGACTCCGCATACCACAAATTCGACGGCACCCCGGTCCCCTGCAAGTGCTATGCTTTGACAAGAGAACATTACAACACCCTTGCCTGCCGGTGAGGGCCGCATTTTCCGCCCGTTTTTCGCAACATTTTGTTGAGTAAATGAGCAATTCAACAGAGAGGAACTATTTTGAGCGAACTTTACGATATTTTAGTCGAAACACCCCCGGCGAAGGTCATCCTTCTGGCACTGGATCAGGGCCTGTGGGACTGCGAGCGCAGCCTTGCCGAGCTGTCGGCCCTGCTTCATATCTCCATTTTCCGGATGAATTGTGATATGAATCAACTCATTTTGCGTGGTGACTACCCATACATCTCCGCATGGAAGTACATATAGACTTTGAGATAGGTAATTTTTATAAGGAATTGCCTGAAACAGTTCGGTTTTGGGATTGAAACGATAAATCTGATGATCGTAACTTTGCACCCATATACAACCGTATTTATCTTCTTTGATGTTATCCAGTCGGTTATTGCTCAGACCAATACTATCTCCTGGATGAGCTTTATAGTTTTTGAATGTATATCCATCGAACTTGTAAAGTCCATCCCAAGTAGCAAACCACATGAGGCCTTTATGGTCTTGTATGATACCTTGTATGTTCTTCTGAGTAAGTCCATCCTCTGAAGTATATTGTGTGAAAGTATGTGGTAGCTGTCCAATGCATAGACTATTGCAGGCTATGCAAAATATAAATAGTATCCAGATGTGCTTCATGATTAGATAATAAATGAGAGTTTATTTCAGCCATTTATCGAAAAATTCCAATGTCTCTTTCTGCATTTCCTTGTTGAAGAAGTGCTTTTCTTCCCATATTTTAGTAACCAGGCGGTCGGATGCTTTCTGACTTTGCCAAACTGTCTGCATGATGTTATATGCATCTTTCACGCCTTCTACCGGGAATAGCTTGTCCTGGCTTCCGTTGAAAAATAAAGTTGGTTTCGGGCACGCAATGCTTGCCGTATGCGGGTAGTCCAGATAGCGGCGTAGGTTGGGGATCAACATGGAATAGGCTGATCCCCCTTTGTTCTGATTGTTGGTTAGTGTCATCAGATACTCAGTAGTGTTCATCCAGCAGATGGATGCGGAGGCTTTTATGCAGTCGGTGATTGCAGCGAGCATCCATGAACGATAGGCTCCCATCGAAAAACCTACGCAACCTACTTTATTCTTATTCACACATGGGAGTGAAGCCAGAAATTCTGCACTTCGTACATCATCTATATGGATGAATGCTCCCCATGAACTTCCCATTTGCAGAAAATTGGAAGCTAATGCCTGTTGTCCGTCATAGCTCACTCCTTCTTTCCGTCCGCGATCTCCCCAGAATAAGGCATCAATGGAAAGTACTACATAACCGTGTTCGGCAAAATAGTCCCCTGTATATTGTCCGTCGTAGCAACGGGATGCCCAGTCGTCTGCATCTGCCATGATTTCAGTACTTACTCCGAATGGACGAACCATTTTTTCTTTACCGATGGAAAAGTGTGCACCATGATCGTGCAACATAACGACTGCCGGGAAAGGACCTTCACCGTCAGGTATTAGCAGATAGGCGGGGATGCGGCACCATTTCGATACATTAAATAGTATTTTTTGAGCTTTATATCCATTGCGTTGTTCGGTAGCGATTACTTCCATGGCATAATCAGCGGGAGCAGGGGGGAAATTCTGCATACAGTCCAATAAGGTTTCCCGTGCCAGGGTACGCCATGTCTCAAATTTACGGACGGGGGAATTGCCCCATGCCATTGGAAAGGTAAGTTGCTGTTTCAGTTGCTCATAGAAGACAGGCATGTTTTTTACAACACCATAGGCGGTGGTGTCAGTTTGTGCAATTATGCTAAGATGTCCGAAGAGAACTATTAGGAAAATGGTTGTAATGCGTTTCATGCTCAGTGGTTGTTAAAATCTAAACAAAGATACATGATTTTTCTATGAAATACGTATCTTTACCGCATAGAATAAGCCTGTTATGATGAAAAAAATCTTATATCTGATAGTTGGGTTGGTGTGTGTATTATCAGTAAAAGCACAACCGGATTGTTTCTTTACCCATTATTCGTCTGAAGACGGACTTTCTCAAAATACAGTAATGAGCATCCTGCAAGATCGCAAAGGGAATATGTGGTTTGCTACCTGGGATGGTATTAATAAGTTCAACGGTTATTCGTTTAAAACATATAAGGCACGTCTTGATAACTGTATTGTGTTGAGCCATAATCGTGTAGATTATATGGTGGAGGATAAGTATGGCTTTCTTTGGTTACAGACTTATGATAATCATGCCTATCGTTTTGATCCACGTACGGAAGCATTTGAGCGTGTTCCGGCTGAAGGTGAAGGGGGCAGTGCAGTCAATGTCACGAAGATAGAAGCCCTTTCGGGTGGCGCGGTTTGGTTGCTGACTGAAACAGAAGGCGCCATTCGCATAGATACGAATCCGGAAGATTATAGTTTAACTTCACAATGGTATTCTGCTCAATCAGGTCAATTCTCTGCCACTCGTGTTTTTGGGGTATATGAAGACCTTTTGGGTAATGAATGGATATTGTCTGATAACGGATTAGGAATGTTGACAGCGGGACAGACTACTCCGACATCTTATTTTGTAGATGCTGCTGAACGGGAAAAGAAAGGAGGACAAGCTTTTTACTCTTGTCTGGAATATAATTCGGAAATCTATTTTGGTTCGGATAACGGACGGGTGTGGTGCTATCAGAAGGAAAATGGACAATTTCAGTTGCAGAATTTGCCTGCATCTTCCCGTATTGTTTCTATCAATAGCGTGGAGGGTAATGAACTGATATTTACTACTGCGAAAGATGGTTTTTTCTCATATCAACCTAAGACGAAAGCGATAGAACATTTTCCGGCTTCCCGCTTTCCAAATGCATCTATTCACTCGGTTTATGTAGATAAGGCGTCCGAGGTCTGGTTTGAACAGCATATTCCGGGTGCAGTGGTGCACTTCAATCCGCGTACACGGATCCTGAAACAAGAGAAAGTACCGGTGGAGCCTACCAGTACCGACCGATCACGTCCGGCTTTTCATATTCATGAGGATATTAATGGTGTACTGTGGGTACATCCTTATGGGGGTGGATTTTCATATTTTGATCGGAAAAGCAATAGTTTACATCCATTCTATAATAGTCTGTCAGGAAGTGACTGGCGTTTCTCTAATAAAATTCATGCAGCTTTTTCTGACCGGCAGGGTGATTTGTGGATGTGTACGCATTCTAAAGGACTGGAAAAAGTGACCTTCCGGCCATCCCAGTTTCGTGTAATGACTCCCATGCCACATGATTATGAGTCTTTGAGTAATGAAGTTCGTGCCCTTTGTGAAGATATGGACCAGAATTTATGGGTGGGTCTGAAAGATGGAAAATTACGAGTATATGATAAGAATCGTGTAGATAAAGGTTATTTGACTGAAAATGGTACAGTGTCGCACGGTGGTACACCATTGCGTGGTAATGTATATTTCATTTTGCAGGATAGCAAACAAAATCTTTGGATTGCAACGAAAGGGGATGGTCTGGTGAAAGCCGAGCAAAAAGATGGATCTCACTATAAATTGACTCGTTATCAGCATCAGGAAGAGGATATTTATAGTTTGAGTGACGACAATGTTTACTGTGTGTATGAAGATAGCCACGGACGTATCTGGATAGCTACTTTTGCCGGTGGAATAAACTATATGACACGTGACCAGGGTGGAAAGGAAATTTTTGTGAACCACCGTAATAATCTGAAAGGATATCCCATTGACTATTGCTACAAAGCCCGTTTTATTACAGGAGACCATAAAGGACATATATGGATAGGGACTACCATTGGTGCACTGATGATAGATGCCGACTTCAAGAATCCCGAAGATGTGAAGTTTCATCATTTTCTGCGTGTTCCGGATAATGAACATAGTTTGAGCAATAATGATGTACATTGGATTGCATCGACTCGTGATCAGGAACTTTTCATTGCAACTTTTGGTGGCGGACTGAATAAACTGGTGTCATTGGACGGCAATGGTAATGCTACTTTCAAATCGTATACAGTACAAGATGGACTCCCTTCGGATGTGCTGCTTTCCATACAGGAAGATAAGAACGGTAATTTGTGGTTGAGTTCTGAGAATGGCATAAGCAAATTTATTCCCTCTGAAGAGACGTTTGAAAACTATGCAGATCAAGAGATTTTCTTCCGTGTACGTTTCAGTGAGGCAGCTTCGGAATATACGGCCTCGGGGAATATACTTTTCGGGGCTAATACAGGTATCTTTTACTTTAATCCGGATTCTATTTGTAAAAGTAACTATGTACCGCCGATTGTATTATCCAAATTATTGATAGCCAATGAGGACGTGCAGCCGGGACAAGGTTCGGTTCTGAAACTAGGTTTGGATGATACGAGTGAACTGGTATTATCCCATCGGGAGAATATTTTCACAATTCAGTTCGCTGCACTTGATTATTCTGCACCTTCTGAAATTCAGTATGCTTATATTCTGGAAGGTTTTGAAAAAGCCTGGAATTTTGTTGGTAAGCAGCGTGCTGCCACTTATACCAACTTACCGAAAGGACACTATATTTTTAAAGTTCGTTCGACTAATGGGGATGGGGTGTGGACAGAAAATACGCGCATACTGAATATTGAGATTCTTCCTTCTTTCTGGGAAACTCCATTTGCCTACTTCCTGTATGTGCTGTTCGTCATACTGATTATTGTGACGGCTGTTTATATTCTGTTCACTATTTATCGTCTGAAACATGAAGTATCTGTAGAGCAACAAATGACAGATATGAAGCTGCGCTTTTTTACTGATATCTCCCACGAACTGCGTACTCCGTTGACTTTGATCTCGGGGCCTGTGGAATACGTTCTGGCAAATACGAAACTTCCGGCTGATGCACGTGAGCAATTACAGGTGGTGGAACGGAATACAAATCGGATGTTGAGGCTTATCAATCAGATCTTGGACTTCCGGAAGATACAGAACCGGAAGATGAAGATGCAGGTGCAACGCATAAATGTAGTTGCTTTTACCCGTAAAATCATGGAAAACTTTGAGTCGGTTGCCGAAGAACATCAGATAGACTTCCTGTTTGAAACAGAGAAGGAGGAATTATATTTGTGGGTGGATGTTGATAAGTTTGAGAAAATAGTATTCAATCTGCTTTCTAATGCCTTTAAGTACACTCCAAACGGGAAGATGATTACTGTTTTAGTGCGTGAAGATGAAGAAACGGTTTCCGTAGGTGTGGAAGATCAGGGAATAGGCATTGCGGATAATAAGAAAAAATCCTTGTTTGTCCGTTTTGAGAATTTGGTAGACCGTAACTTGTTTAATCAATCCAGCACAGGCATTGGTTTGTCATTAGTAAAAGAGTTGGTGGAGATGCACAAGGCAGTTATTACTGTTGACAGTAAACTGGGTGAGGGTAGTTGCTTTAAAGTCGATTTTCTGAAAGGAAAAGAGCATTATGATGAAACAGTGGAATTCTTACAGGATGATACTACTGTGGGTATGGGAGTTGCAGAACAAGTGACGGACGTACTTAGCTCCAATGAGTCGAAGGAGGAAACTCTTCCGGATGAGGCCGGAGAAGATACAGATGCTAAAGGGACGATGCTGCTTGTGGAAGATAATTCAGAACTCCGTCTGTTCTTGCGCAGTATCTTTGCTTCCGAATATAGGATTGTGGAAGCGGTAGATGGTATGCAGGGGTGGAGTAAAGCCTTGAAATTCTTACCGGATATTATCATCAGTGATGTGATGATGCCCGAAAAGGATGGTATAGCTATGACTCGTGAATTGCGTGCAGACATGACGACCAGCCATATTCCTATTGTATTGTTGACAGCTAAGACTTCTATTGAGAGCAAACTGGAAGGCTTGGAGTATGGAGCTGATGACTATATTACCAAACCGTTCAGTGCCACTTATCTGAAAGCGCGTGTAAAGAATCTGCTGACTCAACGTCAGAAGCTGCAGGGCATCTATCGCAATAACTTAATGACTGGAACTCTTGCTACTACTTCCGAAGAAGAAACAGTGGAAGAAAAAGGCCCTGAAATGTCTCCTAACGACCGTAAGTTTATGGATAAACTGGTAGATCTGATGGAAAAGAATATGGATAATGGTGAATTGGTGGTAGATGATCTGGTACAAGAGTTGGCTGTCAGCCGTTCTGTATTCTTCAAAAAGCTGAAGACACTGACCGGATTGGCTCCTATTGAGTTTATCAAAGAAATGCGTATTAAACGCGCTGTCCAGCTTATTGAGACGGGAGAGTATTCCATGACTCAGATTGCTTATATGGTGGGCATTAATGATCCGCGTTATTTCAGTAAGTGCTTTAAACAGAAGATGGGAATGACACCTACTGAGTATAGAGATAAGGGGAAAAAATAAACAACAGAGAGGGCGTAAAGCCCCCTCTTCCTTGCAAAGAATGTCTACTTTAAAATCTCCCGATCTTACTCATAGACTCGTTTCTTTGTATGGATAATCTATGAGAATCTCATTTACTTATTTAATATCCCGGATTTTGATCGTCGGAAGTCAAATCGTCATTTGCATCAATAGCTGCTTGTGGGATAGGCCATAATGTTTTTTGACCGATGATTGATGCTGCGTTGCCCTTCAAATGGGGATTATGTAGGTTATTATATTCAATAAGTTTGCCGGTGCGGCGGAGATCCATACGGCGATAACCGTTTCCGTACATTTCACAAGCTGATTCTTTCAGAATAACATCAATATCAATACTTGTTGCGTCAGCAAGACCTGCACGTTTGCGTACAGTATTCAAGCGTTTGAGGGCTGTTCCATCATTGCCTGCCTTGAAATAAGCTTCAGCGGCAACAAAGAAGATTTCCGGCAATGTAATGACATGTAGGTCACGGAAACTTCTTCCGGCACTGTATTGTGCAGTCTTACTGTCGTCGAACTTGCGGCAAGGATGCACTGCCCAACTCTTCTTTTGTGATTCTTCAAAGTCATACTTTGTAATGATACCGTTGGGATATTCTTTGAGATCTTCCATATAGGTTGACATGGGTTCCATTTGGGCTGTCATTTCATTTTGCGGAATAATGAATGTTTCGGCACGGTTTGCCGGATCTTTGGCACGCCATGCGGCAACTGATGCTGCGTCACATTCCCAATATGCAGGATAATATACACCAACCATTTTTCCTTGTGCGGTATTTCCGTTACTATAAAAAGAGAAGTAGTCTCCCAATGGTGATCCGTTTTCTTTAAATCCTTGAGCTGGATCCCATGCCTTTTTCACTAATAATGTTTTCAGGAAAGTTGCATCATAGCGTTTATCACCTTTTTCAAAACATCTCAGTGTATGCATGAGGGGAATGCATAGTGAGGAACCATTCTTCATTCCTTCTTCGGCACCACCGTAGTAATTGGAGTAGAATGATTGCCAGCGGTTACCTGCATTTTGATCGTGGGTACTGTTATAATCGTATTCTATGTCGAAGATAAATTCGGCATCATCGTCACCTGAACTGTCGGCTGCCCATAAATCGGCAAATTCAGTAGTTAATGAGCGCCCATTGATAACCTCGTCGGCATATTTGGCAGCTTCGGTGAAGTAAGATTGGTTATTTAAATCCCATGCAGCAGAAAGATAAGTCTTTGCCAGCAATGCTTTAGCAGCTTCAATACTGGCTTCACCCCCGCCTTTTGTAGCACTGGAACTTGTCAGTCTGTTGTTGGAAATGATACTTTTCAACTCATCTATAATATAAGTATATACTTGTTCAGCTGTTGCACGCGGATAACCTTTGATAGCTGTGCTGGCATACTCTGTGACTAACGGTACACCACCATAATTATTAACCAACAGATAATAGAACAAGGCCTGTACAAAGCGACCTTCGTCAATGGCTTTTTGCTTTACAGCATCGCTGACGTTCGCTGCCGGTGCATAGTATTGGATGGAAAGGCAAGAACGGATACCATCATAACAATCGGTATAAAAAGTCTTAACCTTACCATGTTCTGGTGTAAAGTTTGACCAACGGTGAAGTGCGGCATCAATATCATTACGTCCATCTTGATAGAGGTCGGTACCGGCATTGAAATATACCGGTGCATCTGCACTGTTATATATATCAATCAGTTGGGCGTATGCATCATAAACGAGAGATTGGAACCCTGACGCTGTACTGAAATAGTCGGTATCCGTCACAGAACTCTTATTATCCGGTGTGAGAAAGTCATCGCAACCAGTCAATGTCATGGAACCAATCATGAACATTGCATATAGTAATTTTTTATAAATCTTCATAGCTCTTATAAATTTATATTGTTAGAATTTAATGTTCGCACCAATCTGGTAAGTAACAGACGCAGGTCCGCCGTTTGTCAGGTTTGCGCTGGCCCATTCAGGATCGAAACCTTCATAGTCGGTGAAACAGAAAGGATTGATTACATTTACATAGAGGCGCAGATGTTTTACGGCAATTTTGCTTAGCCATGCTTTCGGGAAAGTGTAACCTAATGTGATATTTTTCACTTTCACAAAGGATGTTTTGTGATAACGCACTGCTGCACTACTGCTGCTGAAGTAACCGCCTCCTGTTTTTTCTGTATTGTTTGGATAAGGATATTTGCCTATGTGTGCTTCTGACAGATAGGTTACATCTCCTGTGTTTTTGTCCAGAACAGGGGTTCCTGCAGGGATGTAATAATCAAAATTCACTTTTTGACGTCCGCGATCACCATAGTTCATATATTGTTCGTGGAAATAACTGCGTGACCATTGTCCTTGTTTCGTGTAGAGCATAAAGGAGAAGTCGAATCCCTTGTAAGTCATAGTAGAGCTTAAACTACCTGTCCACTTAGGATCTGTACAGCCGAAGATTTGTTTATCTTCATCATTAATCTTGCCGTCATTATTCCAATCGTTTACAGCCATCTGACCTTCATACCATTTTAATCCTTGTCCGCCAGGACCAAAGGTATCGTATACTTCTTGAAGGGTATAATGACGGTCTCCATCTTTTGTGCGCATGGTGATACCATCGGTAGTGATGATTCCAGCACTTGTGTAATCGCGCAAAACGTTCAGACGTTCGCCGATGAACCAATTGTTGCTGACATCGTCTCCATTAGGAAGCTCGGTAATTTTACTCCAGTTACGAGCGAATGCAAGATTTACGTCCCATGTGAAATTTTTGTTACGGATAACTCCAAGATTCAATCCTAATTCGATACCGGTATTACGTACAGCACCAATGTTGGTTGTAATAGAACCTTCACCTGTTTCCAAAGGAACAGTGGCCTTCATGATTTGTCCGTCGGATAAACGGCGATAAGTATCTGCAGTTAAGTTAATGCGATTTTGAAGAACAGAGAAGTCAACACCGAAATTGAATTCTTTAATCTTTTCCCAAATTAGGTTTCTGTCAATTAACCCGTTGGCATAATAGCCTTGATATTCCTGTCCGCCAATAACGGAATAATTAGGACCTGAAGCAGAAGATGCAGTAGCATAGTCACCCACATTGTTGTTACCCGTGATACCGTAAGATACACGCAGTTTCAAGTTGTCCAGCCATTCTACGTCTTTCAGGAAATCTTCTTCCGAAGCGCGCCATGCTACAGCAGCAGAGGGGAACCATCCCCAACGATTGTCTTTGGCAAAGCGTGAAGAACCATCGGTACGCATGGTAACGGTAGCCATGTAGCGTTCTTTGTAGGCATAGTTTAAACGGGCAGCTACAGACACCAAAGAGGATTCTGTATAAGTGGATTTAATAGTTTTCGTACCCGAACCTTTCTCCATGGAATGGTATGAGAGTTTATCATCTGAAATATCAGTTACAGTCTGAGTATAGGTTTCCCTATTGCTGGCATACATGGAGAATAATCCCATTGCATTTAATCTATGTTGTCCCCATGTTTTGCTGAAGTCAATTTGGTTGTCCCATGTCCAGTCTAAGCGTTCTGTATTGATTACGGAAGCCTGATTGTGTTTCTGGTTCTGATAATAAGCTGTTCCCAAAGGATACTTTTCGGAAACGCCGGTACCCATAAAGATACCTTGACGGCCATGATAATAATTAGGGGATAGGGTGGTTGTGAATTTCAAACCATCCATAATGTTAAAACGCATATAAACGTTACCGAAGACGTGGAATTTACGAGTTTCATTCTCGTAAGCGTCAAGTTCGAAGTCTACCAACGGAGAAGGTGTAGAAGTTAAGGACATATTGCCTACTTTTGCCGGGATAGCCAGCAAATTACCGTCTTCATCCCACGGTGAAACCACCGGAGCAAACCAGAATGCGTTGTTGTAAGGAGAATAAGCATTCGAAGTATCGGTAATCCAGTCGTTCTGCACATCGTGCACTAAGTTGACAGCTATACCTGCTTCTACAACCTTTGACAGTTTGCTGTCGAATGATCCTTTGATATTGATACGATTATAATCATTCTTTTTAAATACATTTTCTTCACCTTGATAACCGATACCTAAACGATAATTTGTTTTTTCAGTTGCACCGCTTGCACTGATAAAGTGGTTTTGTTGAGATGCCGTTCGCAGTACCATGTCCGCCCAATCATAGCCTTCATTGTTCAGCCAGCTATTATATAAAGGAGAATCTTTCCATTCAGTACCATTTTGAAATACGGATTGCAGGTCGCTATCAGTAATCTTGTATGCACCACGTCCTGTTTCGTCGGAACTTCCCGTTGTGTAGCGTGCAAAACGATAGTTCATCCATTCAGTTGCATCCATGAAATCCGGCATGCGTGCTACTTTACGGATGCCGTAGTAGCCGTCATAAGTAATTTCCACTGGTTGGGCCTTATTTTGTCCTGCTCCGGTTCCTTTTGTAGAAATAATAACTACTCCTTCTGAGGCGCGTGAACCATAAATTGCTGTAGAAGAAGCATCTTTCAGAACGTCAATACGTTCAATGTCTTCGGGATTCAGGAAGTCAATAGAAGATACGACCATGCCATCTACTACATAAAGCGGACCGCTTGTATTATTGATGGAGGCTTGACCACGGATTTGAATATTGAAACTACCGTTAGCACGGCTGTTTGACTGAGTAATGTTGACACCTGGTACTGAGCCTTGCAATGCATCTTCTATACGGAGAGCACCGCGTGCAGCCAATTTATCAGCAGATACTGAGGATAAAGAACCTGTCACGTCATTTTTCTTCATAGAACCGTAACCTACAACAACCACCTCGTCGAGTGCCTGTGCATCATCTTTTAAAGTTACTTTAATGTTGTTCTGGTTACCTACCGTAATGACTTGTGTAATATAACCGATAAAAGAAATTTGGAGTTTTGCATTGGGCTGCACCATCAGGCGGAAATTACCGTCAATGTCAGTTATTACTCCGTTGGTAGTACCAACTTCCAATACATTTGCGCCTATCACGGGTTCGCCTGTACTATCTATAATAGTACCTGTAACTTGGCGACCTTGTGCAAGAGCGACTAAACACAACATACTCAATGATAGAGTAGCTAATGCCCTTTTGGCAAGTCTTTTTAAATCCATAATGATGTTTTTTATAGTTATTAAAAAATGAGGTCAACAATGTGCCTTATCTTTCCGTTATCGAACACAAAAGTATAGGTTAACAAAATTAAGCATGGGTAAAAATTTGTTGTTTTATGGGAAATATTGTGTTTTTTGTAGATTTGAAGGCTATAAATAGGGGAAAAGATGATAAAAGAGGCTATCTCAAATTTTATTTTGGGATAGCCTCTTTATTTAAATTTAATTCTGATATTCTGTTTGCGAAGGTATTATTATTTCATGTACCATTTTGGGTCACCACAGTTTGTTTTACCTGCAAAACTTCCATCGATAATGGTAAAGTCATATTGACTGGGATCTTTGAAAAGGTCAGTCTCACCACCGTCATAAGTAATCAAGTCGTTTATTTTGTTACCTGTGATTTTCATGTCATTCGTAATATAACTATTGGTAACTTCTACAGGTTTATCATTAGCACGAATTCCCTTGCCTTCAGCCAGTGTACTACCAAAGATACAATTGGTGATTGTTACTCCCTGTGACGGACCGTTACCATTTTTGTCACAATCCAATAGATAGTCACCGCTACCTAAAAGTTTACTGAATGTACAATCAGACAATATTAAGGACGTAAAGTCTGTGTTTCTACTGTACACTAAACATTTTCCGCTATAGACAATGGTTGTTTTACTGAATTCGATATTTTCAATCTTTCCTTTGCCTTTACTTGCATCTACATGTATAAGACTGTAAGTTCTTGCATCTGCTCCATATACTATACAGTTTTCAAATTTTACGAGATTGATAATTTTCTCATCAGACCCCTGCAATCTTACTGGAGTGTTTTTGAAGCCATGGATGAAACTATTGCTGAATTCAATAGCCCCAACAGTAGCAGCTTTTGACTGGTTGAAGAGATAATCATTGGTTGTATTATTACCGTCTGCTTTTCTACCGGAACCTGTAATTTCTACATTCTCAAATTTGATGAAGCTGTGAGTTCCTGCAATATCAATACCCTTGACACCAATGATGGCTTGTGTTTCTCCTGGTAAACCGAAGAATGTTACAGACATGCCGTCAGGGATATTTATATTGTTTTCGTTGTAATAAGAACTTCCGGCAGGCAATGCAATGTTTACAGTCTGGTAGCCTGCTTCAGCCATTGTAGTGAACAGGTCATTGTTCAGGGAATCACCTGCTTGCAAGAAAGCTGTATGGTCAGCATCAGGTACTTTGGCTGTTGTTGTAAAATCTATGACACCGCGTTTTGATTCCTTATTATAAAGAATTGCAGTATAAGATGTAAGAGGGGTCAGACCATCTATAACAATGGTGCCATCTTCCAGATTAGCAGAAGTCAAAGTAATACTCTTTACTACAGTTCCGTTAGTGTCTATAATTTCGATGTGGTCAGCAGTGGAATTTGCAGGCCAGTATAGCGTTATCTTGTCATGGCTAACTGAGAATTTCTCAAAGATTTGCTCGGTACGAGTCTTGAATGAGAAATCGCTCATATATCCCCATTTAGATTCCGGAGTATTGGAAGAAAATGCCTTCATACGAATAAAATACTTGCTGTCACTGTATAAACCTTCCAAAGTGTAGGGAGATTTAGTGATAGATTTGTCTTCGCCGTATATAATTGATCCTTTGCCACTTCCCATAGCTACATCATCGTATAAACTATCCAAACTGATTTCAATAATATAATATTCAGTTCCTGGAGTGGTAGACCATGTGAGTTCAGCATCTGTAGCATTAGCTGATACACTCATTTTGGGTACACTGAACAGTCTGTTATAAGATGAATCAGTAGTCCAGTCGTTTGCATCGTCACAAGATATAGTGGCGAATGCTGTCAGGAGCATGAATGCTCCTGATAAGGCTATATATTTTAGTTTATTTGCTTTCATAACCGTTGTTTTTATGATGTTAGAATCCATAAGAGTTCTGTAACGTTCCATTAGAGTCGGATATTGTAGTGGCTCCGATCGGGAATACGTGTCTGTTGATAACCGGAGTGTTCAAACCTGCACTGATGTATGGCAGATTATCCACAACATTGCTACCGGTTTCTTCGTTCTCAGAGCCCCAGAAGTTTACGCTTTTATAGTCAGTAGTGACTTGTGGCTCTTCGTACCAGCAGATACTTTCGGGATCAATTTCTCCCGGTTTGTCAGCTTTCATTTTATAGTATAACTTTTTAGGGGCTACCTTGATGAGTTCTTTATAAGCAGCTTTAGCCTCTTCTATTTTTTGTGAGAGTAATCCCCAACGTATCAAGTCCCATTTACGGATAGCTTCACCTGCAAATTCCCAGGCACGTTCGTCAACGAGTGCATTGAAAAATTCATCACCACTACTTAAACTATTGACATAGCTGATTGCTTCAGCTTTGTGTGTTTCGGCAAATGCGCGGCTGCGTACTTCTTCAAAAGCTTTTCTTGCGCTTAAGCCACATGTAGGTCCAACAGCATCAGCACCTTGAAGCTCATTCAGTGCTTCTGCATATAGTAATAATACGTCAGAATATCTCATGATAACATTGTTGATACCTGTAGCTACTTTGTCAGCGGATGCTCTTGCTGCATTCAGCCATTTGTCTGTCATCTTGCGGGGATCCCATTTTGCTAAGTATATACCAAATGGAGAATTTCCCTGCATTGTTTCAATAGTATTGCCATTATCTCCTTCTCTGATATCGAAATTGGCAAAAGTTAAATCACGGCGTTGGTCATTTTTATTAAAGCTCCAGAAGAAGGGAGCTGTAACTTTTACTTTACCACTTGAGTTACCTTTTGCTCCGTAGTAAGTTGTTTTTCCGTTGATGCGGACACCGATGGTATATCCCATTTCTCCGGAGAAACTTACGCCATGTGCTACTTCATATAAATTCTCCTGATAAGTCTGATCTAAAGTTAGCTGGTTCAGTAGATACCATTCGTTTTCATAAGAAGGGTTAAGCTTGTGATAACCGCTGGCAATAATGGCATCTAAGTGTTTCACAGCAAGAGTATAGAGCTCTCTACGTTTTTCTGTGCCCGGACGTTGTGTTGGATAAGTTGCATCGCAATCAGGCATATTTTCATAACCGGATTTAGAACTTTCGCGGATAGAATATCCGGCGTATGTCATGGCAATGCGGGCTAACAAGCCATGGGCAAATCCTTTAGTCATTTTCTCTGTAGTATAGCCGGAAGTTCCTGCCCAAGGCAGATATCCGATTGCTTCTTCCAGATCCGTAATTAGGCGTTCCATGATAACATCACGGTCTGTTTTGCCTAAATAGATGTTAGAGCCGTCGGTATTGGTGGTTTCAAACTTCATAGGTACATCTCCGTAAGTACGGATTAAATCCAGATAAAGCATGGCACGCAATGTCAGTGCTTCTCCTTTGAACATCAACATCTTGCTTCTGGAAGCATTGCCTTCGGCAATCAGTGCACTACCTTCTATACCTTCAACTACAATGTTGGCATTTTCAATGGCTTCGTACATACCTTTCCAGTTATTATTGAGTTTTGACCAACTCAACTGCGGATTGTAGTTGCATGTACCTCGTTCATTATTAGAATTAGAGTTGGTTGCACCCAATCCGTCTACCAATTCAATATCTGAGTTCATTCCGAAATGGATAGGTACTGACTGTACATAGGTTTCATCTTTGGTGAGACCGGCATATACCTTATTTAAGGCTTGTTGGGTGTAGGTGGTTGAATTGAATACAGCATCTCCGGTCATTTCAGAAGGAGAGGTTTGATCTAGGAAGTCGGAACAAGAAGTGAGAATTATCGCACCTATTCCTACTATTGCAAATGATTTAAATATTTTTTTCATAATTCTTCTCTGTCTTTAAAATTAGAATGTAACATTGATACCTCCTACGAATGAACGGCTCTTAGGATATGCAGCATAATCGATACCCGGGGTCATAGGGGTGCTTGTACAACAATCTACTTCAGGATCGGTGCCTGAGTACTTGGTAAAGCAATGTAGATTGTATCCTGTAACATAAATACGGATATTTTGTATATTCAGTTTGCTTACAAACAGTTTAGGTAATGTATAACCGATTGTAATGTTATTGACGCGCAGGAAAGAACCATCTTCTACAGCCCAGTCAACGAGTGGCATAACCGTAGCGGCAGCAGGATTCCAAATGCTTGATCCTGTATTTACTTCGTTCAGACGGTTGATAGTCCATGCTTCACCATTTGCTTTGATAGAAGCGCTGCTCAGCAAGTTGGTACCTGTTGAAGGATCAATCCAGGAATAGCGATTGGCTGAAGTAAAATGATCATTGATATTCCAGTTCTTGGATGAACCACTATAAAAACTTGATCCCAGTTTGGTTGCATTCACAATCTTGTTTCCGAGTGAGTAGTTAAAGAAAGCTGTAAAGTCAAAACCTTTCCAACGGGCATTCAGACCAAAACCTCCGGATACGGTAGGTACGGTATTTCCTAAACGTTCTTTCTTATATTCACCATCCTCATTCGCTTTCAACTTAATGGAACCGGGATATACTTTGCCACCAATAAGAGAGCTACAGTCGTTAACTCCTGCTTTCAGGGCGTAGGTTCCTTTTTCTGCGTCGAAGGTAAAATCATCAGCGGTATAGAAGCCATCTGTCTTGTAACCGTATACTTCGCCTAAACGTCCGCCTTCTTCCACTAAGAAGTCCTCGATACCTGCTGCGGCTGTTCCTGCCCAGCTACTGCTTTGCCAGAATGAACTGCCATTTAATTTGTCAATCTTGCCGCGGTTGTATGAGATGTTGAAATTGAAATTCAAGCCGAAATCTTTGGCATCCACTAATACAGCATCCAATTGGAGTTCTACACCTTTGTTAGATGTCTGACCCATGTTCTTGTATTGGTAAGAATAACCGGAACTGGAAGCAATAGTCGTTTTCATCAACAAGTCTTTCGTTGTATTCCAATATACATCAATAGCACCGGACAGGCGATTATTGAAGAAGCCAAAGTCAATACCAGCATTGCGTGAGACGGTTGTTTCCCACTTTAATCCGGGATTGGAGAGTACATTACCGTGTTTCAATACGACTGCTGTTGTTTCATCAAAATAGATACCTTTTTCGGAAGTTCCGGCAACCGAATAAGTGGTGTACATAGAACCACTTGGGATACGATTGTTACCTGCTGTACCATAACTTACGCGAACCTTCAGATTGGATAACCATTCTTTGGCATTATTCATGAAAGCCTCATCGTAGATGCGCCATGCGATAGCTCCTGAGGGGAAATAGCCCCATTGGCTGCCTTTGGCAAATTTACTGGAACCATCGGCACGCATTGTGAATGTGAACAAATATTTATCCATCAGTGTGTAGTTGGCACGTCCGAAGAATGAAAGCAAGTTATCTTTAATGCCAATATAAGTGCTGGTAGGGAGCGCTGTTCCGTTACCGAGAGCAGCAAGAATTTCTTTAGTTGTTGCATCTTTACTGAAATCTACGGAGGTTACATATTTTTTTGTATCCTGAGAAGTAGAGACTTCATGTCCGATCATGACATTGAGCCGGTCACGTCCATTAAATAACTTCTTGTTTTCGTATGTCAATGTATTGGCATTTCTCCAGTTTTTATTGTCTGAATTTGTCAGATATGCTTGTGGAAGACCACCATGACCGAATTTGGAGTTTGCTGTCGCTTTATATCCCCATACTTGGTCTGTATCATCAAATTTCCAGCCATATCCGAATTCACTTCTGAACTTTAATCCTTTCAACGGTTCCCAGTTTATGCCTACGTTGTAGTCCTGACGGAATCTTCTTTGCTGTTTATAGGTTGCATCTACGCGCTCCAATGGGGTGTAACGCGCATTCGTACTGTTTTCATCATCCTCGGAATCTTCATTTAATGCCTTTACCGGTGCATGAGTGATGGCACGGGCTACTAATGAGTATGCTTTACTGCTTTCATTATCGGCACCCCCGCTCAGACCGTCTATTTTCTGTTGTATCAGACGGGCATTGAAATCAAGGCTTAACCATTTGTTGATTTCCGTATTGATTTTAGCATTGATGTTGTTTTTGGAGTATCCGGAGCCTCTCATGATACTCTTTTCATCATTACGTGCGTAGCTGATGTTGAATTTGGTAGATTTAGTACCGCCGCTTACGCTGATGTTGTATTGCTGTTGATTACCTGTACGACCAAATAATTGATCTTGCCAATTTGAACCTTCTTTGGATTTGTAGATTTCCAGATCTTTATATGCACCGTAAGATGTACCTGACTGATCCAATTCGTATTGATAAAGGCTGAATTCATACGGGTCCAATACACCTACTTGTTTGATTACGTTGCGGAAGCCATAAGATGCACCGAAGTTAACTTGTGTTTTTCCTTCTGCACCGGATTTAGTAGTTATAATAATAACACCGTTGGCACCACGTGCACCGTAGATTGCTGTGGAAGAAGCATCTTTTAGTACGTCTACAGATTGGATATCTGTGGGAGCAATATCACTGATACTGGACACCGGAAAACCATCTACGATATAAAGAGGCGAGTTATCTTGTGAAAGAGAACCACCACCGCGTACACGGATTTTGATATCTGCATCAGGTGAACCTTCAGTTGTTGTAATCTGAACACCGGCCATCTTACCTTGTAATGCTTCTGATGCGCTTGATACAGGTATAGATTCCAATTGTTTGGCACTGACAGAGGCGACCGATCCGGTCAAGTCTTTCTTTTGTACTGTACCATAGCCGATAACCACAACCTCTTCCAAAGCTTGTGCATCATCTTCCATAACAATGTCAACTTTAGTTTTACCTTTTAAGGCTATTTCCTGAGATTTCATTCCCACATAAGAAAATACTAATGTGGCATTGGCGGGAACATTAAGGGAAAAATTACCATCAATATCGGTAATAGTACCATTACCGGTATTTCCTTTCTCTACTACGGAAGCACCGATAACGGTTTCTCCCGTCTTGTCTGTCACAGTACCTGTTACGGCTACATTTTGCGCTGATACGCTAAGCGATATCACGGCTACTAAAAAGAATAGTAACGCGGCGCGCATGTTTTTCATCTTGTTAGACATTCTTTGCATGTTATTAATTTAGTATGATTTTTTTCGTTAGTGTGTTCGTGCACACTGTTAATTCTTTGCTGCAAATGTATAGGGATGTAAAAAGATAAATGTGTAATATCTGTTTTTAGGGTAGTATTTTTTGTTATTTGCTGTCTAATATGCTTTTGTGAATAACCTATATGATGTTATATAACAGAAAAGAGGGGAATTTATTGTTCCCCTCTTGACACTTTAACATATGAACGGCTCACTTAAGTCGTTGTCTCCATGTTTTTAATAACTATTTATTTTATTGCTCTTTTGATGTTAGGATGTACTCTTTGCCTGCACTTGTTTCAATATCATAGACGTAAGTCTGTGCATATTCCGGTATGCAATTTGGAGCATTAGCGGCAATTAATGGCTTGCGGATGCCCTGTGGTTGCAAAAGCGGGTTGTCGGACACTTTTTGCGTAGTTGGGCTCAATTTTTCCCCATTCAAATACAAGGGAGTCTGGGTGCGGATACGGAGTGTACCACCAATATTGGAGGCTATAACGGCGGTTTGTAACTTACCGTTTTCCCACTTCATTTCATTCACAGTAAATCCACCACGGCAACGGATACCTTTCAGAGTTCCTTCTTTCCATACGTCGGGCAAAGCAGGAAGAAGATGGATGGCACCGTCATGGCTCTGAACTAACATTTCGGCAATACCGGCAGCACAGCCAAAGTTACCATCAATTTGGAAAGGCGGGTGGGCATCGAACAGGTTTGGATAGGTGCCTCCATTTTGCCCCTTTTCGTCAGTGGTGGGGTGAAGTTGGTCTGTAATCAGTTTATAAGCATGGTTACCATCCAGCAGACGAGCCCATAAGCAAACTTTCCATCCCATCGACCAGCCCGTAGAATGGTCACCACGTCCAATCAAAGACTTCTTGGCAGCTTCAAACAGGACAGGGGAATGGTAGGCGCTGATCTGGCGTCCTGGATACAGTCCCCAGAGGTGAGAAATATGACGGTGACGATCTTTGGGGTTATCCCAGTCGTGCATCCACTCCTGTAACTGCCCCCAACGGCCTACTTGCATCGGTGCTAAATTATTGACAACAGTCTGCAGGCTGTCGGTGAAAGCGGTTGTTTCGTTCATTAGTTTGGCTGCGGAAATGGTGTTGTAGAAAAGATCGTAAACCATTTGGTTGTCCATAGTGGTGCCGGCAACAACGACAAATGTGCGTTGTCCATTTACTGCAGGACTATTTTCAGGAGAATAGGAGGGAGCAACTACTAACCAATTGTTCTCCGGTTCGCGTACCAAAAAGTCGAGATAGAACTCACAGGCACCACGCATCAAAGGATATGCTTCGGAGAGGTAGTTCTTATCACCGGAGAATAGATACCGATCCCAAAGATGCTGGCAGAACCAGGCATTGCAGGTAGGCCATACACCATAACTGGATCCATCGACAGCACCTGTACTACGCCAAATGTCTGTGTTGTGATGTAATGTCCAGCCGCGACAGCCGTACATGGCTGCGCTTTCACGTCCTTGTATGGCTACTTCTTTCACTAATTGCAGGAAAGGTTCGTGCATTTCGGGCAGAGAAGTGCTTTCGGCTGGCCAATAGTTCATTTCAACGTTGATGTCAGTGGTATACTTGCCATCCCAAGGAGCACGCAGTTGGTAGTTCCAGATACCTTGCAGATTGGCAGCCTGCCCACCCGGTTGAGAACTGCATATTAAGAGGTAACGTCCGAATTGGAAGTACAAGGCAGCCATCTGTGGATCGAAACTACTACTGAACTCTTTTACACGTACATCCGTCGGCTTATTGATCTGAGCATTACTTCCCAAATTCAGAGATACACGGTTGAAGTATTTCTGATATGCATTGATATGTGAAGCCTTACTCTTTGGGTAGTTCTTATTAACCTGTTTCAGATACTGTTGTGCGCTATTGAGGGCATCACCCGAAACGTCTTTATAATTCACGAAGTTGGTTCCGATGGAAACATACAGTATAACACTGTTTGCGTCTTTTACCTGTAGAGTGCTGTCTGATAGTATTTCCAACTTTCCACCATTATTTTCTATACGGGTAAGTGCGGTAAATTCTACTTTTCCTTCAATACCTTCATGGTCGTTGGCTTTTCCATTCAATTGCAATTCCTTGCGGGGGGAGATGCAACGTATCACGCTACTTTTATAAGGAGTACTATATTTGGCTGTGAATGAGATGCTTTTCTTTTGTGAAGCCGTCAGCCGGATCACTAATACCTGATCGGGGAAGGAGGTGTAGGCTTCTCGAGTATAAGTCACACCATTGGCTGTGAAGCGAGTGGTAGCAATTGCCTTTTCTATATCCAGATCGCGGTAATAGTCATTGTATTCATTGATACCGTCGAAGTCCAGATGCAGTGATCCTACGGTCTGATAAGGCATTCCATTGGCTGATTGCGAGCAAATGGTAGGACCGCAAAGCTCCTGTGCTTCTTTGTTCTTACCTTCAAAGATGAGCTGGCGGATACGAGGCAGGGCATCTTTGGCTTTGGGGTTGGTATTGTTGTGGGGAGAACCGCCCCATACGGTTTCTTCGTTCAACTGGAACTGTTCGTGTACCGGGTCGCCAAAAACCATGGTGCCTATACGTCCGTTACCTAATGGCAGAGCTTCCACCCATTGCGTGGCGGGTTTGTCGTACCATAATTTGAGGGTTTGATCTTCCTGTTGTGCTTGTAGATTAGTTCCGGCACAAACAACTGTGAAGCATGCTAATAACCATTTCTTTATCATTGTTTTTCATTTTTGGTATTTCGATTGCAATGTTAGGCAGTTTAAGGCATTCTGAGGGGTAATAATTGGCTAAAAAGGAGTAAAAATGACGCAATACCAATTAGGAAGGAATAAAAGAGTGATAAGGTGGTAAGGTGATAAAGTAGCTGCGCTATATATCAAAGAGTCTTATCCCGCTATCACCTTATCACCCTACCACTCTATCACACTTTATTCATACCCCATAAGAAACGAATATAGCTCCCCTCTTATCTAAAAACTATTTCCAAAACCTCTTCAGCCTTATTTATAATATAATTCGGGTGGAAAGTTTCCAGTTCGGCACGCGGGCGGAATCCCCAGGTTACACCGCAGGAAGTCACTCCCGCATGAATGGCAGTCTGCA
>OGZW01000951.1_pt1 | contig 23408 bp, 18 predicted proteins | sample 1577001 | NCBI WGS metagenome assembly OGZW01 (sample SAMEA3541519, study PRJEB24748) | human gut metagenome | biome: human gut; feature: human-associated habitat; material: faeces | place: China | collected 2012 | reverse complement strand
TCAGCAGGCGATCAATTTTCCCCACCTTTTCCCGGTTTACGGTGCCCAGGTGATCCATTTCCAGATGAAGCATCAGACTTAAGCTTTGTGGGTCCTGTTTTAATTTATCTTTTTTGGTGTAGACATAGAGATCCCCATGGGCATTCTGATTCTGCAGTTTGAGAGGGAGCTGCATATAGGCAAAGGCTTCGTTTAAAGATTTCATAAAGTCAATATTACTCTGCATATCGTGAGCCTGTCCGGAAAGATGGCCGGAATCATCTCCGAAGAGGGTGCTGTTGATCAACGTCTCAAAGGAGTTCATTTTCTGCTCCATAGAATCATAGAAGGAATCCATTTCCCCATTTTTGGAAAGCTTATGCGGGGTGATGGTAAAGTTTTCCATAAGAACGCTGTGAAAAAGCTTCTGGAAAGCTTCCATCTGAAAAAGTTTCTGTGCCAAAGCAGAGTCCGTATGAGGAATGGCGTTTTTTATACCTGCAAGAGTGTCTTCTGCTGTGGCATCTCCGGAAAGGACCCGAGAGATGGTTTCGCGGTCAACAGACATATTCTGGAGGTGTCTGGCGAGCTCTGTACGTTCCTGTGGATTTAATACAGTAAACAACTGATCCTGTTCCCTGCCGTATGAAGTAATGTTGTTTAACAGAGTATCAATCACGGCAGGAGTATGTGTTACACTTGCAGAACTTTCATGAGGAGCCGCTAACATTTCATTGATATTCTGGAAGGATGTTTTGGCGGCATCTGACAGGTTATGGAAGAGGCGGCCGGCGAAAGAGCGGACGGAAGTATTTGCATCTGCATTTTCGGTTTCACGGGCAGCTTCGGACAACAGTGCCTCTGCATCCTTCCCTGATATATCGGTGGCATCTGTTTTCTGACCGGCATCAGTGGCAGCAGAGCCTTCCGGATTGACTGTATTATCAGCGGAATGACCATATTCGGCGGTGAGTGTTCCAAGTGTGGCAGAGCCGTCGGTTGTGTTGCCGGCTATGTCTGACTGGGGCTGTAAAAGCTGCAGGATTTCCTCTGACTTTGCCTGCAGTTCTGTATCCGGACAGCTTTCCGGCAGAGTGATGGTGTTGTCGGCAATGGCCTTCCGGATCAGAAGGGCAGCATCCTTTTGAGCCATGGTACCGGCCTGGAATTGCTGTAATTGTTCTTCTGTCATCGGCGTTTCGGAAAGAAGATCCTTTAAGGCAGTAAACTCCTGCTCGGATAAGTCTGCGATTATTGGAATATCAGAAGGTGATACATTTTCCGGCAGGGCGATTGCTAAAAGTTTCTCTCCAAACATTGCAACGGTATTGGATGGACCGTTTTCTGATAAGGTTTCCAAAAGCTGCGGAATCTGTGCAGCAAAGGTTTCTGCTCTGGAAAGAAGCGAATGGGCACCGTTCCGGTATGCACTGAACTGTGCTACACTGTCTGCCGTTACCTGATACTGTTTGCGATTCATCAGGCAGAGAGTCTCCATATCATCGGTACCCAGATCATATGCCTGCTGCATAAGCTGCTGGATCGACTGCTTGTTGATCGGCATCAGATTATCCATCAAGGCCTTGACGGCAGACTGATTACGCTGCGTAGCAGGCAGAGAAGCCTCCTCCAGTGCTTTATTGATCAGAGTTAATTCTGTCTCGGTATAGCTGTTTGGTATGGCATCCAGAAGAATTCCTGAAGGCGAAATGGAGGAGAGACGGAAAGCAGCTGTCTGTCCAATAGAAAGGGAGGAGCTGTCTGCAATCTGTCCCTTGATCAGAGTGTTATTTTCTAATGTAATGGTAATCTCATTGTTGCGAAGGTCAGAAATTTCACCGCGGATCACATCTCCCTGATGGATCTGGTTCATGCCGCTTCTGGCAACGCCATAGCTGCTCATCTGTCCAACGGAGCGGTTGATCTGTCCGGGATTATTGCGGGCAGCAGCCTGCTGGCTGCTCATAGCCATATTATTTCGTCTGTTTCCTGTATTTGTTGATGTGATGATGGGATCTGCCATAATGTTCCTCATTTCTGTGCTTCTTGTCATATATAATCATATGATGTTACGGATTGCTTCATTGCCATGCAATTTCCGCAATCCTGCAAACACTTCCAATCTCGCATATTTGTAAACAAATCTGCTGCTTGTCGGTGTTTGGCGAGTCAAGCCGGCAGATAGTAATTTGTATGTAAACGTACATTGCTATCTGCTTTTGACTCGTACATCATATTATATATGTCGGCATATTTGCAGGAAACATAAAAAAAACCGAAAAAATTAGCAAAAATATCTTGACAATAAAAAATGATAGTGATATCTTACTAATTAGATGTTAGCACTCCACTTCAAAGAGTGCTAACAAATAAAAACAAGGGAGTGATAGTTTGGAGCTGGATGAGAGAAAACTTAAAATACTTCAGGCAATCATCCGGACGTATTTAGAGACGGGTGAGCCGGTGGGATCCAGAACGATTTCCAAGTACTCTGATCTGAATCTCAGTTCCGCTACCATCCGAAATGAGATGTCTGATCTGGAGGAGATGGGATACATTTTACAGCCCCACACATCGGCGGGGCGTATTCCTTCTGACAAAGGTTATCGTCTCTACGTTGACACGATGCTGGATGACAAAGCACAGGAAGTGCATGACATGAAGGTCGAGCTGGAGGAAAAGGCAGGAAAGATTGATGATCTGCTAAAGAGTGTTGCGAAGCTGCTGGCGGTCAATACCAATTATGCCACGATGGTTTCGGGACCACGATATGCCTCCAAAAAGGTCAAGTTTATTCAGTTGACACTGGTGGATGACAGTGATCTTCTGGCAGTGATCGTGCTTGACAACAATGTGGTCAAAAATAAAATGATCCATATGAAGGAATCCATGGATCAGGAAACCGTTCTACGGTTAAACTTCATTATGAACACAACCTTAAACGGTCTCGATGTAATGGAAATGAATCTGGCAGTGATCCAGAAGATCAAAGAGCAGATGGGAGCGCACAACAGTGTGATTGATTCTGTGTTGGAGATCATTGGAAATGCATTGACAGAGGATGAGGATCTGGAGATCTACACCAGCGGTGCGACAAACATTCTGAAGTATCCGGAGCTTGCGGATAAGTCAAATGCAGCGCAGATTTTGAGTGCCTTTGAGGAAAAGAAAGATTTAAACCAATGGATCGAGCAGGAGCCTGTGGGTCAGAATGATGATAATCATGCGATCCAGGTGTACATTGGCGGAGAGACACAGGTGGAATCCATGAAGGATTGTTCTTTGGTGACAGCGACCTACCGGATTGATGATGGTGTTTATGGAAAGGTCGGTATCGTGGGACCCAAGCGAATGGATTACGATAAGGTAGTTGCTACACTGCAGTCTATGATGGAGCAGTTAGATGACATATTTAAAGATAATAAATAAGCCGTCAGGCAGAGGTTTAGAGAGGTGGTAGAAGGTGAGTCAGGAGAAAAAAACAAATCAGGAAATGACAGAAGAGAAGATGACAGAAAACACAGAAGAAACTGTGAAGGACAGCGAGGTGACGGAGGAAGCTTCTGAGGAGACAATGGAGCAGGAGGCCGCAGCAGGGGAAGATAAAGACGAGAAGAAATCAATCTTTGGCAAAAAGAAATCGAAGCTGGAGGAAAAGATCGCAGAGCTGGAGGATGCAAGAATGCGTCAGCTTGCAGAGTTTGAAAATTTCCGAAAGCGTTCTGAAAAGGAAAAGAGCCAGATGTTTGAGGTTGGTGCAAAGTCAGTGGTAGAAAAGATTCTTCCGGTGATCGACAACTTTGAGAGAGGTCTGGCATCTATGCCGGAGGAGGAAAAGGGAACACCGTTTGCCGATGGTGTAGAGCTTGTTTATAAGCAGATGCTTGGAGCACTGGATGAGATTGGTGTAAAGCCGATCGAGGCAGTGGGACAGGAATTTGATCCAAATTTCCACAATGCTGTGATGACCGTTGAGTCTGAGGAACTGGAAAGCGGAACTGTGGCAGAAGAGCTGCAGAAGGGATATATGTATCAGGATTCTGTAGTTCGCCATAGTATGGTAAAGGTAGTTAGTTAATTATAATAGAGCAAAGAAAAGAATTATTATAGAGAAAGAGAGGACAAAACTATGGGAAAGATTATTGGTATTGACTTAGGAACAACAAACTCATGTGTGGCTGTTATGGAAGGTGGAAAGCCTGTTGTCGTAACAAATACAGAGGGTGCACGTACAACACCATCTGTTGTCGCATTTTCAAAAACCGGTGAGAGACTTGTTGGTGAGCCTGCAAAGCGTCAGGCAGTAACAAACGCTGACAAGACAATTTCTTCTATTAAGAGACATATGGGAACTGATTATCGTGTTGCCATTGATGACAAGAAGTATTCTCCACAGGAGATTTCCGCGATGATCCTTCAGAAGCTGAAAGCAGATGCAGAGAATTATCTGGGAGAGAAAGTTACAGAGGCTGTTATCACAGTTCCTGCTTATTTCAATGATGCACAGCGTCAGGCAACAAAGGATGCCGGTAAGATCGCAGGTCTTGATGTAAAGCGTATCATCAATGAGCCAACCGCAGCAGCACTTGCTTATGGTCTCGACAACGAGAAAGAGCAGAAGATCATGGTTTATGACCTTGGTGGTGGTACTTTTGATGTATCTATTATCGAGATCGGTGATGGCGTTATTGAGGTTCTTGCAACATCCGGTGATAACCACCTTGGTGGTGATGACTTCGATCAGAAGATTACAGATTATATGATCGCTGAGTTTAAGAAGACAAATGGTGTGGATCTGTCTGCGGATAAGATGGCATTGCAGAGATTAAAAGAAGCAGCAGAGAAGGCAAAGAAAGAGCTTTCTTCCGCTACTACAACAAATATCAACCTTCCATTCATCAGTATGAATGAGAATGGACCGCTTCATTTCGATATGAACCTGTCCAGAGCGAAATTCGATGAGCTGACTCACGATCTGGTTGAGAGAACGGCAACACCTGTTACTAATGCACTTCGTGATGCCGGTATTACAGCTTCCGAGCTTGGTAAGGTGCTTCTGGTTGGTGGTTCTACACGTATCCCGGCTGTACAGGATAAGGTACAGCAGATGACAGGTCACGAGCCAAGTAAGTCTCTGAACCCGGATGAGTGTGTTGCTCTCGGTGCTTCCGTACAGGGAGGTAAGCTTGCCGGAGATGCCGGTGCCGGTGATATTCTTCTTCTGGATGTTACGCCGTTGTCACTGTCTATCGAGACTATGGGTGGCATCGCAACAAAGCTGATCGAGAGAAATACAACGATTCCAACCAAGAAGAGCCAGATCTTCTCTACGGCTGCTGATAATCAGAGTGCTGTAGATATTAATGTTCTTCAGGGTGAGCGTCAGTTTGCCAAGGATAACAAGTCTCTTGGACAGTTCCGTCTGGATGGTATCCCTCCGGCACGTCGTGGTATGCCACAGATCGAGGTTACCTTCGATATTGATGCCAACGGTATTGTAAATGTATCTGCAAAGGATCTGGGAACAGGTAAGGAGCAGCATATCACAATCACTGCAGGCTCCAATATGTCTGATGAGGATATTGATAAGGCAGTCAAGGAAGCGGCTGAGTTTGAGGCACAGGATAAGAAGCGGAAGGAAGGCATTGATGCCCGCAACGAGGCTGATTCTATGGTATTCCAGACACAGAAGGCTCTGGATGAGGTCGGCGATAAGGTTGATGCTTCCGAGAAGGCAAAGGTTCAGGCAGAGCTTGACAGTCTGAAGGAGTTAGTTGAGAAGACAAATCCTGAGGAGCTTACGGATGCAGATGTCGATGCATTGAAGGCTGGTAAGGAGAAGCTGATGGAAGCAGCACAGGCTGTATTTACAAAGATGTATGAGCAGCAGGCTCAGGCAAACGGCGGTGCCGCAGGTGCAGGACCTGATATGGGCAACATGGGTGGTGCAGCAGGTGCCGGAGCAGGAAATGCTTCTGATGATGTCGTAGATGGTGACTACCGCGAGATCTAATTAAATAAATATGATACAGGGGAATATCTTTGAACCCGGCATCATTTATGGGATAGACCATTGATTGCGCGAATGCCGCAGGCAGACGTACCGGTTAATGGTCTGTCGTCATACAAAAGAAATTTCATATATTAGGAAAATAAGCCTGAAAAGGCCGGGTTTCTTCGGCGTTTCGTTGTTCGCAGAAATCGTGTGTGAATTTATGATAAAATGAGAGATGGAGAGAGTTATGGCAGAGAAGAGAGATTATTATGAAGTGCTTGGTGTCAGTAAAAGTGCATCTGATTCTGAATTGAAATCCGCATATCGTAAGCTGGCCAAAAAGTATCATCCGGATATGAATCCGGGGGACAAGGAGGCCGAGGCGAAGTTTAAAGAGGCTTCGGAGGCATACAGTGTATTAAGTGATCCTGACAAGCGTCGTCAGTATGACCAGTTTGGTCACGCAGCCTTTGAAGGGGGAGCAGGCGGAGGAGCCGGCGGCTTTGACTTTAACGGTATGGATATGGGAGACATTTTTGGAGATATCTTTGGGGATTTCTTCGGAGGAGGCCGTTCCAGAGCACAGAATAATGGTCCGATGAAGGGACAGAATCTGCATCATACGATCCGCATTACCTTTGAGGAGGCTTGCTTTGGTACGGAGAAGGAGTTAGATCTTCCGTTGCAGGATGAGTGTGAAAGCTGTCACGGTACCGGTGCAAAGGCAGGAACTACGCCGGAAACCTGTTCAAAGTGTGGTGGTAAAGGTCAGGTCGTTTATACACAACAGTCTTTATTTGGCATGGTCAGAAATGTGCAGACCTGTCCGGATTGTCGTGGTACCGGTAAGATCATCCGGGATAAATGTCCGGATTGTCATGGCTCCGGTTATATTACCAGAAAGCGTAAGATTTCCGTTACAGTGCCTGCTGGTATTGATAATGGTCAGAGTATCCGGATCCGCGAAAAGGGTGATCCTGGTGTAAACGGAGGTCCGAGAGGGGATCTTCTGGTGGAGGTTGCTGTGAGCCGCCATCCAATCTTCCAGAGACAGGGCATCGATATCTATTCTTCTGCACCGATCACATTCGCACAGGCAGCGTTGGGCGGTGATGTGCGCATCAAGACTGTGGACGGAGAGGTAGAATATACCGTAAAGCCGGGAACACAGACAGATACCCGTATCCGACTCCGTGGCAAGGGCGTTCCGTCTCTACGGAATAAGTCCATCCGGGGTGACCAGTATGTCACATTAGTAGTACAGGTGCCAACGAAGATGAACGGAGAGCAGAAGGAACTTCTGAAGAAGTTTGACGAGGCAATGTATGGAAAGCCGGAGGAAAAGGAAGAAAACGGAGAAACTACCGAAAAGAAAAAAGGCCGTTTCGGGAAAAAGAAAAATAAATAAGACACACTAAGAGGCTGAAATTCCTTGGCCGACCCCGGATGCTTTTGCAAGGGAGGAAGACTTTGATGTGTGGATCTGCATAAAATATTTATGAATAGTGATAGCTTCATGCTGGAAGAAAATCAGTGTGGAGCTATTATTTTTTTGAATTTTTCCCGCAATATATTGGAATCTTTTTTTGCATCATTGCAGATACTAATACAACGAAAATTAAATCTTTGATACATGAACCGTCAATTATTAATTATTCGTTATACCAGTATTAAAACAGTGATGGAAAGGGGTAATAGTATGTCTGAAATAAAAAACAGCGGTGACAAGGGGATGAAGATCCGGGATATTCTGGCAAGAGAGATTCTTGATTCCCGTGGAAATCCTACGGTGGAGGCAGAGGTGATCCTAAAATGCGGAGCAAGAGGAGTAGCAAGTGTACCCTCCGGAGCGTCCACAGGAGCCTTTGAAGCCGTAGAGCTTCGGGACGGAGAAAGCCGTTATATGGGGATGGGCGTAAGAGGAGCTGTGAAGGCAGTGCGGCAGATCATTGCGCCGGGACTAAAGGGGATGGACGCTTCCAGGCAGAGGGAGATTGATCAATGGATGATCGCAGAGGATGCCACAGCCAATAAATCTCATCTGGGTGCCAATGCGATTCTGGCAGTATCTCTGGCAGTGGCAAAGGCTGCGGCGAACGGAATGAAACTTCCGCTTTACCGATATCTGGGAGGCTGCGGTGCCAGAGAGCTTCCCATTCCTATGATGAATGTCATTAACGGAGGACGTCATGCGGACTCCTCTATGAATATTCAGGAATTTATGATCATGCCGGTGGGTTTTATGAGTTTTCATGAGAGGCTGGAAGCCGGAACAAGAGTATTTCATACTTTAAAACGTATTCTGATGGCAGAACATTATACGACATCTGTAGGGGATGAGGGAGGCTTTGCTCCGGCATTTGAACGGGATGAACAGGCACTTGACTTTTTGATCCGTGCCATTGAGGAGGCAGGCTATCAGCCGGGAAGACATTTTCGGATCGCCCTTGATGTAGCGGCAACTGAAATGTATGATGCGGCTCTCCGGGAAGGAAAGGATGGCATGTATTATTTCTGGAAATCCGGGATTTACAAGACTCCGGAGGAGATGATCGCTTACTTCAAGGAACTTTGTGACCGTTATCCCATCTATTCTATTGAGGATGGTCTGGCAGAGGAGGACTGGATGCACTGGGAGCAGTTGAACCGTACTCTGGGAAGCCGTGTGCAGCTTGTGGGGGATGATCTTTTCGTGACCAACACAGAGCGTATCCGTAAAGGAATCCGGCAAAATGCTGCAAATGCCGTGCTGATTAAGGTAAATCAGATCGGTACGCTGACGGAGACTCTGGATGCGATCCGTATGACTAAAGAAAACGGATGGCGTGCGATTATATCGCATCGTTCCGGAGAGACGGAGGATACTACGATTGCGGATCTTGCCGTTGCCGTCAATGCCGGACAGATCAAAACAGGTGCTCCAAGCCGGACTGACCGCGTCGCGAAATATAACAGGCTGCTGCGGATCGAGGAGGAGATCTGGTAGAGGGAATGTACACTTCGAGGAATAGAATTGTACTATATAAATAGGGGTTGTAATTTTTCGGAATCTTGTTATACTATCAATAGATAGGTGGCTATCTTCGGGAGAGACCCTGCCATAAAGTGGGAGATTTTAAACTCAAGGGAGCTTTCAGCTCCCTTATTTGTTTTACAAAGGTGGAATTTACTATATGGAAGAATTTAAAATTTAAATACAGAACGATACAACTGTGGGATATAGAAATAACAAATGAAGTGAGGCGTAAAAATGAGTACACAACAAAAGAAAAGCAAATATGAGATTGACATGTGCAACGGTTCCATACTGGACAAGCTGATATCCTTTTCCATTCCATTAATGCTGTCCGGAATTTTGCAACTGTTATTTAATGCGGTGGACATTATCGTGGTGGGGCGGTTTACCGGAAGCGAGGCGCTGGCTGCAGTGGGATCAACGACAGCGCTGATCAACGTATTTGTTAATTTTTTTATTGGAATTTCTCTGGGATCGAACGTACTGGCGGCGAGATTTTATGCCGCCGGGAAGGATAAGGAGATGTCAGAAACGGTACATACGGCGATCACGCTGGCTCTGATCAGCGGCATTGTCATGGGAATTGTAGGCGTGGTATCTGCGAAGGGAGCTTTGCAGTTGATGGACACGCCGGATAATGTACTGGATCTTTCCACTTTATATATGCGTATTTATTTTGTGGGGATGCCATTTTTTATGTTGTATAACTATGGAGCCGCTATCTTAAGGGCAGTAGGGGATACAAAGCGTCCGTTGATGTTTCTGATCGTGTCCGGTGCTACGAACGTGGTATTAAATCTGATCCTGGTGATCCGGTTTCATCTGGGAGTAGCCGGAGTTGCGATCGCAACCGTGATCTCTCAGGGGATATCGTGTGTATTAGTGCTTCGCTGTCTGTATTATTCGGAGGGAAGTTATCAGCTTCGGTTTTCCAAACTTGGCATGAAGGCGCGCTATGTAAAGCAGATCTTTCAGGTGGGTGTGCCGGCAGGAATCCAGAGCACGATTATTAACTTCTCAAATGTATTATTGCAGTCCTCGGTGAATTCCTTCGGATCTGTTGCCATGGCAGGATATACGGCTGCCAATAATATCCTGGGATTTTTATATGTGTCCGTCAATTCCATTACACAGGCATGTATGAGTTTTACCAGCCAGAACTACGGTGTGCGCAAGTTTAAGAGAATGGACAGGATATTGCTGGAATGTCTGGGGCTTACGGTGACCGTTTCCTTAATATTCGGAGGAGGTTCCTATTTATTTGGTTCGGAGTTGATGCACATTTATACGAAGAGTGCAGATGTGGTGGCTTGTGGTACGGATATTATGCTGTACACCACTGTGACATATTTCTTATGTGGGATTATGGATCTGTTTCCGGGAGCACTCAGGGGAATGGGACATTCTGCGGTGCCAATGATTCTTTCTGTGGTTGGAACGGTTGGAACGAGAATAGTATGGATATACTGGGTATTTCCGCAGCACAGAGCATTGGATTTTCTGTTTATTTCATATCCGGTGTCATGGATCTTAACGATCGTGATGCAGGTGATCTGTTTTTACTTTGTCCGAAAAAGAGTACACGGAAAGGATTGAAACATATCTGTTTGACATACAAATTATCGTCGTGATTTTATTTTCGTCTGAATTACCAGTCCTCAATATCATCAAGATTGACAACTTCCGATGTGCCAGACGGTTCTGCCTCTGTACCGTCATTGTCGGAGGACTGATCGGTGGTCAGAGCCTGAATCTGCTCATCGGTAATCTCCGAAGGATCTCCAATTACCTCGGGTTCGGTATCCTCCGTCTGACGTTTCTCTGCCTCCTCGCAGGCATGGCGCAGGATAGACTGGATCTCATCATCTCTGTTGTTGATGGGATAGGCTTCCTCCTCGTTATTACAAAGATAATATTTAATAATATGACCACTATATAAAGCAACGGTACTGCCGTTGCATACATCGCTGTTTCTTTGGTATGGAAGATTATCGTACATTTCAATGCCGTAATCTAATGTGCCGTCGTATTTCTTGGAAATGCCGGCTTCACGATTGAGCTGTATCATAGAAAAGACTTCCTTTCCGATGGGATGTTGTCTGAAAAACGTCCCTTCCTATGCTTGTACTTTATCATATAGCAGCGGTGGGGTCAATAGAGTTTGTGGGAGGAATTTCCCAAAATCAGGAGTGAATTAACAATACTCACAAAATCAATAAATTGACTTTTCGCTATCTTATGTTATAATTAGCACCGAGTGTCCTGTCATCACAGGACAGGGGAAACGATAATTGAAAATGAGTTGTCATATGGTATCCGTGTGGCAGAAATGAGGAAATCTATGGGAAAAGCAAAACAGATTGTTAAGAATTTTACAAAGTACAATAATCTATTGTATGAATTGGTCAAGAAAAATATCAAATTAAAGTACCGCCGTTCGTATCTGGGAATTCTTTGGACCCTGATCGAGCCGTTATTAACTATGATCGTTCTGACCATTGTCTTCGGTACGTTCTTTAATAAAGGTACAAAGCAGTTCCCTGTATATGTACTGACAGGACGTCTGTTATTTTCCTTTTTTCAGTCAGCGACAAAGGCGGGGCTCAAATCCGTCAGCGGCAATGCCTCGATGATCAAAAAAGTCTATGTACCCAAGTATATATACGTTGTTTCTTCGGTGGTTTCCAACTTTTTGATCTTCCTGATCTCGCTGGTGGTTCTGGTGGGAGTAGCCGTTGTGCTGAAGGTGGAGCCGACGATCTATCTGTCACAGGCATGGATCCCGTTGATCATTTTGTTTGTGATGTCTTTAGGTACCAGCCTGATCTTAGCGACACTTAGTGTATTTTTCCGGGATGTGGAATATATCTGGGGTGTTGCCTGTATGCTTGTTATGTATGCATCTGCCATTTTCTATCCGGTGGAAAAGATCATTAAGAGCGGTAAGGGCTGGGTATTCAATATCAATCCGGTATATATGTGTATCGCTAATTTCCGAAATTCCGTATTGTACGGAGTTCCAATGAATATGCAATATTGTGTATTGTCGGCAGGAATTGCTGTTGTGCTTTTGGTGATAGGAATGGTTCTTTTCTATAAGAAACAGGATGATTTCATTTTGTATCTGTAATCAGATATTATAAACAGAAATGCCGGGCAGCCCGGTGGAGTTGCATCATTGCAGGAATGGAGAGTTCAATGAAAAATAATGTTGCCATTAAGGTTAAAAACGTAGGAATGCGTTTTAATCTGAGTCAGGATCGTGTGGATAACCTGAAAGAATATATGATCCGTTTTTTAAAGAGAGATCTGCATTTTAATGAATTCTGGGCCTTGAGAGAGATCAATTTTGAGGTGAAAAAGGGAGAGCGTCTGGGAGTACTGGGATTGAACGGATCCGGTAAAAGTACCCTGTTAAAGATTGTTTCCGGTGTATTGAAGCCGACGACAGGTTATGTACAGACCAAAGGGAAGCTGGCACCTCTTCTGGAACTGGGAGCAGGCTTCAGTCAGGAGTATACCGGCAGGGAAAATATCTATCTGTACGGTGCTGTTCTGGGATATTCCAAGGAGTTTCTGGATGAGAAATTTGATGAGATCGTAGATTTCTCTGAGCTGGGAGAGTTTATTGATGTACCGATCAAGAATTATTCCTCCGGTATGAAATCCCGTCTGGGATTTTCGATTGCGACTGTCGTAGAACCGGAAATTCTGATCCTAGATGAGGTGTTATCTGTAGGAGATAAAAAATTCCGCCGCAAGAGTGAGAAAAAGATCATGGACATGTTCGATAAGGGAGTGACCGTGCTTTTCGTTTCTCATTCTTTGGAGCAGGTACAGAGAATCTGCGACCGAGCGATCATTTTGGATGGTGGTCATCTGGTAGCGAAGGGTCCGGTTGACAAGGTGGCAAGAATTTATAAAAATATGACAGAGTAACCCATATATTTCAGAAGTAATCATGCCGCTTCCAAAATGAGAAATGGATTTTTCAATGATAGGAGGAGAACGATGAAAAGCAATAACAGTATAGCTCGAAGGATTCTTGTAATGGTTCTTACAGTGGCTGTCTGTGTGACAATGCTGGGAAATTCTTCCAGAGTCAGTGCAGCCTCTGCATATCAGATCAAGATCAATAAACAGCAGAACTGTGTGACCATTTACAAATCAGGAGCCAATGGAAAGTATAAGCCGGTAAAGGCAATGGTATGTTCTACCGGTTATGCGACGCCGGTCGGCACATTTCCGCTGGGAGAGAAAATGCGCTGGCATACATTAATGGGTCCATGTTATGGTCAGTATTGCACCAGAATTCACGGAGGCATTTTATTTCATTCTGTCTGGTATTACAAGCAGACACCGTCATCATTATCTGCTTCGGCGTATAATAAGCTTGGTGTGACCGCATCTCATGGATGTGTCCGGCTGAGCGTAGCAGATGCCAAATGGATCTACGATAATGTACCTTCCGGTTCTCCGGTTACGGTTTACAATTCATCAAATCCGGGTCCGCTCGGCAAGCCGTCTGCGATCAAATTGCCGTATTCCAGCACATGGGATCCGACGGATGTATGGAGCTCCGGTAATCCATGGAATAAGAAAAAGCCAAGTATTTCCGGTACCAAAAACCAGACGGTACCATATAATGGTACATATTCTGCTAAAAAAGGTGTCACTGCTAAAAATACCACAGGATATGATGCAACATCCCGGTTAAAGGTTTCTGTTCGTTATCATGGAGCGGATGTAAAAAAGGTTGATACAAAAAAGCCGGGAGTTTATAAGGTGATTTATAAGCTCAGAGATGAGATTGGACGTAAGGTTCAAAAGATCGTTAAGGTGAAGGTGACTTCCAGCCTTCCGGCACCAAAAATCAGAAATGCACAGGATATTTATGTGAAGTCTGCAGATCAGCTTACCAGGGGAAGAGCATTAAAGAATGTAACAATTACCCAGAAGGGGAAAGAACTTGCACGCAAATATATTAAAGTTATCTTTAAAAAGCAGAAAAAGGGTGTTTATAAGGTGACTTATAAGGCACAGAATGCAAGTGATCTGACAGAAGTTTCCGTGAAGGCATATGTAGACAGTCAGGCACCGGAGATCACAGGGGTAACGGATGGCGGAACATATCCGGTAGATTCATCTGTTCACGTCAATGAGAAATATGCAAGATCCTTGATCGGTGTATCTGATAATGTATCTGAATTGAAGACCTCGGATGTTCAGGTGAAGATTACAAATCAGGCAGACGGAAGCTATCATGTGATTTATGAGGTTCAGGATCAGGCCGGCAATAAAACAAAGGTTACGATCCATCTTACGGTATCTGCAGCCCAGCCGGCAACAGGTGCGGCAGTACAGTAGAAAAAGATGTTTTATGAAGTATGGTAGGAAAGAGGACGACTTCATAAAAATTTAAGAAAGACATTATAAAAAGTTCGTGCAATTAGAAATGGAAAGTGATATACTATCGGCGTGAGCAGGTGCTGCATCTGCCTGCCGGTAGTATATTTATGTAATGGAAAATTGCATGTACAGCAGGGTGTGCGATTTTTGAAAGATCATTTTTATAAAAATAAGCTTGATATAAAGGAAGGTTTGTTATGGGAGAAAAATTATTGCGAGTAAAGAAGTTTTTTACTTTTTATGTTTTTTTGCCGGTGATTCTGGATATTGTCATTGAAAGCTTAAATAGAAAATCAGTCTTTTCTGCATTTTCTTATATGGTTGACAAGCCGTTTTTATTTATGTTTAATGTATTGATCATTATGCTGACCCTGTCGGTCGCTATGTATTTCAAGAGAGAGATATTTGTATTGACATTGATGTCCGTAGTATGGCTGTTGTTTGGTGTCATCAATTTCGTGATCCTGCATTTCCGGGTGACACCGTTTTCAGCCGTGGATTTTACGTTGATCAGCAGCGCGATCAGTGTATCCGGTCATTATCTGACTGCATTTAATGTGATGATGATATTTTTTGCCATTGCCATTTTGGTGATCTCCCTGATCTGTCTGTTTAAAAGGACGCCATGCTTCCAGAAAAACACCACCAAAAAAGCATATATGCTTTCAACGCTGGTTATCCTGACACTGGCAGCGGGGATTGTGGTGATGCATAAGTCCAGTACCTCTGTTCAGGCACTGGCCGAGAATTATACCAATATTTCTGAGGCGTATGAAAATTATGGATTTGTTTATTGCTTCGCAAACAGTATCATTGATACCGGTATTAAGAAACCGGAGGATTATTCTGAGGAGTCCATGGCACAGATTAAGGATTCTATTAAGGATACCGGTACAGACGAGCCGGAGGTGAAGCCGGATATTGTGATGATCCAGCTGGAGTCGTTTTTTGATATTTGTGATGTGAAGGGAGTCAGCTTTTCCAGAGATCCCCTGCCTAATTTTCACCGTCTTCAAAAGGAGTATTCCAATGGTCAGCTGACAGTGCCGACAGTGGGGGCAGGTACCGTAAATACCGAGTTTGAGGTGCTTACCGGTATGAGCCAGCATGATTTCGGTGTCAGCGAGTACCCATATAAAACAGTATTAAAAAGCAAAACTTCCGAAAGTATCTGCAATGATCTGGCACAGATCGGTTATTCCAGTCATGCGGTACACAACAATACAGCAACCTTTTATGGACGCAATAAGGTATTTTCTAATCTTGGTTTTGACAGCTTTACGTCTGTAGAGTATATGAACAATATCACATTAAACCCGAATGGATGGGCGAAGGATGATGTGATGGTAGATGAAATTTTGAAGACTCTGGATGATAATAAAAACAAATCGGATTTCACCTTCGGGATTACCGTGCAGAGTCATGGAAAGTACAATGATGTAAAGACAGACTCTAAGGATCCGGTAAAGGTGTATAATGCTCCGACGGGAAAGGAAGAGTCATATGAATATTATGTCAATGAGATCAATGAAGTAGATCAGATGATCGGCAAGTTGGTATATGCTCTTGGAAAGCGGGAAAAGCCTACTGTGCTTGTACTTTATGGAGATCATCTGCCGAGTCTTGATCTTTCCAATGAAGACCTGGAGGATGGCAGTCTGTACGAGACGCAGTATATTATCTGGAATAATTACGGACTGAAAGAAAAGGATCAGGATCTGAAGGCATATGAGCTGTATCCGGAGGTGCTTGATCAGATTGGAATTCATACAGGTGTGATCACACAGTTTCATCAGCAGGCGGACCGCAGCAGTGACACTTATCAGACGGATCTGAAAGCATTGGAGTACGATCTTCTTTATGGAGAGAATTATATTTATGATGGAGAAGTGCCATTTACTGCAAGCAATCTGCAAATGGGAACAAATCCACTGAAGATTGCAGATGTATATCAAAAGGATGGGCAATATATTGTCCGGGGAGACAATTTTACTCCGTACTGCAGAGTGTACTTTGACGGAAAAGAGCTGGAATCCCAGTGGATTGATGAGCATCATTTGAAATTGAAGGATGTACCGGAGCGTTCCGACCGTAAGCAGGACAAACAGAAGAACTATGAACCGGATGAGATTCCAAATTCCTTTGTGGTGGAGGTTCAGAATGGCGATGGTGTGAAGCTGAGTTATAGTAATAATCTGCGTTGGAAGAATACGTCTTTGGGGAAGAAGTAGGCTTCCAAGGAGACGTGGCAGAGTGACAGAATATCATAAACTATAAAATGAAAAATGTTGACTGGAAAAGTCGTGTTTTGTCGAGATGACAGACACGACTTTTTTTCTTTTCGCCTCTGTTTGACATTTTTCTCACGAAGGCTTGCATATAATTGTTTTTAGAAAACGGAAAGGAGATGACGGAATGATCAGATGAGAATTGCATTTTATTGGGATATCTTCTGGCTTTTGAACTTCATAATGAACCTGTTTCTGTTGGGGATGACGGCAATTATGAGACGAAAGTATCTCAGAAAATGGCGTCTTATAGGAGTATCTCTGCTGGAAAGCGGTCAGATGACAGCAGTAATTGTATGGTGGCTGCAGCAGTTGAAAGAGCATAATGGTAAAAATGAAATTCTTTTCTGGCAGAATGGTATGCCCGCCGGCCTGATCATGTTGGAAATTTTATTTGCTTTTGAAATGCTTCAGTTTTGTTTTTGGGAGAAACAGTTCCGGGAATTATTGAAGGATCTGCTTTATTTTCTTCAGGTGAGCGTTTTGACAGGGGGTGCCTTATTATTATGCAGAGAGTGGATGGGAAAAGAGCATACTACAGGAATATGGACACTGTTTGCAGGAACGGCCGGGATATGGCTGGTGTTTTTTATTATGGAACGTTATCTGCGGCAGGGGGATAAAAGGGTAAATACCATGGACGGCGTGATCATTATGGAAAACGGCAGACGTTATCCTTTGCGGGTTATGCTGGATACCGGCAACTGTCTTGTGAGCCCTTATAGTGGAGAACGGGTTATGATCATTGGAGAGACACTGGCACAACAGTTGGAAATAACGAAAACCCGGCCTCCTCTTTTAATTCCTTTTCAGTCCATTGGAGGGGACGGGATGCTGACAGCATACCGGATTCCCAGACTGTCTCTGCAGGATGGCTCGGAGGTACGGAACTTCCTTGCGGCAGTCAGTCCCAAATTGTCAGAAGATTCTGCGGTACAATTGATTATGTATGGCAGAAAATAAAATAGAAAGGATGAAAGAATGATTAAAATAAGCATGCCAAATAAATTTCAGCTTCGTATTATGCCGGAGCTGCGTGGATGGTTTCTACCGAAAAAGGGAGGAGAGATCCATTATATCGGCGGAGCGGAAATCCTTCCGGCGCCGTTTAGCAGAGAAGAGGAAAGTAAAATACTTGATCTTTTGGGAACGGAAGAGGATCAGAATGCCAGAAGCCGCCTGATTGAACATAATCTGAGGCTTGTGGTGTATATTGCTAAAAAGTTTGATAACACAGGGATTGGTGTGGAGGACCTGATCTCTATTGGAACGATTGGACTGATCAAGGCAATCAATACCTTTAATCCTCTGAAAAATATCAAGCTTGCCACATATGCCTCCAGATGTATTGAAAATGAAATATTAATGTATCTGAGGAGAAACAATAAGGTCAAAATGGAGGTGTCCATTGATGAACCCCTCAATGTGGACTGGGACGGAAATGAACTGCTGCTTTCCGATATCCTGGGGACAGATGAGAATATTATTTCCAAAAATCTGGAGGAGGAGGTTGACCGGAAACTTCTACGGATGGCATTGGATAAGCTGGGAGAAAGGGAGCGGATGATAATTGAACTTCGTTTTGGACTGAACACAAAGGATGGGACAGAGAGAACACAGAAGGAGGTGGCTGATTTACTTGGTATTTCCCAATCCTATATATCCCGGTTGGAAAAGAAGATCATTAAAAGATTGAAAAAAGAGATCATGCGTCTGGAACAGGTATAAAAAAAGCGGAATCGCAAATCCTACTTACATAGCCGGTAATCATAACCGGCGGCTCACGGCAGCTCTGGCTGTACAGAAAATTCTTTCGCAGAATGGAGAACGCTCATGGCAATGTATAAAGTAGAGATTTGCGGGGTAAATACATCCCAGTTACCATTGTTGACGAATGAGGAAAAGACAGAATTATTTGAAAAGATACAACAGGGGGACAAAGAGGCGAGAGAGAAGTTTATCAAGGGAAATCTCCGGCTGGTATTAAGTATTATCCAGCGGTTTTCCGGTTCTAATGAAAATGTAGACGATCTGTTTCAGATCGGGTGCATTGGGCTGATGAAAGCCATTGATAATTTTGATACTACACTTAATGTAAAGTTCAGTACCTATGCCGTACCAATGATCATCGGTGAGGTGAGAAGGTATCTCAGGGATAACAACAGTATCCGGGTCAGCAGATCCATACGGGATACGGCATATAAAGCGATTTATATGAAAGAATCCATGATGAAGGTCTCGGATAAAGAGCCTACGGTGGAGGAGCTGGCCAAAAAGCTGGAGATTCCGGCACAGGATATTGTGTTTGCACTGGATGCTATTCAAAGTCCGGTATCCCTTTACGAGCCGGTCTATGCCGAAAGTGGGGATAATCTTTATATTATGGATCAGATCAGTGATAAAAAGAATAAGGAAGAAAAGTGGGTTGAGCAGATCTCATTAAAAGCAGCGATTGACCGCTTAAGCCAGAGAGAACACAGGATCATTGAACTGAGATATTTTGAAGGAAAAACCCAGATGGAGGTGGCGCAGGAAATACAGATATCGCAGGCGCAGGTGAGCCGGCTGGAAAAAAGAGCTCTCCGGTCCATGAAAAATTATCTTGCATAGAGACTGAAATTTTGCATAAGCTTAAGTAATCCTCGAAAAATGGAGTGATTTTATGCGGATGTCAGAGTTGCGGGAAAAGGAAGTGATCAATATCTGCGACGGCGAGAGACTGGGAAATGTTTGTGATGTGGATTTCGAGATAAAAACAGGTCGGATCTGCAATCTGATCATACCCGGTCCATGCAAGGTGCTGGGGATTCTTGGAAGAGATCAGGAATATATTATTTCCTATGAGCAGATCCAGCGGATCGGGACAGATGTGATCCTTGTAGAAGCAGAACGGGAAAAGTGCCTGAAAAAATGCCAGTGGGACGAATAAAAATATCTGCTTGCATTTTTTGTTTGTTTGAACGATAATGTTGCTAAGAACAAAAGATGGAGGTAAAAGGCATGAAATGTCCGTATTGTGGGGAGGACGATACAAGGGTGATCGATTCCAGACCGGCAGATGATAATTCATCGATCCGGCGCAGGAGACAATGTGACAAGTGTGGAAAGCGTTTTACAACTTATGAAAAGGTTGAGGCAATTCCTTTAGTTGTTATCAAAAAGGATCAGAGTAGGGAAAGCTATGACAGGACAAAGATTGAGAGTGGTGTATTTCGTTCATGTCATAAGCGTGCCGTATCCATCGATCAGATGAATGCATTGGTTGATCAGGTGGAGGCAGAGATCTTCAATCAGGAAAAAAGAGAAATTCCCAGCAGCTATATTGGTGAGCTTGTGATGGATCATCTGGAAAAGCTGGATCCGGTTGCCTATGTGAGATTTGCTTCCGTATACCGCGAGTTTAAGGATGTCAGCATCTTTATGGATGAGATCAAAAAAATGCTCAATAAATAATAGGGATTGTTTTTTGATACCGGCAGTGTTATAATGCTGAAAATGACAGACAGGTTTTCGACTGATGTGTCGTGAAGCCTGTCTTTTTCTTTTGTGAAGTATATACTGAGGGGAAGCTTCTTTTGCCGCAGGCGAAAGGAGTTAATATGTATAGCAAAACATTTAGCGTGGCGATTCAGGGAATTGAAGGCCACATGGTTCAGATTGAGGCAGACATATCTGATGGGCTGCCTGTTTTTTCTTTGGTAGGGGACCTGTCCTGCGAGACGAAGGAGGCCAAAGAACGTGTTCGTGTTGCATTGCAGAACACGGGCTTTCGTTTTCCGCCGAGAAGGGTGACGGTCAATCTTTCACCGGCAGATATCCGGAAGGATGGTACAGGTTATGATCTGGCGATCGCAGTTGCGGTATTATCTGCGTACGGTTATATTTCCAAATCTGATTTTAATGATATATTGTTTATTGGAGAGCTGAGTCTGGAGGGGGAAGTGCGTCCGGTAAACGGGGTATTGCCTATGGTATATGCGGCTCTGGCCCAGGGAGTAAAATACTGTATTTTGTCTCGGGACAATCAGGAGGAAGCATCTGTGGTACGGGAGATGAAGGTTATCGGTGTCACAAATCTCAGGCAGGCTGTGGATCTGTTAGAGGGAGATTTAGACAGAGCGGTGTACCGGCCATCCGGTCGTACCGGGGCAGAGCAAACGGATCAAACAGAACTGGATTTTAAAGAGGTTCTGGGACAGGAAACGGCGAGAAGAGCTGCGGAGGTGGCAGCAGCCGGAATGCATAACCTGCTGCTGATCGGTCCGCCGGGATCCGGCAAGTCTATGATCGCCGGGAGAATGAGTGGCATTTTACCTGCAATGACCTTTGAGGAACAGATGGAAATATCACAGATCTACAGTGTGGCCGGACTGTTGTCCGGCGAGACGCCGCTGGTAACAAAACGTCCGTTTCGTTCTCCGCATCATACGGCGACACAGAGAGCGTTGATCGGAGGAGGCACTTACCCCAGACCGGGAGAGATCAGTCTTGCATCAGGCGGTGTCTTATTTCTGGATGAGCTTCCGGAGTTTGAGAGAAATACTCTGGAGGTCCTTCGTCAGCCACTGGAAGATGGATGGGTCCATGTGTCGAGACTTCGGGGGAGCTGCCGGTATCCGGCGCATACGCTTCTGATGGCTGCCATGAACCCATGCCGCTGTGGATGGTATCCGGACCGTAAAAAGTGTAACTGCACTCCGGGGCAGGTGCGAAGATATCTGGGCAGGATCAGCCGGCCTTTGCTGGACCGGATTGATATCTGTACGGAAACAATGCCGTTGGAGTATCATCAGCTGGAGGAAGATAGCGCCTGTCAGGAACCGGATTCTTCTGCAATGATCCGTAAACGGGTAGAAAAAGCACAAAAACTTCAATGGAAGAGGTATGCGGAGGAAGCATTTTGCCATAACTCCGACCTGACGCCGCAGAAAATAAAACAGTATTGCCGGATGTCTCAGGAGGCATCGGACTTTCTGAAGTGTATCTTTCAAAAAATGGAATTTAGCGCCAGAGCATATCATAAAATTTTAAAGGTTGGACGAACTATTGCGGATCTTGCCGGCAGTGACCGGATTGAAAAAGAACATATTTCCGAGGCTGTTTTTTACCGCTCCATCGACAGAAGATACTGGGGGGAGGGGGGAAGGTCATGAAGAAAGTGCAATATGAATTCTGGCTTTCCTCTATTCCCGGAATTGGATGTCGAAAGATTAAAGCGTTATTGGAACGATTTGGAGCTCCGGAGGATATTTTTCGGCTGAAAAGAGAACAGCTGCAGGAAATTTCTTCGCTGCGCACAAAAGACATAGAAACGCTGATGGCATCCCGGAATACTGATCAGATTCAGAAAGATTGGGAGGAGCTTTGTAAAAAAGAAATTCATTTTACAAGTCTGCCGCATCCGGATTATCCGGACAAATTAAAACACATACCGGATCCTCCGTATTCCTTATTTTACAAGGGAAGCCTTCCGGCAGGAGACACACCTTCAGTTGCTATAGTAGGAGCACGCAATGCCAGCCACGCAGGCCTGGAAACAGCCAGACAGTTTGGAAGAGAGCTGGCGGAAAATGGGGTTGCTGTGGTGAGTGGTCTGGCGAGAGGCGTTGACGTTACTGCACAGAATGGTGTTCTGACTGTAGCGGGAGGCAGAACATATGGTGTTCTTGGTTGTGGCATTGACCGGTGTTATCCAGAGAATCATATCGAAAGCTATATGCTGATGCAGGAAAACGGAGGGGTAATTTCAGAGTTTTGTCCCGGAATGCCGCCGTATCCCGCAAATTTTCCTATGAGGAACCGGATCATCAGTGGATTGTCAGATGTTATTCTGGTGATAGAAGCAAAAGAAAAAAGTGGATCCCTTATTACTGCCCAGGCAGGTTTAGAGCAGGGAAAGGAGATCTATGCACTTCCGGGACGGATCACAGACGCTTTAAGTACAGGCTGTAATCAGTTGATCTCAGAAGGGGCCCAGGTCCTTTTTTCGCCGGAAACGGTACTGGAAAATCTGGGAATTTTTGTAAAAGAAAAAGAAAAGCTTTCTGAAAAAAAGCAGAAGGGACTTGCAAAGAAAGAAAAAATGGTGTATAGTTGCTTGGATTTCGAACCGCGTCATATAGAGGAAATAGCATTGAGGACAGGATTGTCAGTAAGTCAGTCCATGGATGCACTTTTGGAATTAGAACTGGGTGGATATGCTGTGAGGACAGCAGGACTTTATTATACAAAAAGATTATTTTAAAGGACTGTCACGGTTTCCGGATGCATATCTGTCTAATAGGACACTCCCGTGAAAGCTTCCGGGAGGATTTGATGATTGGGGATATGGCGCATAAATATAGGAACAGGAATAAGGAGTTTACAATGGCGAATCATCTGGTAATCGTAGAGTCACCTGCAAAAGTGAAGACTATAAAAAAATTTTTGGGAAGCAATTATGAAGTAGATGCATCCGGCGGTCATGTAAGAGACCTTCCAAAGAGCCAGCTGGGCTTTGATCCGGAACACGACTATGAACCAAAATATATTACGATCAGAGGAAAGGGAGATGTGCTTGCAAAGCTTCGCAAAGAAGTAAAAAAGGCAGATAAGATCTATCTGGCAACGGACCCTGACCGCGAGGGAGAGGCAATCTCCTGGCATCTGATGAAAGCCCTGAAACTGGAGTTCCGCGCGCCGCCGGGCAGGCAGGGTGGCTGACAGCAGGATGACCGGCACC
>OGZW01000949.1_pt1 | contig 23417 bp, 20 predicted proteins | sample 1577001 | NCBI WGS metagenome assembly OGZW01 (sample SAMEA3541519, study PRJEB24748) | human gut metagenome | biome: human gut; feature: human-associated habitat; material: faeces | place: China | collected 2012 | reverse complement strand
ATACGTAACAGTTCCAAATACTCTTTCTACAGCTGCTTTGTCTGCTGTTGTGCGGATGAAGAACCGGTTCTCCCATTCCCTGTAATCTACGAGCTCCAGTTTCTTTGAACTCCACTCAATTGGAATATTTTTGTCCAGATTTTTTGCCATCTCAACGACATCGGCAACCACTGCACTAGCTGTTGGGAGTTTTCCTGCACCACTGCCGTAAAACATTGCATCACCTAACACATTGCCATGTACAAAAATTGCATTGAACACGCCGTTTACTGCATAGAGCGGATGAGATGCCGGAAGTAAGAATGGAGCAACAATTGCTGTGTAACCTTTTGGTCCTTTTTTGCTGGTTGCGAGCAGTTTGATCGCTCTTCCCATCGCCTGTGCGTATTTGATATCCGTCGGTGTGATTTTAGTGATTCCCTCTGTGTGAATGTCCTCAAAGTCAACCTGCTGTCCGCATACTAAAGATGTTAAAATAGCAATCTTACGGCATGCATCATAACCTTCCACATCGGCAGTAGGATCTTTCTCTGCATACCCCTTTGCCTGCGCATCCTTTAAAACTTCATTAAAATCAGCACCCTTTTCTGTCATCTCAGTCATCATATAGTTCGTTGTACCGTTTACGATACCAGTGATCTCTTCGATCTCATCTGCAGTAAGACAGGAATTTAACGGACGGATGATCGGAATACCGCCGCCGACACTCGCCTCAAACATGAAATTCACATTTTTTTCTTTTGCAAGTGCGATCAGTTCTGCACCTTTTGCAGCCACCAATGCCTTATTGGAAGTTGTCACATGTTTTCCAGCCTCTAACATTGTTTTTACAAAAGTATACGCTGGCTCCACGCCACCCATTGTCTCAACTACAATCGCTACTTCTGGATCTTCTGCGATCACTTTATAATCATGTACGATTTTCTCCTGGATCGGATCTCCCTCAAAATCTCTTAAATCCAGAACATACTTTAATTCCACTTCATTGCCGACGCGGGCTGCAATGCTCTTCTTATTGATGTCTAAAACCTCTGCCACACCGGAACCGATCGTTCCAAACCCCATAATTGCTACTTTTATCATTTTTATTCTGCCTTTCTGTTTTTGTATTATGTAAACTATTCTGTTCTGCCAGTCTGTTTTTATTCTCTCGCCAGAATTTTCACATACTGAATGCCGCCCACACTCTCAATCTTTGTGACCATCTCTGCAACATCCCCCGTCTGCGGTAAAATATCAATACTGAGCGTCAGCGTTGCGATTCCATTGACCGGTATACTCTGATGAATGGTAAGGATATTGGCATGAAAATCAGCAATCGTTTTCAATACCCCGGACAAAAGTCCCGGCTCATCATCCATCTGAATGACCATCGTAATGGTCTTTCCCTTTGTTGTCTCGTGAAAAGGAAAAATATCATCTTTATACTTGTAAAAAGAACTGCGGCTGATCCCTACACTCTCTGTCGCCTCCTGCACCGATGCGATCTTACCAGAATCGATCAGCCTTTTTGCCTCCACTACTTTCAGCAGTACTTCCGGCACTGCCTTCTCTTTCAAAACATAATATTGCATTTTGTCTTTCATGGAAATGAATACCTCTTAGTTGCCAGATTCAACAGATTCTCTTTTGTATATAGAATCTATTCTGTTTGTTTGGGACTTACATCTGTCCTCATGAGGAAGATAATAACACAAAGAGGCTGCCAAGGCAACCTCTTTTCCAGAACATTTCTATATTTTTGTTTCTTGTTCACCAAATTTCTGATATTTAGAACTTGCGGCTTCCGCCTCCATGACTTCTGCCAGAACTGCTGGTATGTACCGTCGATCTGCCGGAATGGCTGCTGCCACCCCCACTGCTTCCACTATCAGTCTGGATCCTCCGATGCGTCACCATCTGGTTGACAAAACGGTCTTCCTGACCGGTCAGGTTAACTTTTCCGAACGCATGGTAATCATACTGGTATCCACCGCCAAATTTCAGACGGTATTTTCCGGTAATTCCAAAAAATACAGCGGCAAACACAGCTGCAGCAAGTACAACTGCAAACAGAATTTCGCCCAACGTGAGTACATGATAATAATGGATCTCACCTGTTTCTTCATCATAGGTATAAGCGTCAGATGGGACTCCCTCCTCATAATAGTACTCTGCATCACTTAACATGGAAGAAAAGCAGGAAGCATATTCCCCATCCACAACATAATCATAACAGTTATCCAGGATATCATCGATCCTGTCGTCATTCAGATAGTAAATGGCTTCTCCCGCAGTCGATATCGTAACCTCTCTGTTATCCATGTCAATGAGGAACACCACGCCATCATCGCCTGTTGCTGTCGTATCATAGAAATCATCCGCATACTCTCTCGCTGTCTTTCCCTGTGCATCCTCGGTCGTCAGAACATAGACTTCCCAGCCTGTGGTCTCCTGCAGATTGGTGATTTCTTCCGAAAGCGACTGCTGTTCCTCATCAGAAAGTAACGTTGCATCATCATACACCGCATCATAAGTATCCGCATAGACCGGTACAGCCGCAAAAAGTGTCAGTGCAGTTACTGCGGACAGAGCGATTCTTTTTCTTAATTTATCTCTCATAAGAAATACCCTCCGATCAATGCAATGATTAAGACAACGACTGCCGAAATAATACCCGTCAGCGTGACTTTTCCGTAGTCTACCGGAAGTTCTCCGAACACTTTTCCTGTCTGCCCGTTCATGGAATAATAGTAGATTTTTCCATCTTTCCCCTTATAGGTAACAGTCCAGACCGGAAGCAATGCGTAAGACCAGTCCTCCTTCTTCGGGACCACCCCGAATGAGTTGACCGATAACGCATTGTATCCCTGAACAGATTCCCGCATGAGTTTTTCCGCTGAGTTTTTCATCGTAGCCTGCATATTTCCTTCCACTGCTTTCTGCTCGATGTCACGTTTCTCTGCCATGAAACCGGAAAGATATCCCATATTAAAATCTTTCATCTCATTGAACTGATACGGCAGTACCCCTTTCACAAGCTGCACATTTGCCTTTTGCAGTGCGTTCTCTGCAAGATTCTTCAGATCGACCTCACCCTCACGCTCCACATGGTAAAACTTTGTCTCTGTGTACTCGGTGTCTCCGGTTCTCCACACACGGATTTTCTTGCCTTCGCCCTGCAGTTTCCCCTGCAATTTTGCATCATAGATCCAATATGGGAAATAGACACCGCTCAGACATTCGATCTGTTTCTTATTAAAAAATGCCTTTGGAACAAATTTTTTCTTTCCAACATACTCTAAGAAGCGTTTTTCCGCTTCCTTTTTGGAAATTTTAAAGGGAATGACTTTGTTTGGAAGATACTTTCCTTCCAGCCGTTTTCCAAGCACGACCGGATTGTGACAATAATAACAGAACGTGGCTGCTGTCGTTGCATCTGTCACGATTTCTGCTCCACAGGATGGGCAGTTATAAATGACTGCCTCTGCGCCGCCGTCCTCCCCTTCTTTTTTCTTTGTGTCCGCACTCTGCTGTTCGGTTGTTTCCTGCTCTGCTTCATCAGAACCATCCGCTGCACCGGCATCCGTTTCCTCAGACTCTGCCGGCTGCAATGCATCCAATTCCGCCTGGGTAAATTTTGAACCACAGTACTCGCATTTATACTTCTGTGTTTCCGGGTCAAAAATCAGTTCTCCGTCACAGTTTGGACACTTAAAACTGATAACTGCCATAGTTAGCTCCTTGCCTTTCCGCAATTGCTGCAGAATTTACCTTTGTTGACGGTTCCACACTCACAGGTCCACTCCGCTGCCGGTGCAGGTTTTCCACACTCACTGCAGAACTTTCCGGTATTCACGGTTCCACATTCACAAGTCCAGCTATTTGCCGGAGCCGGTGCAGGTTTTCCGCACTCACTGCAGAATTTTCCGGTATTTGATGCTCCACACTCACAGGTCCAGCTATTTGCCGGGGCTGCTGTCTGCTGTGGGGCTGCTGCCTGCTGTGGGGCTGCCTGTGGCTGTGTTCCTGCCATGCCTGCTGTCATGGCGTTCAATCCTTCCATGGAAGTGTTAAACTGCTGCATTCCCATGCCGACACCCATAAATCCTGTCATCGCACCGCCTGCATTGGAACCCGCGTCACGCACACCTTCTGTTAAATTCTTAACAGCCATACCACGGAGCACACTTGCATCTCCACCTAACATTGCACCTTCATTTCTCATATTGATGAGCTTCTGGGATTCCTCATCATAAGAAACACTTGCAATACCGACTGCCTGGATTTCCATACCACGTGTCTGGTTCCACTCTTCATCGAGTGTAGTAGACATATATTTTCCAAGTTCTCTTGCTTTGGATGTCACATAGGAAATACGTGTTCCGTCTGCGGACATCTGGTTGATGGAGGACTGCAATGCCTCTAAGAACTCTGACAGATACTGCTCGTTGATCTCATCGATCTCCACTCTGTCTGCGTTTCTCGGAATTACTTCTGCATAGAACTGGAGTGGATTGGTGATCTTAACAGAATATGTACCATGCGCTCTTAAGAAAAGCTCAGCATTATAAAAATTATCAAAGTAATTGATCGGATTTCTCGTGCCAAACTTGATCCCTTTAATTTCCTGCAGATTGATAAAGAATACTTTCTGCACAGTTGGTGTCTGACCGCCATATTTAATACGGTTAAAAGAATCCTTTAATGAATCTCCAAACTGTCCGTTAAACAATGATGGCAGGGAAGAGTTATCCACTTTGTAATATCCCGGTTCTGCCGTGTAATCGACTACCTTGCCGCCATCCACTAACATCATGAACTGATTGTCATAAACATGGATGATCGAACCATTGGAAACTGTGTTGTCTGTTCCCTTGGTATTCTGTCCTTTGCGGATCAGCACACCGCTAGTAAAGACGGTTTTGTCACTCATGTCATCCGCTTCGATGACCTCTAACCACTGATCTGCAAGTGTTCCTCCGATCGCCTGTCCAATTGCCTTAATAATTCCCATAACATATCCTCCTATACGTGATTGTAATCTACTTCATAAAAACGATGAAGCGTCCAAACTTTTAAATTGATCGGTGTGATCGCAAGTCCGCAGTACTCGCAGTACATTGCCCCCAGATTGGTGACCGGTGCACCGCAGTGCGGACAGGTTGTTCCGACAGCATTGTCGATTTTTGCCATCTTCTCATCCTGGATATACATGACCTCAACATTATACTTTGTCTGCTCCAATCGGTTTTCATCCCCTGAAACCACTGTTCCATCTTTCTTTTTATAATGAAGATGTTCCACAGCACTCTGAAATGTAATGATACATTTTCCCTGTTTTTTTTCATAGTTGGAAATCTCCGTCCGGTGAATGCGAATCTTTTCGTATACTTCGCGGATTCCTTCCGACCGGTTCATTTCAATTCTATTCTCTACCTGCGCTTTTAATTCCTCTGAAGCATCCCGGATCAGCGAAACATTCCCGGAATCAATTGCCTGCAAAGCAGAAACCAACATATTCTCAGCCTTATTCTTAAACTGTACCAGATTGAAATCCGGGAAATCCCTCTGGATCTGTGGTTCAAAGATCCGCGTCATCCCGGACACGGATTTCGGTGTGGCTGCAAGCTCATCTGCCTGCTTATTCCATCCCTCCACCAATGAATCTGTCCCGAATAATGCCTGGGAAACATCCTCTACTTTTCTTTTGATTTTCCGGTATGCATAATAACCGCCACCTGCGAGCACCGCCAGTATGACGATCACCGGAATCCAGTTATTCATCGTCGCCACCTAATCCCTTCGGGCATCCCAAAGATAACCACTTTAAGTACCCGTTGATAAACAGATCTATTTTTCCATCCATTACGCTGTCCACATTTCCAGTCTCCACACCTGTACGGTGGTCTTTGACCATCGTATATGGCTGCATGACATAGGATCTGATCTGGTTTCCCCAGCCGATCTCTGTGACCTCACCGCGGATTCCGGCTGCCTTCTCTGCATTTTCCTGCTCCTTCAACAGATACAGCTTTGCCTTTAACATCTGCATTGCCTTATCCTTGTTCTGGTGCTGGGAGCGCTCATTCTGGCACTGCACGACAATTCCTGTCGGAAGGTGCGTGATGCGGATCGCAGAGGAAGTCTTGTTGATATGCTGTCCACCGGCTCCGCTGGAACGGTAAGTATCAATTCTTAAGTCATCTTCATTGATCTCAATGTCGAGATCTTCCTCGATATCCGGCATAACATCACAGGATACAAAAGATGTCTGGCGCTTTCCAGCCGCATTAAACGGAGAAATACGGACCAGACGGTGTACGCCTTTTTCCGATTTCAGATATCCATACGCATTCTCTCCATTGATCTGGAATGTGATGGACTTGATGCCTGCCTCATCTCCATCTAACGAGTCTAAGACAACCAGCTCATATCCCCTGCTGTCTGCCCATTTGGAATACATGCGGAACAGCATCTGTGCCCAGTCACACGACTCGGTTCCACCAGCTCCGGCATGTAATGACAGGATCGCATTATCCCCATCATATTCACCGGAAAGCAGTGTCTTAATACGGATATTGTCGAAAGTCGTAACAAATTCACTCAACATCTCCTCAATCTCTGGGATCAGGGAAGCATCATTCTCCTCATACCCCATCTCGATGAGCGTCTCTATGTCTTCAAACTGTGTTGCAAGCTTCTCATAAGTTGCAACGTCATCTTTCAAACTTTTTAAAGTTTTCATTTTATTCTGGGAAACGACCGGATCATTCCAAAAACTGCCGTCTTCCATTTCCCGCTCTAATTCCTGGATTTTCTGCTCTTTGTCAGCCAGGTCAAAGTGAATCCCTCACTTCCTGCAGCGGTCCTCTGTATGAATTCAGAGTCACTTTAAATTGATCAAGTTCTACCACAGTATCACCTCTTTCATTTTTTATCTGACAGACTCTTTTATCTGTCTGTTATTTTTATTGTAAAGTAAGCTTTGATTTTTGGCAATGTTTTCGCACTACTTTTAAGGTAAAAAAAAGAATTGCAAGTCCGATCGACGCGCCGAGCGTGTCAATGCACACATCCATCACCTCTGCAGACCTTCCCGGTATAAAATACTGATGAAACTCATCTGTAGCCGCATAAACTGTCGCCGTGAGCAGCGCCGCAAGAAACTGTCGCTTTTCTTTTTTCAGGATTCCGCGGTAAAATGCAAAAGAAAGCAGACCTAATATGGCATACTCTGTCATATGGGCTGCTTTTCTTACCGGATATTCGATTTTTTCTGCCATGGCCAGCTGCTGTTTTTCGGTCATATCCAGATGGAACGTATCATTGACACGTTCCACCATGCGATGGCACAATCCGCCACTCACTTTACTCGATTCCGTTGCAGGCTGATTGGAAAAAGAAAAAATCAGACACATCCATGCTACTGCCAATATCCCTGTAACGATCCGATAAAGTTGTTTTTTCATGCTATTCTCCTGTTATTTACTGGATTTTATCCTTTAAAACCTCTATCGCCTTCTGAATCTGGTTGTCATATGCCTCATCATAAGAAACAGCCTCTTTGTCGAGATATTCATATTCCAGTTCTATATCCGGTTCTATTCCGACACCATGGATATAATTTCCCTTTGGAGTGAAATATTTGGCAGTCGTAAGCTTCACTGCATTCCCATCCTCCAATGGAAAGATCGTCTGCACAATTCCTTTTCCAAACGTTGTCGTTCCGATCAGTGTGCCATACTGATAATCTTTGACCGCACCTGCCAGAATCTCGGACGCACTGGCGCTCTCCCCATTAATCAGTACCGCAAGCGGGTAGTCCAGATACGTATCCCCGCTGGAAGTGTAATCCTGACGGTTTCCATTTTTATCTTCTGTATACACAACTGTTCCCTCCGGCAGAATATCATCCAGGATCTGGACAACTGCGGTCACCATACCACCGGGATTATATCTCACATCAATGATCAGTGCTTTCATTCCCTGATTCTCAAGATCTTTTACTGCCTCCTCAAATTGTGCTGCCGTCTCTGTCTCAAAGGAATCAATATGTATATATCCGATACCATCCTCGAACATCTTGTGGGACACACTTGGCAATGTAATGTCCTGTCTTTCTACATCAAAGGAAAGATTTTCCTCGGTAGACGGACGGTAAATCTCCAGATGGACAGTCGTTCCCTTCTCTCCACGAATCAGTTTTACCAGTTCCGAAAGTTCCATGGAAACAGCCTCTGTTCCGTCCACGGAAACGATCACGTCATCTTTCAACAATCCCGCTGACTCAGAAGGGGTTCCCTCATAAACCTTGTTGACTGTTACCACCATGGTATCCTTATCCTGGCTTAACCCTGCACCGATTCCATAGTACTGACCTGTCGTAGATATCTGAAGCGCCTGATAATCTTCTGCATTATAGTAAACAGAATATTTATCTCCCAATCCATCGATCAGACCTGTATACAGTCCATCCTGCAGTTTCTCATTTTCAATGTCATCATAATAATAGAGCTTTGTGTATGCAGTCAGTTCATTGATCTTGCTGACCGTATCTGCGTCGAGCACTGCGCCCTCTCCGTCATCTGCACTCTCCTTGTTCGTGATAAGGATCTGTGAGTTGGTTGCCAGACATGCCACGTTGATTCCCGTCCAGCTTATCAGGAGTGTTCCGATCACACCGATCACAATCCCTTTGAATGTGCTTCCTTTTTTCTTCTTTGGAGTCTCTTCCGCTCCAGTTTGATCCAGTTCATAATTCTGCTGATCCATAAATTTCCTTTCGCAGCAATCTCAAAACATTTTTGCTGCATCCTTTCCATGTAAACATATGCATAACCACACCTCCACTTTCATAGCAATTGAGAAAAATGCCGAGGTGCCGGTTTTATTTTCCATAACCTTTACAAAACAGAAAAAAGAGATTGTACACAAAATGCCGTTTCTGATTTCCGGCTTTCGTGTGGCAACCTCTTTTTATATACTTTATCTGCCTGATTCCCGGAACGCTTATCAGCCCTTGAGATAACTCCACGGACTGACATAACTTCCGTTTAATGATACACCAAAATGTAAATGATTTCCAGTAGAAATACCTGTACTTCCAACGTAGGCGATCGTCTGGCCTGCGGAAACTGCTGTTCCTTCTGAAACTGCAAGCGAGGAACAATGCATGTAAACGGTATAAAGTCCACCGCCATGATCGATCATCACGTAGTTTCCGGCTGCACTGCTGTAATTTGCCGCCTTTACGGTACCGTTTGCCGCTGCAACGATCGCTGCACCTGCTGAGGCACCAATATCAATTCCTTTATGGTTTGAAGACGCTCCTGAAGTCGGTGAAACCCTCGTTCCGTAATCACTGGTGATCCTCGTACTTGACGGACACGGCCATGTGAAAGCTCCACCTGTATAAGGATTGTCTGCTACCTCTTTTCCCTCTGCAGCCGCTTTGGCTGCTGCTGCCGCTTTCTCAGCCTCGATCCGCTTGATCTCCGCAATCAATTCGTTCTGCGCCTGTATCTCTGCCTCAAAATACTTTGCATCCTCCTGCGCATCCGAAATATTACTTGTGATGCCTGCAAGCTCAGTCTCCTTCTGGCTCATCAGCGCTGCAACTGACTGCTTCTGGCTCTCCACATTCGCCTTCATGGTTTCCAGGTCCGCGTAGTCCTGCTCAAGCTGTTCTTTCGCTGTGGTGATATATTCGATATTCTCCGTGTACTCATCCAGCTTTTGCCTGTCATACTTCTGAATCTCGGCGATATACTCTGCCGTATTCAAAAACTCTGCCACACTGTTCGATTCCAGAAGCTGTTCCAAATACGTCGTCTGGCTGTTTTCATACATATACCGGATACGGGTTTTCATATCGTCATACTGTTTTTGTTTATCTGCTTCTGCCTGTGCTAATTCTGCCTCTGCATCAGCAATCTCTGTACTTTTGTCCGCAAGCTGATTTTCCAGCGAAGTGATTTTCGATGAGATATCCACAAGTTCATTGTTCAGTTCCTGAACTTTGTCCTCTACATCACCTTTGGAATCCTTCAGATCATTGATCAGCTCTTTCGCAGCTTTTAACTGCTTTTCCAATGCAGCTTTTTCTTTCTGTGCTTCCTTGAGCGACGTTGACGAGGCATCTCCCTTTGCCTGTGCCGTCAGCCCTGTTGCCATCGTGAGAACAAGTACCACCGCCAGAATGCGGCGTAAAATGTTTCTTTTCTTCATAAGATTATACTTTCAAATGCTTTCTGATTGTGATGCGGCTGCCAATAAAGCCAATGCCGACACCGAGTATCAATGCTACCGGAACCAGTGTATGGAACACCTCATCTACCGGTAAAAATTTCATCATATTGCTGATAAAACTGAACTTCTCCCCGATGTAATCAATGATCCGTCCATAAAGGACATACAGGATGCCAAGCGGAATCGCTGCTCCGATCAATCCGATCACAATACCTTCTACCACAAATGGTGCACGCACAAAATAATCGGTAGCACCGATCAGTTTCATAATACCAATCTCTTCTCTTCGCACAGAAATACCAACGGTGATGGTATTACTGATCAAAAAGACTGCAACCCCCAGCAGGATAATAATAATTCCTGCGGAGACATATCCAATCAATTTATTAAAATCGGTCAGTGTGTTCGCTACAACTGCTGACTGTTTTACTTCTCGGATACCGTCCACTGACTGTAAATAGGTCACTAACGTCTGCTGCATGGAAATGTCATTCATATAAATGGAATAGCTGGCGTCATTTGCCAGTGGGTTATCCCCGGCAAAACTCTCCGCTGCTGCCTCGTTTCCTTCAAAGTAAGTCTGCTTGAAGCTGTCCCATGCATCATCCGCTGAAACAAATTCCAGATTTGATACCTCTGCCCTTGCACGGATCAGATCCCCAATCTCATCAATCTTATCCTGTGAGATTCCCTCGTCAAAAAAGACTGTTACGGCAACGCCGGACTCTGCATCCTTCACCATTGACTGGAAATTTGTCACGATCGTATAGAACAGACCGAATAAAAAGATACATGCCGTCATCGTCGCGATCGATGCAAGTGAGAACATTTTATTCTTCCAGATATTCTTCAGTCCCTGCTTTATCGTGTAGAAAAATGTACTAATCCTCATCGCTATAATCACCCTCGCTGTCCTCAACGACAACGCCTTTCTTCATAGTGATGACACGCTTGTTCATTGCTTTCACAATCTCAAGGTTATGTGTTACAACTACCACTGTAGTTCCACGGCTATTGATCTCTTCCAGAAGTTTCATGATCTCCCATGCATTATGATTATCCAGGTTACCGGTTGGCTCGTCCGCCAGTAAAATCTTTGGCTCATTGATAAGCGCTCTTGCGATCGCAACACGCTGCTGCTCACCACCAGACAACTGCCTTGGATAAGAGCGGTACTTTGCAGCAAGTCCTACCATAGACAGCATGGATGGAACATTCTTCTTAATGCTGCGGTTTGACTCGCCGATGACTTTCTGGGCAAACGCAACATTATCATAAATGTTTCTGTCTTTTAACAAGCGGAAATCCTGAAATACAACGCCGATATTACGACGAAATTTCGGGATTTGCCTTCTTTTGATCTTGTTCAGTTTCTTATTGTTTATCGTGATCGTACCCTCTGTTGGTTCCAGTTCTTTCAGTAAAAGCTTGATCAGTGTCGATTTTCCTGAACCACTGTCACCAACAATGAATACGAATTCGCCTTCTTCAATGTCAAGACTTACGTCATTTAACGCAGGGATTCCTGCTGTATATGACTTACTGACATGTTCCAACTTAATCATTGCTTCCTCCTAAATTCTAGTAATCCAATGACTCCATATATTTCATGTATTTTACAACCATCAACGCAATCTTAAATGTAATGGCATCTTCAAACACACGAAGATCCAGTCCTGTGTACTTCTGAAGCTTATCCAGACGATATACCAGTGTATTTCTGTGGATATATAACTGGCGGGATGTCTCGGAAACGTTCAGGCTGTTCTCGAAGAACTTGTTAATTGTGGTAAGTGTCTCCTCGTCAAAGTCATCCGGTGATTTGCCATCAAAAATCTCTTTGATGAACATCTTACACAGCGGAATTGGGAGCTGATAGATCAGACGTCCAATTCCCAATGTGGAGTATGCGATCACATCTTTTTCCTCAAAGAAAATCTTTCCTACATCCAATGCCATACGGGCTTCCTTGTAAGAACGGGATACTTCTTTGATCTCATTTACAATTGTTCCATAAGCGACATGAACATCATTCTCAGCATCTGCACGGAACAGGTTCACGATCACTTCTGCTGTCTTGTTCAGTTCATCGTATCCCTCGTTGTCTGCAACTTCTTTCACCACGATGATGTTCTTCTCATCTACCGCAGTGACAAAGTCCTTGGATTTGCCACCGAAGATTCCTCTGATCTTTTCCAGTTCATTGCCATCTTTCTCACGGTTCGTCTCAACGATAAATACCACTCTCCGGACTTCTGTATCAATATGGAGCTTCTTCGCTCTGTTATAAATATCAACCAGCAGTAAATTGTCCAGCAAAAGATTCTTGATAAAGTTGTCTTTATCGAATCTCTCCTTATATGCTACCAGAAGATTCTGTATTTGGAAACTGGCAATTTTACCCACCATGTAGACATCGTCACTGTCTCCGTTGGCAAGCAGGATATACTCTAACTGGTGTTCATCAAACACCTTGAAAAACTGATATCCGTTCACCACCTGGCTGTCTGCAGGTGACTCCACAAATGCCTGAGCAGGTTCTACATACCTCTCTGCGTCAGGAAATGTAGCAGCCAAAATCTTTCCCTCGACGTCAATAATGCATAAATCAATTCTGGTTATTCCCTTCAATCCATCAATTGTGTTCTGAAGTATCTGATTCGAAATCATAAGCTATGCTCCTTCTCTGGTCGATTCTGTTCAACTTTCACAAAAAAAAATCGTACTTTTCTCCCTCAATAAAAATACCTAGATTACATTTTAATGCAAAACTGCAAAAAAATAAAGAGGAAATACATATTTTTTTATGCATTTCCTCAATTTTGCTGGAAATTTTACCTCTGATTTCCTGTATACAATCTCCACAAAAAAATTACCGGTTCCCATGATATTCCAGAAATCCCTCGCCAAGTACTTCGCGGACATCTGAGACAATGACAAACGCATCCGGATCCACCGAGGCTACAATATCTTTCAGTTCTACGATCTGTTTCTTGGAAACAACACAGTAAAGCATGCACTTTTCATCTCCGGAATACATTCCTTTTGCATATAGACCGGTTGCTCCACGGTCTAACTCCAGCAGGATCTTTTTTGCCACTTTTTCATACTGGTCTGTAATGATGAACGCTGACTTGGAATACTTAAATCCTTCCATCAGACCATCCGACACTTTCGTTGTGACAAAAATGGCAACAATTGCATACATGGCTGCCTTGATACCGAACAGATATAAACCGGTAAGCACGATCATCGCATCTAATACCTGCATGATCTGAACCACGGAATAATGTCTGACAAAGTGCTGGATCAATACAGCCAGAAGTTCCGTTCCGCCTGTGGTAGAACGTGCTAAAAGGATCAGACCCATGCCGGCTCCGCCGATCACACCACCGAAAACTGCGGCAAGGAAGTAATCCTGCTGTGTCAGATCAATTGCCGGAATCACATAAATCCACGCAGACAAAAGTACCGTACCCACAACCGTCCGCCAGATAAACCTCTTTCCTTTAAACTTCAGAGTCAGAAAAAACAGCGGCACATTCAGCCCGATATTGGTCAGCCAGAGTGGGATTCCTCCCGGCACAAATCTTTCTGTCACTGCCTTGATCACAATCGCAAGTCCTGTAAAACCTCCTGTGACAAGACCGATCGGATCATACAGACACTGGATGGCTGCCGCTAACAGTCCCGTCCCCACGATCATCATCAGATAATCTATCACTATGGAACGTTTATTGATTAATTTCTGCATTTCTACTACAATTCCTCTTCTTTTTCATCATACTTATTCATACTGTTGACCAACTTGCCACGATGTATGATGCTTTTCAGGCGGGCAAGTATGCCGTGCTTTTTCTTATGTACCGGTATTCCTCCGATTCCATACCAGATATTTGCATTCATTTTATCCCGATGCTCATATAAGAACTGCTCCTGCATCGGAGATGGCAGTACAGATATGATCACATCCGGTGTGGTCGCATTCATATCATTAATCACTGCTTCCAGATCCCCCACACAGGTCTCCACTGCATATTCCCCTGCAAAGATCAGTTTTGGATAATCTTCTGTCAGTTCTGCTTTTAAAGAATCAATTTTCTCCTGCGTGTCACCAAGTAAAAAAACACTTTTTTTATTGCGCTCTATCCGTTTAAAAAATTCAAAATAAAAATCGTTTTCTTCTGTTTCCCTGATCCGCTGCATGGATTCAAGCCCCGCTGCCTGGATGATCTCTTTCTCTCCAATGATCGCAAGATCCAGGGAACTCATAACTTCCTTTAATACCGGGTCGGTCTCCGAATCGATCAGCATCTGTAATGATATGCTCTCGATCGTGTTAAGGACATGATCGCTCAGATAGCGTTCCACACACATGATTGCTTCCCGCACTGTGTAGTTGTCCAACTGAACTCCCAGTATATCAACTTTCTTTATCATTCAACACTCCTGGTTATTTTTCTCAACTCAAGAAAATTTATGCATGTAGTATAGCAAACCTCTTTTCATTTTTCAAGTTGTGTTCTAAAACGCGATAGATTGAGGAACTTTTTTAGTTGCTGTTCACTCAGCAGTAACCTTTTTACGTTATCTGACAATTTGTACTATTTTTTGCATTTATCTCATTACAATAATTGCAAGCTTTTTTCATTTTTATTGTGAACTTTATCACATATGTACAAAACGTATATTCGATTTTTTTACTATGTAAACCACTTTTTTAACATAAAAAAATGTGGATAACGTGGATAACTTCGTGTATAACTTTATTTTTGGCATTTTTCGACCTTTTTCACGTGGAAAACTTTCTCATAACTTTACCTCTTTTGGGGATTATTTCCAGACCACTTTATTTTTTTGTGCACTTTTCATAAATGATATTTTTCAATTTTCTGTCTGTAAAAAAGTACCGCATTACTTTCTGACTTTTTACCCGCAAAAAAAGAACTGCCATCATTTGCGATGACAGTTCCAATAATATCTTTTTTAGAAAATTCTTCTTACAGAAAGTACATTACGATATGTAGCTGTTGAATACTTAATACCACTGGATGGTGTACTTGCATGAACAATTGTGTTATTACCTACATAAATTCCAACATGTCCACTGTAACATACAATATCTCCCGGCTGTGCCTCAGATAAGTTTACTTCATATCCGGCACTTCTCTGTCCACTGGAAGAATGTGGAAGACTGATACCAAATGCAGCATATACAGACATTACAAATCCGGAACAGTCTGTACCGTTCGTCAGACTGGAACCACCATAAACATATGGGTTACCAATAAATTGGCTTGCATAGCTTGCAACTGCCTGACCATTGGATCCACTCGGTGCCGCATAAGAAGCTGATGAACCGCTGGAACTGCTTGTACCGTCCGAAGATGACGAGCTCTTGGAAGATTTCTGTTTTGCCTTCGCTGCTGCAGCGGCTGCCGCCTGACGCTCTGCCTCTTCCTTGGCAAGTCTTGCTTCCTCTTCCGCTTTGGATTCAGCGGTTACAAAATCAGTCCAGAGATTTACATAATCTGTGGATACATAGCCATCGCCTTCCTCTGTTGTAACAATGACCCATCCGCTATCCTTCATAGAATCATCAACAACAACGAAATCGTCTCCCTCGCCAAGCATTGTTAAAATACCTGCCTCTGTAGAAGGCTCCATTCTTACGTATAAAGTTGTAGTTGTTACAGTTGCATATCTGGTACTTACCTTCTTTGCAAGTTCCTCATCCCCTGTTACAACATACTCGCATTTGACATATCCGGTAACACTTCCGGATGTGATCTTATACCAGCCATCTTCTGTTGTCTCTAAAACAGTGGCTGCAGAATTGTTATATAACTTACCCAACACTTCACTGTCTGTGTTCGGTTCTGATCTGACATTCACATAATTATCTACCTGTGCGATTGCAATGTCTGCGTACTCAGATGCAACCACCGGAACATCATTCTCACTGACCTGCTCCTCTGCCTGAGCCGCTGCCTCTGCAACTGCCTTGTCACTCTCGATCAGACACTGGGAAAGCATTTTGGAAAATCCTGCTGCCGGAGAACCATTTGAAGAAAGTCCGGTTGCGATCACTGCAGACACACCACCGGTCTGTGCACCATAAGTTCCGACTCCTGTTCCACTAATTACAATAGCACCTGCCAGCAAACAGCCTGCTATTCTCTTCATTCTATAATTCATCTTGTATATTGCCTCCAAGAACTATTTGTTACGAATTTGTTACATTTATTACATGGTTATTATAACAAAGTGTCCCGGCACTGTCAACAGCAAGACTTTGTCAGATTTTACCAAATATAGCATGAATATTTTATGTATTTTTATTTCCATAAAAAAACAGTTCCAAAGTATCGCTCACATGGAGTTCTCTGGAACTGCTTTTCCTATTTGATTGCGATTGCTTCGATTTCAAGCATAACATCCTTCGGAAGACGTGCAACTTCCACACAGCTTCTGGATGGGAAATCTGTTGTAAAAAAAGTCTTATACACATCGTTGATGGCGCTGAAATCATTCATCTCTTTGATGAATACCGTTGTCTTAACTACATTGTCCATATTGGTTCCGGCTGCTTCCAGCAAATTAGAAAGATTGGTAAGTGCCTGTTTCGCCTGAGCCACAGACCCCTCCGGAATCTCTCCTGTCTCCGGTACAACCGGGATAATGCCTGATGTATAAACCATACCATTTACTTCGATTGCCTGTGAATATGGTCCGATTGCTGCTGGTGCTTTTTCTGTACTGATTACTTTTTTCATGTTGTTAGTCCACCTTTCTGATACTTCTTTCAGTTATTTCCACACGATGTTCCTTATATAAACGTCCCACCGCACGTTTGAAAGCATTTTTACTGAGTCCGGTCTCTCTCTTAATGACTTCCGGGGATGCTTTATCTCCAAATGGAAGCACTCCGGCAAATTCCTCAATAACCTGCATCACCTTCTCAGCATCCTCATCCATCTGCAGGTATGCCTTGTCACGCAATGACACATCCAGTTTTCCATCCGGCTTTACTTTTGTCACTTTTGCCTCGATCACATCTCCGATACGAAGCCTGCTTGTATCTTCATGTCGTGGAATCATAGCGGAATATTTATCATCCACTGCAACAAAGGTTCCGAAATTATCACTGAACTCATAAACTCTTCCCTCTACATGGTCTCCCTCTTTGTATGGGGAATCTGTGGAAAGCAGATCGTAAAGCTTTTTCATACTCGCACAGAGTCTGCTGCTCTTATCAATATAAAGTGTTACCAAAACCTCATCTTCCGGCTGGACTTTCATTGTCATCTCTTTATAAGGAAGAAACAGGTCTTTTTCGAGTCCCCAGTCAAGGAATGCACCGATTTTTCCAACCTGTGCCACACGCAAAACAGCAAGCCCTCCAAGAGTGATCTTTGGCTGATTTGTCGTTGCGATCATCCGGTCTTTGGAATCCTTGTATAAAAACACTTCAAGTTCATCCCCGGTCTTTGCATTCTCCGGAACCTGTTTTGCCGGAAGAAGCACACGTTTCTCCATATCCTGCTCTTCCGCAAGATAAACTCCAAACTCCACTTTCTTTACAATTGTAAGTTTCTGATACTGTCCTAATTTTAACATTTTATTTTCCTCTAAACTGCATAATGGCATATGGCACTTTCTGCTCATCTGCCAACACAATGGTTACTCCGTTCTGCTGCTCATAAACCTCCGGGTATAACATGTCCCCGATGACTGCAGCCTTTTTGTATTCCACGCGAATACTCTCTGTCTTAAAATTCTCCGGCAGATATTCCTCTGCCACAAGAATATATTTTCCATTATTCATATGATGATTGGTGTCAATATGAAAACGCTGTACCAAAACCGGCTCTCTCTCCACCGGAGTGCCCTCTATCCTGATCTTACGATCTGCCCATTCATATTGTATCGCCTCATCCATCACCGGGATATAAGCATCCTGCACTTCTTTTGCGATCCGCACCGGACGCATCGTGGCAGTATCCATGTAAACCCAGACGGAATTGGCAAATGCACAGATCTCTCCCGCTTCATCCTTTATTGTAAAGTTACGATAACCGTAAAATCCCTTGAAGCTATATGGCCAGGTGCTCACCGTAATATGCTCCGCAAGCTTTGGATAGCGGTTCATTACGATCTCCCAGGACGATAACACCCACGCAGCATGATGCTGTTCTAAATACTCCACACCGATATTCATATCTTCTGACTGAAATGTACAGCAATTCTGCAGATAATCGATCAATGCCGGCAGCGTAAGCTGTCTTTCACTGTTCACTTCACTATATCTTACCCTGCTTTTAAAATCATACATATCCTGTTCTCCTGATCAAAATAAGAAATTATCTTCTCCAACGCACTGTGCTGCCACCCGGAAGTTTTTGCATGATTGGAAAATGTCAATTTTCCATGATGGAACGAAGTTTCCTATTACACAAAAATAGCACCACTTCCGTGGTGCTTTCTAGCAGGGCTACAAGGATTCGAACCTTGAAATGACGGAGTCAGAGTCCGTTGCCTTACCGTTTGGCGATAGCCCTAAGTTTTGTTGTTTTCGACTTTTGTGCCGTCAACAATAGCTATTATATACACCCTTAATAAAAATGTCAAGCATTTTTTTCAAAGATTTTTAGATTTTTTTCAACCATTGCGTATAATACTTCGTCACCCCAGGAAATATCAGCATTTCCGCTGGTTGCCTCGGTCACTTCTTTTTCAAAAGACTGCTCTTTTTCCTTTGGAACCATGAGGATCAGTTCCACTTTCTCTGTATAAACGGTATCAATCGTTGTCAGTTCATCTTTTGCGATCAGATACTGTAATTTTCCAAGTCCATTGTAATCCGTTCCGATTGTCAGTTTTCTTCCAATCTGTTTATCAATGATCACACTATTTTCCAATCCGGTCTGCGTCGCTTTCTGATAGGCACGGACAAGACCACCCGTTCCCAGCAGCGTCCCGCCAAAATAACGGGTCACTACAACGCACACATTATGTATCTCTTCCTTTAATAATACGTCCAGCATTGGTCTTCCTGCTGTCTGTGCCGGTTCTCCGTCATCCGAACACCGGCTGATCTCCTGTCTGTCCCCGATCACAAATGCGGAACAATTATGTCTGGCATCCCAATATTTCTTTTTCATTTCATTAATAAAAGCAACCGCTTCCTCTTCGCTGCTTACCGGACGCACCGTCGCAATAAACCTGGATTTTTTCTCAACAATTTCGCCCTCGCCACCGGCATATACTGTTTTCATCTCTTATGGCTCCTGATTTGTTTCTTCGTAATGATTCCGTACTTTATCATTACGATTCTTCTATAATAATGTATACTTTGCTATTTTCTGTATCAAAATACTATCATGAAATAAATATAAAATGCAATACACAACGAAATCAATATTTTCACTTTTTTCTTTATTATGACACATTTATTTGATATAATACATAGACGGTGGTTTTTTAACATTTGATCATAAAGGAGACTTATTATATGAATTATGGAAAGAAAGGTTCGAAGAAACGCCAGACCGAACTGACTTCCAAGGGCATTATGTACGGCAAAAAAATGCGTGTTATTTTTTGCAAGGTATTACTCGTATGCTGTTTTGCAATTGCAATTATAGGCGGAAGCCTTGGATTTGGCGTCTATAAGGGAATACTGGATTCTGCGCCATCCATCGATGACATCGACGCAACACCTACCGGTTATCTTACAACCGTATTAGATAATCAGGGGAATGAGATCGCAACTCTGGTAGCTTCCGGTTCAAACCGTAAAAATGTAACAATTGATGAGATACCGATCAATCTGCAGCATGCCTTTGTTGCAATCGAAGATTCCCGTTTTTACGAGCACAATGGTATCGACCTTACCGGTATCATCCGTGCCGGCGTTACCGGCATCGCTTCCGGCGGTAATTTTTCCCAGGGTGCCAGTACGATCACACAGCAGCTTTTGAAGAACACTGTGTTTACCGAATGGACCAGTGAGACATCCTTCATCGACAAACTGGAACGCAAGATCCAGGAACAGTATCTTGCCGTACAGCTTGAGAAAAAAGTCAGCAAAAACTGGATCATGGAAAATTATCTGAACGCCATCAACCTTGGTCAGAATACACTTGGTGTGGCTGTGGCTTCGGAGCGGTATTTTGGAAAAGATGTCTCAGAACTGACGCTCTCTGAATGTGCCGTTTTGGCAGCCATCACACAGAATCCGTCCAGGTTTAATCCGATCTCCAACCCGGAGAAAAATGCGGAACGCCGCATGAAAGTATTAAACAATATGCTGGATCAGGAATTTATCAGCCAGAGTGAGTATGACGAAGCTGTGGCAGATAACGTTTACGACAGGATCCAGTTAGTCAACGTAGAATTACAGGACAACGGCATCAATTCCTACTTTATTGATGAATTAACCGATCAGGTCATCCGCGATCTTGTGGAACAGAAGGGTTATACTGAGACACAGGCATACAAGACACTCTACCAGAGCGGTCTTACCATCTACTCTACACAGGATATGGATATTCAGAATATTGCCGATGAGGAAGTAAATAATCAGGACAATTATACATCAAGTCCCAAAGTTTCTTTCTCCTACCGCGTTTCCATCCGTTCGACCGATGGATCTGTAAAGAACTACAGTGAGCAGACTATGCTTTCTTATTATAAGAATAAGGATAATCCGAACTTTAAGAGTACGAATTATTCTATTAATTTTGCCTCTGAGGAAGATGCAGATGCCGCTATTGAGCAGTATAAAGCAGATATTATGCAGGAGGGGGATGAGATCGTAGACGGAAGTGAAACTGTGATCTATACTTTACAGCCACAGGCTTCCCTGACGGTCATTGACCAGTCAACCGGCGAAGTAAAAGCAATCGTTGGCGGCCGTGGCGATAAAACAGCAAGTAAAACCCTCAACCGCGCCACCGATACAACCAGACAGCCTGGTTCTACCTTTAAAATCCTTGCTGCCTACTCCGCTGCGCTTGATGCCGGTGGACTTACCCTTGCCTCCGTGCAGGATGATGCCCCTTATACTTATGCCGGAGCAAACGGAAAATCTGTTAATAACTACGACAGACGTTACCGTGGTTTTACCACTTTAAGAGAAGCGATTACAGATTCCATCAATATTGTAACTGTAAAAACGCTTGCACAGGTTGGTGTTTCCCTTGGCTGGCAGTATGTACAGGAATATGGCTTCACAACCGTTGATTCCCGTGATATGAATGAAGCCCTTGCACTCGGTGGTATCACGCAGGGTGTATCAAACCTTGAACTTACCGCTGCATATGCTGCAATCGCAAATCAGGGAACTTATATCAAACCAAAGTTCTATACAAAGATTTTAGACCACGATGGTAATGTTTTAATTGATAATACAACACCGGAATCTCATACAGTTATCAAAGATACTACCGCATGGCTCTTAACAAGTGCCATGGAAGAGTCCGGCGATGGCGTATTCGCCGTCGCCCTCCATCTGGGCCCGCAGGAGCGAGTCTTCGTGCGAGGGCATCACCAGCACCTTGCTGATGCGCGACGAGTCCGACGAGGCGAGCACGCGCGCCACGGGCGTGCGCCCCTCCATGATCAGGGCTATGTTCTCGTTGTAGGTCAGCATGTCGTTCATCATGCGCTCCATCGAGTCGAGCCGGATGATGTTCTGCACGAGGCTTTCGCGCGAACGGTCGGCCTCGGTGCGGTATCCGGGCAGGAATTCCAGGATGGGGGAGTACGCCACCAGCGACAGCGTGAGGATGAAGAGCATCAGCATGAACGCCACCAGTCCCGCGAGGATACTCGCCGGCGAGAGGTGCATGTGCCACTCTTCGGTGTTGTCCGTGGCGTTGAGCATGTTGAACCGGCGTTTGCGGAACAGGCCGCGCCACCATGCCCGTATGGTTTTCAGAAATTTCATCTCTCCGGGTACGATTTCTCTTTGTTAACCCTACAAAGATAGGCAAATTTGCATAAATCCTTTGCGGGGCGCGCTTAATTTTTTACCTTTGTGGATGTTTTGAACCAATGTCATAAACAGATAAAATAACATGGTAAAACCCACATTACTGGTACTCGCCGCGGGCATGGGCTCCCGCTACGGGTCGCTCAAACAGATGGACGGTGTCGGTCCCAACAACGAGGCCATCATCGACTATTCGGTCTACGACGCCATCCGCGCCGGTTTCGGCAAGGTCGTCTTCGTCATCCGCCACTCCTTCGAGAAAGAGTTCCGCGAGGTCTTCTCGGCCGACCGTTTCGGCGGGCGCATCGCCGTGGATTTCGTTTTCCAGGAACTCGACTACCTGCCCGAAGGTCTTGCCGTTCCCGAAGGCCGTGTCAAGCCGTGGGGTACGAACCACGCCGTGATGATGGCAGCCGATGCGGTTCACGAACCCTTCGCCGTGATCAACGCCGACGATTTCTACGGCGCCGAGGCCTATAAGACCATCGGGGACTACCTGGCGCAGCTCGGCGAGAGCCGCAACAGCTATTGCATGGTCGCTTACGACCTGAACAAGACGCTTTCGGAGAACGGTACGGTTTCGCGCGGCGTCTGCGGCGTCGATCCGAAAGGCGACCTCACGTCGATGGTCGAGCGGACGCAGATCGAGCGGATGCCCGACGGCCGGATCGTCTTCCACGACAACGGCGCCGACGAGCCTCTTGCCGAGGACACTCCCGTTTCGATGAACCTCTTCGGCTTCACGCCCGACTTCTTCACCTACTCGAAGGAGTACTTCAAAGTCTGGTTCGAGGCCAACAAGGACAATATCAAGTCGGAGTTCTACATTCCGACGATGGTCAACAAGCTGATCGGCGACGGCACGGCTACGCTCCGCGTGCTGCGTTCGGCCGCCCAGTGGCACGGCGTCACCTACAAGGAGGACAAACCCGCGCTGATGGCCGCCATCGAGAAGATGATTGCCGAGGGTAAATATCCCCGGAATCTCTGGGCGTAGTTTTCGATTCTCACGGGCATCTTTCGCCCTGCCTTGTCCGGCCCGGACGGAAAATACGTTTGTATGTCCCGTCCGGGTCGAACTGTGTCAGGACAAAATCCGCTCCTCTAAAATCAAAAAACCGAACCTTGTTTTTCAGGTGGCGGCTCGCGGGTGTCCGCTATGTACGTGGCAATGATCAGGCCAATTCTT
>OGZW01000946.1_pt1 | contig 23482 bp, 20 predicted proteins | sample 1577001 | NCBI WGS metagenome assembly OGZW01 (sample SAMEA3541519, study PRJEB24748) | human gut metagenome | biome: human gut; feature: human-associated habitat; material: faeces | place: China | collected 2012 | reverse complement strand
ATTCCTGCAAGATCATTTCTACTTTGTCTGCATTCAGAGGACATTCACTGCCAGCACGATGGGCTTCTTAGAGCGCTGGAGCATCCCGGCCACCTCCTGGTCGGCGGCGGTCATGCCGGTCTTGATATCGGTGACGAAGATGATGACGTTGGCGTTGTCGATGGCGATCTGAGCCTGCTCCCGCATGAAGGCAAGGATCTGGTTGTCGGTATTGGGTTCGATACCGCCGGTATCCACCAGGCGGAACTTGCGGCCGTTCCAATCGGATTCCCCATAAATGCGGTCACGGGTAAAACGGCGGCTTGAAATTGGTGCTATATTCGGCTTGAGTTGTTTAATACTAGAACGGGAGGCTGATATGGGGCTGTTCAAGAAGAAAAACCCGCAGGATGCCTTTGATCCCGATGTGTTTACCATCACGGATACGATTTTGGACCCACCGCGGTTTACATTTTTGCCGGCTATCTACCAGGATGCCACGCGCCGCAAGTGGGCCGTGCATCAGCGCGGCGGCGAGCCGAAGATTTTTGACTATGCGGACGTGCTGCAGTGCGAGGTTGTCGAGACCGGAAATCCCGAGGATGTGTCGGAACTTAGCAATCGCGAACTAGCTCAGCAGATTTTGATTAATCCAGCTCAGGCTACCAAAAACAACGCTGCCAAGCGTAATATATGCCTTGGTATGGGTGTCATCGTTGCCGTGCAAACCGGCGAGGATGAGATTTCGAAGCTTGAGATTCCGGTGACCGCGGGCGAAGTCAAGCGAGACTCCGGCCTATATCGGTCGTATCGGAACGTTGCGGAGCAGATCAAAGAAGCCTTCGACGCCATGGGGCGTCCGGAGCAATGATGCCCGCAGCATCAAGCGGTTGAGGAGCCGTGCCCATGCCGAGTGAACTATATGCGATTCCGCCCAAAGATCGCGCCTTTGAGGGCATTCTTTGGTATATCAATCATTATGACCTGCAGGGTGGCGACCGGCTGCCCGCCGAGCGTGTGCTCTGTGAAGAGCTGGGCGTGTCGCGCACGGCGTTGCGTGCTGCGATCACGCGCCTTATTTCGTGCGGAACTTTGGAAAGCCGCCGCGGTTCGGGCACCTATGTGTGTCCTCCCAAACCGCTGAACATCTTTCAGGAAACATGGAACTATACGCAGGCGGTGGAGAGGGTTGGCTCAAAGTCGACCGCACGCCTGGTTTGGTCCAAGGTCGTGTACGCCGATATCGATCTGGCCCAAAAGGCCCAGATCGACCTGGGCATGCCGCTCTTCTGCATTCGACGTGTGCGCGTGGTTAATGGTTCCCCGGCGTCGATTGAGACGGCCCACGTCAATCTGTCTTTGTGCCCCTCGCTTCCCGATCACGATTTTGAGCAGGAAAGCCTCTACGACGTTTTGCTCAAAGAAGGGAATGTCCATGTGACGCACGGCAAGGAGCATATTTCCATCAGCCGTCTGAACGCCGACGAGGCCAAGTTGCTGGGTGCTCAGGAGGGCACGCCGGTGTTTTACAAGGCTTCGCACGAGCGTGACGAGAACGATGGCTTTGTCGAGTATTGCAAGTCCGTGATTCTGCCGACCAAATATCGTTTTGCCGATAACGGCGAGGCAGACGGCGTTGCGACGAAAGTGGGTGTCGAATGGCTGATGCAGTAGAAGACTTGCCGGTTTACAAACATATTCGCCGCTGCATTGCGGAGCGAATCGAGCGCGGCGACTACCCGACGGGCTCGATGATTCCGTCCGAAAACGAGCTGGCCGAGGAGTTTGGCACGACGCGCCTGACAATCCGAAGTGCCATGGACGAGCTGGTCAAAAGTGGCCAGATTCGTCGCGTGCAGGGCAAGGGCGCCTTTGTGGGACACAAGTGGTTTGACGAGCACGAACGCAAGGGCGGCTTCCGTCAGTCGGTTCTGGCGTCGGGCGCGACGCCGTCGGTGCGCATTCTGGCGCGCTCCAAACGCTACGCCGGCCCGTATTACGCCGACCTGTTTGGCATCGCCGAGGACGATCTGCTTTACTCGGTGCGCCGTCTCAACTGCATTGATGGGGAGCCCGTGTCGATCGAGATGACGCTGATTCCGTGTCTGCTGTTTCCGGGCATCGAAGACGTGGACATTTCGGTCTTCAGCCTGTTCGAGACCTACGACATGTTGGGGCGCAAGCCGGACAAGTCGATTGAGAAACTCGATATTGAAGCGCTGGGCGCACGCGATGCGAGTTTGCTCAATCTTGAGCCGGGCGATCTGGCGCTCGTACTGGAATGCCTGACCTATGACTCGAGTGGGCAGGCGATCGAGCATGCCAAGTCTTTTAACCGCGGCGATGCCGGCGGATATACCTACAACTATTAGCGTCTAGAGCATCCTCGTGCACGGCGGGGTGCTCATTTTTTTACGGACATGTGTCGCATGACCGATGAGCGGCAAAAACTGACCGTCTACCGAGAGGGGAGGATGAAATCAAAAAATCGGTATTAAAAACGGCTAACCTGTAATCGTTCACTGGTATTAAGAACCTTTGAATTGTTGAGCTTAGGGCCAAGATGTCCACAAGGTTAAGCGGCGAGACGGGGCGGCAAGCCCGTTCATTCCGTGCGACAATTCAAACTGCTCGTGAAAGGAGCGGGAATGAAGGAGACCGAGAAGATCGAGATCATGTACTTCGACCAGGAGGGCTACCTCGAGGACGGCAGGAACGTCTACGAGGCCGGCAAGCGGATGACCGCCCTGGCCGACCGCGTGCACGAGGAGGGCTACGACGCCGTCTTCCTGATGGGCGTCGGCGGCACCTGGGACGAGTTCATGCAGCTCGAGTACCTCATGAACAAGTTCGGCGACCGCGACCTCGAGGTCTACCTGATCCACGCCGCCGAGTGGAACGTCATGGGCCACAAGCGCATGACCGACAAGTCCGTCGTGCTGACCGCCTCCGAGTCCGGCACCACCCCCGAGGTGCTCGAGGCCGTCGGCAAGATGAGGGAGATGGGCGTGCGCGTCTTCGCCATGACCAACCCCGAGGGCAAGATCGGCCAGGCCGTGGGCGCCGAGAACTGCGTCATGATGGCCTCCGACCACGGCGCCGGCGGCTGCGAGAAGGGCTACTACCTCGCCGACTGCTTCGGTCTGCGCCTGCTCAACCGCCGCGGCTGCTTCCCCAAGTTCGACCTGTTCATCGAGCAGACGAAGGACGTCTGGAAGGACATGCTCGACATCCGCAAGCGCTTCGAGCCGCGCGCCGAGGAGCTCGCCAGGAAGTACGCGCTGGCCGACTACACCATGTTCATCGGCTCGGGCGCGCTGTGGGGCGAGACCATCCTGTACTCCATGTGCCTGCTCGAGGAGATGCAGTGGAAGCGCATCCGCCACATCACCTCGCACGACTTCTTCCACGGCACGCTCGAGCTGCTCGAGCCCGGCGTCCCGGTGTTCCTGTTCATGGGCGAGGACGAGTGCCGCGCCCTCGACGAGCGCGTCCGCGCCTTCCTCACCAGCGGCGTGACCGGCGACGAGGACTACGTCATCATCGACACCGCCGAGTACGCGATCCCGGGCCTGGACGACGACTTCCGCGTCATCGTGTCGCCCTGGATCCTGTCCGCGCTGACCACCGACCGCCTCGCGCGCAACTACGAGCTGGTCACCAAGCACAACCTCAAGTACCGCCGCTACTACCACCAGTTCGACTACTAAGAGCTGGTCACAGGTCCGATATCTTGGCTGGTTGATATCTCGACCCTACACAAGGGCGTCCGCATTGCGCGGGCGCCCTTTTTGCGTTGCTGCTGGCGCGGGGGTCCGGCGGAAAGTCCATCCCGGAATTTCAGCTCAGAGTGGGATGTGGTTTCCGGATGAGGCCTCCGGCGGAAAATGCATCCCAGTTTTTGGCCGAAAAACGGGACGCGGTTTCCGACTGGCCTGGGGGATCGCCAGATTAAGCTGAGGGCCCGCCCCTATGTTTCCAAATGAATACGGTGTGAGCGGCTGCGACGGATTTTCCCCGCAAACACTCTAGTATGCTAAAGTACCCAGAAGACCGGCGGAGCTATGCCGGTCTTCTGCTCTATGTGAAACACAGCATGAGGAGGCTCACCAGATGACGGCCACACCGTGGGGATTCCGGGATATATTGCCCGAGGAGGCTCAGGCGCGCGAGGAGATTGCGCTGACGGTGAAGGGCTGCTTCAGGGAGCATCATTACCTTCCGGTCGAAACGCCGCTGCTCGAGGACAAGGGTTCACTCGAGGAAGGCGGCCGCATCGCGGACACGCCGTTTAAGCTTTTTGACGATGATGGCCGTCTGCTGGTGGTCCGTCCCGACAACACATTGCCGATCGTGCGTCTGGTCTCGACCCGCATGCGTGCGGCCGACCTGCCCCTGCGCCTGCGCTATGAGGCGCCGGTGGTTCGCGAGTGCCAGCGCAATGCCGGCGGTTCGCGTCAGTTCACCCAGCTGGGCTTTGAGCTTATCGGTGCGGGCGATACCGCGGGCGATGTCGAGATTGTCTCGCTCGTGGCCGAGGCCGTGCGCGAGCTGGCGCTGCCCGATGCGCGCATTATCGCAGGTAGCGTGCGTCCGTTTAAGGAGCTGCTCGCGGCGTGCGAGGATCGCGAGCTGGCCGCCGAGGCCTTGCGCTGCGTGCACGCCAACGACTTTGTGGGCCTCGATGCCCGCGTGGCGGCAAGCGCCGAGTCCGATGCCGTCAAGGCCGCCATTAGCGAGCTGCCGCGCTTGCACGGCGGCGCCGAGGTACTCGACCGCGTCGATGTGCTTCTGGCGGCGGCGGGCATTGTCGCGCCGCTCACGCGCGAGCTGCGCGCCCTGGTCGAGGGCCTGGCTCCCGAGGACGCCCAGGTGCTGTCCTTCGATTTCTCCATCATGAACTCTTTTGATTACTACACGGGCCTGGTTTTTAAGGCCTATGCCGGTGGCCTGCCCGATCCGGTGGGCTCGGGCGGTCGCTACGACTCCATCTTTACCGGTGCGTTCGGCGACGGCATCGAGGTGCCGGCGGCGGGCTTTGCCTTTTCGCTCGAGCGTCTGGAAGCCGCGCGCACCTCGGCCGAGGACGCTGCTTCCGATGGTGACCATGCCGTGGGCCGTGGCGCCGAGGGTCCGCTGCGTATCGCCGTGCCCAAGGGCTCGCTCAAGGCCGATACGCTCGATGTGCTCGAGGCCGCGGGCTTGGACGTCTCTGAGCTGCGCGATCCCGGCCGTCACCTGATCGTGCGTGGTCGCGACACACGTGCCGGCGAGGGCACGGTCGGCGATATCGAATTTGTCATCGTGCGTCCCAGCGACGCGCCCGCTTTTGTGGGCTGCGGCGGTGCCGACTGTGGCATCTGCGGCTGGGACTCGCTTATCGAGGCAGACCTCAACCTGCTGCAGCTGGTCGATCTGGGCTACGGCCTGTGCACCTTTATCGAGGCGGAGCCCGCGTGGCGCGCCGGCCAGGCCGAGCGCAACTATGCCCGCCGTGGGTCGCTTCGCGTGGCCACCAAGTATCCGCGCATCGCGAGTGCCTGGTATGCCGAGCGCGGCGTGAACGCCGACATCGTCTCGCTGCACGGCAACATCGAGCTGGGCCCCATTGTCGGCATGACCGATCGCATCGTGGATATTACCGCCACGGGCGCCACACTGCGCGATAACGACCTGGTCATCACCGGCCGCATCATGGACTGCACGGCCCGCTTCTTCGTCAACCCGGGTGCCGCTCGCTTGGATCAGCGCGTGCGCAATCTGGCCGATCGCCTGGCCGCGGCTGTTAAGGACAAGCATTTTGAGCCCGTCGCGGGCTCGGCACAATAGCGCGAGCACGCACGGGCGCCCCCATATCCGGGCTGCGGACCGATTGGTGTCGCTGCCCGGCATCTCGTTTTTCAAACGCAACCTCAACCGATAGGGGATACCGATATGAAGACCATCAAGCTTGCTCCCGGTGAGCGCCTCGTTACCAACCAGCTCAACCGCAAGGGCGTGCTGCCGCAAAACATCATCGACGCCGCCCGCGATATCGTGGCCAACGTGCGTGCCAACGGCGATGCCGCGGTGCGTGATTACTGTCAGCGTTTTGACGGTGTTGAGCTGCAGGGCTTCCGCCTGCCTCAGGAACAGATCGATGCCGCGCTCGAAGGCCTCGATCCCGCTTTTGTCGTGGCGCTCGAAAAGGCTGCACGCCAGATTCGTGAGTTCCACCAGCGCGAGGTCGAGCAGAGCTGGTTTACCACACGCCCGGACGGCACGATGCTCGGCGTTAAGGTGACCTCGCTCGCGGCGGCCGGCATCTATGTGCCGGGCGGCCGCGCGCAGTATCCCTCCACGGTGCTCATGAATGCCATTCCCGCCAAGGTGGCCGGCGTCAAGCGCGTGGTCATGGTGACCCCGCCGCAAAAAGACGGCCTGATCAGCCCTTACACGCTTGCCGCGGCAAAGCTCGGCGGCGTGGACGAAATCTATATGGTGGGCGGCGCTCAGGCCGTGGCCGCGCTGGCGTACGGTACCGAGACAATTCCGCGTGTCGATAAAATCACCGGCCCGGGCAACGCCTTTGTCGCCGCTGCCAAGCAGATTGTCTCGGGCGATGTGGGCATCGACATGGTCGCCGGTCCCTCCGAGGTCTGCGTGCTGGCCGATGCCACGGCCAAGCCCATGGTAGTCGCGGCCGACCTGATGGCCCAGGCCGAGCACGATCCGCTGGCGGCTTGCTATCTGGTGACCTGCGACGAGCAGTTTGCGCGCGAGGTCGAGGCGGGCATCGACATCCTGGTGGCGCAGTCGCCGCGCGCCGAGATCACACGCGCTTCGCTCGATAACGAAGGCACCATCGTGGTGGCCGCCGACATGGCTGCCGCCGTCGAGGCCGTGAACACCGTGGCGCCCGAGCACCTTGAGCTGCACTGCAAGGACGCGATGGGCCTGCTCGGCGGCATTCGCAACGCCGGCGCCATCTTTGTGGGCGCTTGGAGCTCCGAGCCGCTCGGCGATTATGTTGCCGGCCCCAACCACACGCTGCCGACCGGCGGCACGGCCATGTTCTCCAACCCGCTTTCGGTCGAAGAGTTCGTTAAGCGCTCGAGTGTCATTTGCTATACGCCCGAGGGCCTACTCTCGGACGCTCCCGCTACGCAGCGTTTGGCCGAGGCCGAGGGCCTGTGGGCGCACGCGCTTTCGGCCGCACTGCGTCGCCGCGTGTTGGAGCAGGGCGAGGATGCCGTGAGCGCCGAGTCGCTCGCCGCGGCCGACTTGACCAAGGTTGCCTGGCCGGGCGACGCCGTGGCGACGGTTGCCGAGGGCGTTGACCTGGCGGCTGCGGGCGCAGATGGCGTTGGCCCGACCGGCAAGGAGGCCTAATATGGCCGAGTTGACGTCCCGTATGAAGGAGCTCGTCCAGCCCTACTTGGCCGGCATTGAGCCCTACGATCCCAACTTTACGCCCACGCGCATCAACCTTTCGGCCAACGAGAACACCTATCCCGTGCCGGCTGGCGTGCGCGAGGCGGTCGACGCCGCCCTGGCTGCCACGCCGCTCAACCGCTATCCCGATCCCATGTCCAACGATCTGCGCGACGAGCTTGCCGCTTGGCATGGTGTGGCGCGCGAGAATGTCTGCGTGGGCAACGGCGGCGACGAGCTGCTCTATAACTACCTGTTGGCGTTTGGCGGCGCGGGACGGACCCTGCTCAACTGCCCGCCGTGCTTTAGCGAGTATGCGTTCTTTGCGTCGCTCTGTCAGACCGAGGTGCGCGACGTGTGGCGCGACCCCGCGACCTTTGAGCTCGACCAGGCAGCCGTGCTTGCGGCGGCACCCGAGTGCAACCTGGCAATCGTGACCTCGCCCAATAACCCCACGGGTGACGTGGCACCGCTCGACTTTGTCGCGGCGCTGTGCGATGCGTGCCCCGGCATGGTCATGGTTGACGAGGCCTACGTTGAGTTTGCCGACGATTCGTTTGGCGCGGCCACTACGGCGCAGGGGCTTATCGCCGAGCATCCCAACCTGGCGATTCTGCATACGTTGTCCAAGGCGTTTGGCGCCGCCGGCACGCGTCTGGGCTATGTGATTGCGGCACCCGAGGTCGTCGACGTGTTCGCGGCGATTCGCCAGATCTATTCGGTCAACGTGCTGAGCCAGGCCGCCGCGCTTGCCTGCGTGCGTGCCCGTGATGCCTACACGCCCGTGGTGGCGCAGGTCGCATCCGAGCGCGAGCGCGAGCTGTGCGCCCTGCGTGCGATGGCTGCCGAGGGCTTGCCCGTGGAGCCATGGCCGAGCGCGGCGAACTTTGTGCTCGTGCGTACGCCGCATGCCACGCGCGTGCGCGAGCGTCTGCGCGACGAGTATTCAATTTTGGTGCGCGACTTTAGCTACGCGCCGGGGCTCGCGGACTGTCTGCGCATTACCGTGGGTACCCCGCAGGAAAACGACGAGGTGCTGGCCGCGTTTGCCGCGCTGGTGAAGGAGGAGATGTAGATGGACCGCTATGCCGAGGTAACCCGCAAAACGGGCGAGACCGACATTGTCGTAAAGCTCGACCTGGACGGATCCGGCGTGTGCGATATCTCGACCGGCGTGCCGTTTTTCGACCACATGCTCAACGCTTTTGGCCGCCATGGTCTGTTCGATCTGACGGTGCACGCGGTGGGCGACGTCGAGGTCGATGCGCACCACACCGTCGAGGACACGGGTATTGTGCTGGGCGAGGCGTTTTGCCAGGCGCTGGGCGACAAGGCGGGCATTACGCGCTTTGCCGACGCGGCGATCGCGATGGACGAGACGCTCGTGATGGCCGCCGTTGACATCTCGGGCCGCGGGCAGGCCTACTGCGAGCTGCCCGTGCCGACCGAGCGCGTGGGCAACTTTGATACCGAGCTGGCCGTCGAGTTCTTCTACGCCTTTGCGCGCGATGCCAAACTCACGCTGCACGTGCGCGAGCTGGCGGGCGGCAACTCGCATCACATTATCGAGGCCGCCTTTAAGGCCGTGGGCCGCACGATGCGCCACGCCTGCGAGCTCGATCCCCGCGTGCAGGGCATCCCCAGCACCAAGGGCTCACTGTAACCGTCACAAGGGTAAAACCACCACGAAGGTGCCTGTCCCCTTTGTGGTGGTTTTGGATGATGAGAAGTGGAGGGGTCGCGTGGGCGAACCGAAGATCGTGGTGGTCGACTACCACAAGGGCAACTTGTCGAGCGTCGTGCGCGGGCTTGCGCGCGCCGGTGCTGCCGCCTGCACGTCGGACGATCCGGAGCAGATCCGCAACGCCGACGGCCTGGTCATCCCGGGCGTGGGTGCGTTCTATGACGCGATCGCCTTTATGCGTCAGAGCGGCGAGGAGGTAGCCGTGCTCGATGCCGTTGCCGCCGGAACTCCGCTGCTCGGCATCTGCCTGGGCCTTCAGCTGTTTTTTGAGCGCGGCAACGAGGGCGTGCCTGCGAACGAGGACGCGGACGCGGACGACGATGCCTCCGAGCAGGCCGGTGGTCCCTGGGTCGATGGCCTGGGCATCATGCGTGGCTCGTGCACGCACCTGGAGTCGAGCCGTCTGAAGGTCCCGCACGTGGGCTGGGACCAGGTGCGCATGACGCCCGCCGGTGCGGCCGATCCGTTGCTTGCCGGTTTTGCCGAGGGCGCCAACATGTATTTCACTCACAGCTACGCGGTGGCCGACGACGTCGATGCCGCCGATGTGTTGGCGCGCACGCACTATACACGGAGCTTCCCGTGCATCGTGCGCCACGGCAACGTGTGGGGCTGCCAGTTCCATCCCGAGAAATCCTCTGCGCTGGGTCAGCGCATCCTTAAGAACTTCGTGAGCATCGTCGAGGGGGCCGGCCGATGATTCTGTTTCCCGCAATCGATTTGATCGGCGGCAAGGTCGTGCGCCTGGAGCGCGGCGACCGGAGCCGCTGTAAGGTGTATTCTGACGACCCCGTGGCCGTTGCCCGCTCCTTTGCCGAGCAGGGCGCGAGCTGGGTGCACGTCGTCGACCTGTCCGCTGCCTTTGGCGAGGACGAGGACGCGTGCGCTGCCAACTTGGCAGCGATTAAGGCCATCTGCGGCGTCGACGGTCTGTCCGCGGACGTGGGCGGCGGCGTTCGCTCGCTCGCGCGCATCGACGAGCTGGCCGGCTACGGCGCGCGTCGCATCGCGCTAGGCACGGTGCTCGTGACCGAGCCGGGATTTGCCGAGGTGGCGGCGCAAGGCTTTGGCGAGTTACTGGTGGCAGACATTGCCGCCCGTGACGGCCAGGTCAAGGTGAATGGTTGGCGCGACGGCGCGGGTGTGGCGCTCGACGACGCCGTGGCGCAGCTCACCGAGCTGGGCTTTAAGCATCTGGTGTATACCGACATCGCGCGCGATGGCATGCAGACGGGCATCGACGTGGCGGCGTATCGCCATGTGGCCGAGGTCGCGGGCTTTCCCGTCGTGGCTTCGGGCGGCATCTCGACGCTCGATGATATCCGCGCACTGGCCGCGGTGGGCGAGGATGCCATCGAGGGTGCCATTACCGGTCGTGCGCTCTACGAGGGCAACTTTACGCTGGCCCAGGCGTTGGCCGCCGCCCGAGGGAAGGAGTAGCCCATGCTTGCCAAACGCGTGATTCCCTGTCTGGATGTTAAGGACGGCCGCGTGGTCAAGGGCGTCAACTTTGTGAGCCTGCGCGATGCTGGCGACCCGGTGGAGCTGGCGCGCGCCTACGACCGCGAGGGTGCAGACGAGGTCGTCTTCCTGGACATTACCGCGACGAGCGACAACCGCGCGACGACCATCGAGATGGCGGCGCACGCGGCCGAGGAGCTCGCTATTCCCTATACCGTGGGCGGCGGTTTCCGCGACTTGGCGGGCATGCGAACCATGGTTGCCGCCGGTGCCGACAAGGTGTCGCTTAACTCTGCCGCCGTGCGCGATCCGTCGTTGATCAGCCAGGCCGCCGCGGCGTTTGGCAGCCAGGCCGTGGTCGTGGCGATTGATGCCAAGCGCGTGGGCCTGCCCGGTCAGCCGGATGCCGACAAGTGGGAGGTCTTCACGGCGGGCGGTCGCAACGCCACGGGTATCGATGCGGTGGCGTGGGCCGAGGAAGCGGCTCGTCGCGGCGCCGGTGAGATCTTGCTCACCAGCATGGATCGCGACGGCACCAAGGCTGGCTTCGACCTGGCACTCACCCGCGCCGTGGCGCGCGCGGTGCCGATCCCGGTGATCGCAAGCGGCGGCGTGGGCACGCTCGAGCATTTTGCCGAGGGCGTGATCGAGGGCGAAGCCGACGCCGTACTGGCGGCCAGCGTCTTTCACTTTGGAACTTTCAGCATTCGCGAAGTCAAAGAATATATGGCCTCTCAAGGCATCCCTGTCAGGTTGGACTTCTAGCGCTGCGGCTTGCCCAGGCGCCCGACCTTCCGGCTCCAACCCTCCTCGCGTACTTTAAGTACGCGTCGTCGGGCTTGTCGCTCGGAATCTCGGGCACCTGGACAACCCTCGCCGACCTGCGAAGTTTGAATTTGGGGAGAGAAATGGAAGAGATAACCGATCCTTCAAAACTTACGTACGACGCCCGCGGGCTGATTCCTTGCGTGGTTCAGCAGCATGACACCGGTGAGGTGCTTATGGTTGCTTGGATGAACGAGGAATCGGTGGGGCTGACGCTCAAGACCGGGACCACGTGGTTTTGGAGTCGCAGCCGTCAGGAGCTCTGGAACAAGGGCGCGACGAGTGGCAACATGCAGGAGGTCAAGGAGCTCTGGGCCGACTGCGATAGCGATACGCTGCTGGTCAAGGTGGACTCACCGGGCCCGGCCTGCCATACCGGCAACCGTACTTGCTTCTTTAAGCGCGTGGAAGGGGGAGTGCGATGAAAGTCGTGACGCCGTTCGAGGTCGCCGAATGCAACACCGAGCTCCTCCGCGCGGGCGTGCCATGCCGCGTGCACCTGACTGATGCCTGCGGGGCGCAGTCGCTTTGGCTCGAGGCCGAGAAGGAAAGGCTCAATGAGGCCCATGCCGTCATCGTCGAGTTCTTTGAGAAAAAGGGCGCAAAGCCTCGGTTCGATGAGACCGGTACCTACTTTACGCTGCAGTAACGAGAGGAAATAACCATGGGAGTCAGAACAGCTAACGTGCAGCCGGGAAACATCGGTGAGACGCTGACGGGACTGGCCGAGGTGATTCACGGCCGTCGCGATGCGCCGCCGCAGGAGAGCTATACCGCGCGTCTGCTGACCGACGTCGAGGACGAGCTTCTCAAGAAGCTTGCCGAGGAGGCGAGCGAGGTGATCATGGCCTGCAAGGATAACGACCACGATCACATCCGCTACGAGGCCGGCGACCTGATCTACCACCTGCTCGTGACGCTCGAGCGCTACGGCATCACCCTCGACGAACTGGCCGGCGAACTCAACGCCCGCCGCCACTAGTCATTGGGGACGTTCTTAAACGACTAGTTAGGCGAGGGGCGTGGATTCCCATTCGCCGGTGGGGTGGGGGATATCGAAGGCCCGGTAGCCGCAGTCGTAGGCGTGGGCCTGGGCCTCGCGGATGTTCCAGCAGATGTCGCAGGCGCGGTGCGCGTCCGAGCCAAAGGTGATGGGCACCTCGGCATGGGCGAAGCGGCGCAACAGCCCGGTCGCGGGGTAGTAATCGTCGATCCCCTTGCGCGGTGCGGCGGTCGAGACCTCAACGCGGCGACCCGTATCGTGGGCGCATTCGGCCATCTGCTCCCAAAACGGCGCGGGGTCAAAGTCGGGTGCAAAGCCGTCCTTCGAAAAGCGCATGACCAGGTCGGGATGGGCCATCGCGTCAAAGTTGAGTGAGCTTTCGCAAGCACGGCACCAGTCGTCGACGTAGCACTCCCACACGCCGCGCACGCCTAAGTTTTCCCAAACATGCAGGTTGGTATCGTCGTCGATCCAACCGCAAAGGGAATCGGGTGTATCGGGGCGCGCGACGTCCTCTGTCCCTGCCGTGCCCGCGGCGCCTGCCGCAATATCGCCCGGGTTGCCAATCCAGTGCACGCTGCCCAGACGTACGACGGCGCCCTGGGACCAGTGCTCTACCAAGGGCTCGCAGCCCTCGTACCAATCGCATTCAAAACCGTAGATAAAGGTGAGCTCCGGCGCAATCTGCGCGGCGAGTTTGCGGGCGTCCTCAAAGGCCAAACGATGTGCCGGCAAGTCGCCCTCGACGACCTGCACCTCGCAGCTAGCATCCATACTGGCGGGCAGGGTAAGGTGGTCGGTCGAGACCATGACGCGGCAGCCGGCGGCAGCAGCGGCACGGACGTTGTCCTCGAACGAGGCGTGCCCGTCCGAGAACGAGGTATGAGTATGGCAATCGACCAGCGGGCAGGCGGGCATGGCGACTCCTTTGCATTTGGTGAATCCGCTCCATTGTAATGGTGCAGCTCTCAACACGCCGCGCACGCCGGGTGCCGAAATCGAGTGGAAAGGCGGGGCGGCGCGTGCCGGCGCCGGCGACTACTTGCTTCGTGCCGCCGCGCGTTTGGCCTGCACTGTTACCATCGCGTGTCTCACGGCGGTGATGGGGCGATAGCGGATCATACGCGGTCCCGACCAACGCATAACCTCGCGGATCTTCTCGCGCATGGCAGGCCGGTAACAATGCGAAGGACATGCCGAGCAAAATGTCTTGGTGCCTATGTGCGGGCAGTGCTCAATGCGCGCGATGGCGTATTTCTGCAGCTCGGCGCATTCGGGGCAGAGCGTAATGGTTCGAAGGCCGAGTTTCACGCGCACGGACTCATCGTCGCCAGCCTGTTCGACCACATGCCCGCCGCCATGATGCCCACGACACCACAGCGCAATCATCTGCGACACCATTTGGGCCTCACGCTCACGTTTGCGTGCTAGCTCCGGTGTGTCGACTGGGCGCGCCATTAGCTCAGCCTCCCGTGCTCGACCGAAAGCGAGAAATCGGCAAACGCGCAGGTGCTGGCACGGTGGCTCACGAGCACAATGGTCTTGCCGCGGCGCTTGAGCTCGTCGATTGCCTGCATCACGGACGCCTCGTTGAGAGCATCGAGCGCGCTGGTGGGTTCGTCGAGCAAGATGAAGGGTGCGTCGTTGAGGAAGATGCGCGCAAGGCCGATGCGCTGGCGCTCGCCGCCCGAAAGCGAGTCGCCCAGCTCGGCAACGGGCGTGTCGAGTCCCTGCGGCAGACGGTCGATGAGCGTGGTGAGTGAGGCGGAGCGGCAAGCGTCGAGCGGCTCGGCATCGGTGGCGTTGGCGTGCGCGATCAGCAGATTCTCGCGTACGGTGCCGCAGAACAGATGTGTGTCCTGGGTCATATAGGCCTCGTGGCTGCGCAGGCTCGCCGTGTTGATGTGACGGGCATCGACGCCGCTCACCGTGATGGTGCCGGCTGCGGGGTCCCAAAAGCGCATGAGCAGCTTAAGCAGCGTCGACTTGCCCGAGCCCGAGCGCCCCATGATGCAGGTCATGGTACCGGGCGCAAAGGTGCAGGTCACGTCGTCGAGGATGAGACTCGCAGCGGTGTCGTTCGCGACCTGCTCTGTGGCGCCCGCACCGCCCGCGTTCACGCCGCCCGCATAGCTAAAGCTCACATGCTCGGCTGCGGCGCCGGCAAACTCAACGTTCTGTCCATCGGCGACCTCGGCGCACTGGGGCTGCTCGTCGAGCAAATCGAGCACGCGTGCGCCCGAGGCGAGCGTCTCCTGCAGTGAGGCGCCCAGGCGGCTCACGGCCATCACCGAGCCAAACGACGACACAAAGGTAAAGACGGCGACAAACGCTGCGGCAAAGTCAATCGTTCCCGCAGCCACCAGCTGCAGCGCACGCCCGAGCATCACCAGATTAGCCACAAGAATAAGCGCATCGGCTACGGCCTCGCTGACCGCCTGGCGGCGCTTGAGGCGCGCGTCCACGGCGCCGACTTGCTCGGTCAGCTTGCCCAGGGCACGGCTGCGATCGGTGCCACCGGCAAACTGGATGGTCTCGCCCGCGCCGCGCAGACTGTCGAGTACAAAGGCGCCCAGCTTACCGGCGCCCTCGCGGCTCTGGCGGCCGGTGGTGCCGCATGCCTTGGCCGAGACCAGGGGCAGCAGCACGCCCAGGACCGCGTAGGCCACGAGCGCGATGCCTGCGAGCTCGGGGCTCACAGCCAGCAAAAAGCCCTCAAACACAACGGTGCAGACCAGAGCTATGGCAATGGGCGAGATGGTGTGCGCGTAGAAGACCTCGAGCAGCTCGATATCCGAGGTGACCAGGCTCACGAGCTCGCCCTTGCCGCGGCCCTCGAGCTTGGCGGGGGCGAGCTGGCGCAGGGCGCCAAACACCAGGTCGCGAATGTGTGCGAGCAGACGGAATGCGATGTAATGGTTGCAGAGCTGCTCGCCGTAGTGGAGCGGCCCGCGTGCGATGCCGCAGGCGGCACAGGCCGCGCATGCTGCGATCAGACCAAGCCCCAAGGCGTTGCTGCCCAGCGCGGCCATAAGGCCAAGGGCGCCAAAGGCCGGCACGAACGCGGCGGTGAGCATGCCAATGCTGCCCAGCGCGACGGCTAGCACAAGCCAGCCGGCAAGCGGTCGGACGAGCCCCATCATGCGCCACATGATGGACGGTGCCGAGCGACGGGCGCGGCCGGAGTCAGTGGCCGCGGCAGCGGAAGACGAGCCAGCACCGTTGAGGCCATCGGTACAGGCAGCGCTGCTGTCAACAGCCTCAACCGCGCCGGCATCCTCGGCATCACCCTCCGCATACGTATATGCCGAGAGCTGCTCCTGGCTGCTCCACATGCGCGCATAGGCGCCCGCGCCCGACAGGAGCTCATCATGGGTGCCGCGCTCGGCAATGCGGCCGCGTTCCAGCACCAGGATCTGATCGGCGTCCACGATCGTCGACAGGCGGTGTGCCACCACGATTACAGTGTGCCCGCCGGCAAGCGACGCGATGACCTCGCCGATCGCGGCCTCGCTTGCGGCATCGACGTTGCTCGTAGCCTCGTCAAACACATAGATCGGCGAGTCGTGCAGCAGGGCGCGGGCCATGCACACGCGCTGGCGCTGGCCGCCCGAAAGGTTGGTGCCACCCTCGTTAATCACCATGTCGAGCCCGCCGTTGGCCCGCACAAAGGCCGCCACGCGCGTGCGGTCGAGCGCGCGCAAAAGCTCGGTGTCGGTGGCGTTGGGCTGGGCGAGCAGCAGGTTGTCGCGCAGGGTGCCGGCAAACAGGTAGCCGTTGGTGGGCACCAGCGTGACGGCGCGCATGAGTGAGGCGGCCGTGACATCGCGCAGCTCGACGCCGCCAATGCGCACGCTGCCGCGGTAGGCGTCCTTGCGGCCTGCGATAATCCCCGCGAGCGTGGACTTGCCGCCGCCGCTTTCGCCCACGAGTGCCACGAGCGAGCCGTGCGCAATGGTCGCGCTGGCGCTGTCCAGCACGGTGCGGTCGCCGTAGGCATAGCTCACGCCTGCGAGCTCGATATCGCCGCGACCATCAAGCTCAACATCGCCGCGCTCGGGCTCGGGCGTATCCAAAATGCCAAACATGCGGCGCGAGGCGGCCATGCCGTTCATGGCCGTGTGGAACAGCGATCCCAGGCGGCGCATAGGCAAAAAGAACTCCTGTGACAGAAAGACGATGAGGAAGGCAGCCTCAAAGCCGATCTTGCCCGTGGCGAGCTGCAGTGCGGCCACGATAATGCCGAGCGCGGCGCCCATATAGACGACCAGGTCCATAACGCAAATGGAGCGCAGCTGCATCACCAGCAGGCGCATGGTCGCTGTGCGGAAACGCTCGGACTCGGCGTTGATGCGCTCGTGCCAGCTGCGATCGGCCTGGTAGACCTTAAGGGTGGTGAGACCCTGCACGGCCTCCAGGAACATGCCGCCAAGATCGACATAGCTGCCCCAGTACTCGGCACCGATCTTTTTGGCGTTGCGCATGACCATCATGATGGAGACGGGGATGACCGGAACGCAGGCGAGCAGTAGCGCGGCGGGAAGACCCGCTTGGCCCACGAGCAGTACAAACAGCGTGATGGGTGCCAAACCGGCAAAGAAGAGCTGCGGCAGGTAACCGCCAAAGTACACCTGGAGTTGCGTGGCGCCCTCGACGCTGGTCTGGACGGCCTCGGCGGTGGGGACGGTTTCGGTGTAGGAGGGGCCGAGTGCGGTGAGCTTGTCGTAGACGAGCGAGCGCACGCGGCGGACGGCCTCGAACGCGGCCTTGTCGCCGGCGCGTTGGGCCAGGTAGATGGAGGCGGCGCGCACGATGATGGCGGCGGCGAGCGGCAAGGCCGCCTGTGCGAGGGCATCGACGGCGAGCGCGGCGGAAAGACCGTTCGTGACGATGCCGCCCAAGATGCGCGCAAGCATCCACATCACCGTGATGTTTGCCATGAGCGCGATCCACTTAAACAGGACGCTTGCCATAATGTAGGGCGTTGCCTGCGGAACCAGGGAGAAGAGCCGCTTCTCGAACATGAAACCTCCTATGCCGTAACGGTGCCGGGCTGGGTCGTCGGCAGCCGCTTAGTTAGCCAAATGCAACTAGAGTAACATCGTGCAGCGGTTAAGTATGCCGAGGGTAATTTTTAGCCGTTGAACTGCGTAGAAAGTTCAAAATTGTTGAGTGCGGCGAACTTTGTGGTGGACGGAATGCGGGCGCAATTTTGATCGTGTGCGGCCCGCTCCAAAACGTGTACGTCAGCCTCCAAAACCGACAAAAAATGACATGTTTGGAGGCTGACGTACATGTTTGGATAGGGGCAAGGGCGACGACGGACGAAAGTCACGCCTGTGCCACGTTCGATGTGCTAGCGTTTGGGTGAATAAAACGAGCCCGTGCGGAAAGGATCCGGACCGTATGCAACGTGGAAGTACATCTCCGCTGTCCCGCGAGACCGATGCGCCCGAAACCATCGTCAAGCTGGAGTGCGACATCGATGATGCGTCGCCCGAGGTACTCGCCTATGCCGCCGACCGCCTGCGCGAGGCAGGCGCCCGCGAGGTGCACTGGCTGCCCCTCTACTGCAAAAAAGGCCGCCCCGGCTGGCAGCTGCAGGTGATCTGCTCGCATGAGGATATCGAACGCCTGCAGACGATTATCTTTTTGGAAACCACGACCAACGCCGTTCGTCGCCAGGTGATGGAACGCGTTTGCCTGCCGCGTCGTTTTGAGCAGGTAGCGACGCCTTGGGGCGAGGTGTCCGTTAAGGTGGCGACCCTGCCAGACGGCAGCGAGCGCGCGGCTCCCGAGTACGAGGATTGCGCCCGTCTTGCCCGCGAACATGGCGTGCCACTCCAACGCGTGATGCAGGCGGCTCAGAGCGCGGCGCTACGATTCGAGTAGCACGGTAGATGGGCTCCACATCCGCCGGACCCCGTATTCAGCCCCCATCAACCCCACCCGAAAGGACTCCCCATGAAATACCTCATCGCCTCCGACATCCACGGCTCGGCATACTGGACCGAGCGCCTGGTCGCCGCCATCGAATCCGAGCAGCCCGACCGCATCGTGCTGCTGGGCGACCTGCTCTACCATGGCCCGCGCAACGACCTGCCGCGCGATTACGCCCCCAAGCGTGTGATTCCGCTGCTCAACGCCCTGGCCGACCGCATCATTGCGGTGCGCGGCAACTGCGACGCCGAGGTCGACCAGATGGTCCTCGACTTCCCCGTCATGGCCGACTACGCCATGCTGTTCGACGAGGGCGGCCGCGAGCTGTTTCTGACACACGGCCACGTCTTTGGCGCCGGCATGCACAACAGCGTCGACCACGCGCCCGCGCTGCCCGAGGGCTCCGCGCTCGTCTACGGCCACACACACATCAAGGTTGACGAGGAAAGCGCCGCGCACCCGGGCCTGTGGCTCTTCAACCCCGGCAGCGTGAGCATTCCCAAGGACGGTACGCACAGCTACGGCATCTACGAGGGCGGCGCGTTCCGCCACGTGATCCTGGAGGAGGAATAACCATGGCGCAGCATATGGCTCAGCAAAATGCCGAGGGTTCGCGCGATCTGTCCACGCTGGTCGACGCGTCGGCCGAGCTGCAGCATTTGGTGCAGACCATCTGGCGTCTGCGTCAGCCCGATGGCTGTCCGTGGGACCGCGAACAGACGCATCAGAGCATCGGCAAGAACATGATCGAGGAAGCCTACGAGGCGCTCGATTGCATCGAGGCGGACGACGTGGCGCATTTGCGCGAGGAGCTGGGCGACGTGCTCATGCAGGTCGTACTGCATGCGCAGATTGCGGCGGACGCCGGTGAGTTTACGCTGGCCGATGTGGCACGCGATATCGACGCCAAACTCATCCGCCGCCACCCGCACGTGTTTGGCGATGCGAATGCCGACAGCCCCGACGAGGTACTCAAGATCTGGGACGAGGTCAAGCTTGCCGAGAAGGCTGCCAAGGACAAGGCCGTGGCAGCGGGTGAGGCTGCGCCCGAGGGCCTGCTCGACGGCGTGCCCGCGCACCTGCCGGCGCTGATGCAGGCTCAGAAGGTGTCGCGCAAGGCAGCGGCCGTGGGCTTTGAGTGGGAGACGGTCCAGGACGTGTGGGACGAGGTTGCCGAGGAGCGTGCTGAGTTTGAGGCCGAGGAGCCCGGCTCGCCCGAGCGCGAGATGGAGTTTGGCGACCTGCTCTTTGCCCTGGTCAACGTTGCGCGCAAAGAGGGCATCGACGCCGAGAGCGCCCTGCGCGCGAGCACGGCCAAGTTCCGCCGCCGCTGGGCCGCGATGGAGGCTGCTGCGCGCGAGGCGGGCGATGACCTCGCCGCCTGCTCAACCGCTCAACTCAACGACCTGTGGGACCAAGCAAAAACAAGCGAGTGAGACCTACGTCTCTCACGGCATCCATTCGCAGAGAGGTCTCTACAAGCAAAAAGCCATATACAACGGAAGATGTGCCAGCTGCGCTTCGGCATCCCACTCGAGTTGTTTAGGGTGCAACACGTAAGCCGTCCCATTTTTCTTGTTAAAGCGCGCGCGGAATCGGTCGAGGGAGATGGTTCCGTATCTGCGTGGCAACTTAACTTCGATGGGGCTGATGCGCGGCTTTCCGGCGGCGTTGACATAGGGTCGGGTAACGAGGAAGTCGATTTCCATGCGCTCCTCCCCCTCCTTCTTTCCGCTTTGGGAATAAAAGAAGAGCCTGTGTCCATTGGCCTTTAGAGATTGGGCAACGTAGTTTTCGGTAAGCATTCCTTCGTTCAATCCGATGTCGCCGCGAAGCACGGCCCTGTAAACGTCTTCATCGGTATCGTTGTTGTCAGAGAAGGCAAGCGTTACAAGCAGGCCGGTGTCTGCCATGTAGCACTTGAGTGCTGTTTGCTCCATGCTGAGTGAAAGGCCCACGCTCGGCTCGCTTGCGGCATAGCAGATATTGGCAATTCGCGCGTCTGCCAGCCAAAAGAAGGCTTCTTCGTAGGTGCGCATGCGCGCGTTTTTATCAAGTGAGGAAAGCTTGAATCGTTTTTCGTGCCTAGAGAGCTGACCCGGGATGCCATCGAGTACGGAGACGACTTTGAATTCGTAACCGGTTGCAAAACGAGAGATATCGTTGCGATAGAGCTGGACGATTCGGCGTTTCGATGCGTCGACGGGCGCAAAAGCGCGCTGTTCAACATAGATGGATACCGGCTCAGGCATGCCGCCTACGAGCATGTATTCGCGCATAAGGGAGAGCGCTCTGCGATGTAGGGCATCGGGGAGCGGCTTCATTTTGCTAAAGCTCATGCGAATGAGATCGGCCAGCCCCTTTTCGTCCATGCCCCAGAGGAACTCCTCAAAGTCGAGGGGCTCAAGTTCCAAAGACTCTTCCTCGGACGGGATGACGATATCTTTAATGTTCTGCTTGATGCTGAGCAGGGATCCAGTTTCGATGTAGTCGTAACGTCCGTCTGCAACGAGATACTTGATGAGTCCGCGTGCTTGCGGGTACATCTGGACCTCGTCAAAGACGATAAGCGTCTCGTGTTCATAGAGTTTGACGTTATAGAAAACCGAGAGATAGAGGAAGAGCGAGTCGAAGTCAGTGCGATAGTCCTCAAAATATTGCTTAACTTCGGCAGGTGCTTGAAAGAAATCAATGACAAGGCAGGACTTGTATTCGGTTTCTCCAAACGTGCGGGCAAGCGTGCTCTTGCCGACGCGGCGAGCTCCTTCAATAAGAAGTGCTGTTTTACCAGCGCTTTCATGCTTCCATTCTAGTAGTGTGTCATAGGCTTTTCGTTTAAGCATGGCTACCTCGTGCACGATATCCAGAACTTTTATAACCTGATTATGCACGATATCCAGAACTTTAGACCCTTAGATTTGCACGATATCCAGAACTTTGCACGATGTGAAGCACATTATTGGCTCTTACATTCGCAAGTCGGGTAAAAACGGAATGCGGATTGGAGATTTTAATGGAGAGGACCTCTAGAGATGAATGCTCGGTGCAAAAATAAGCGCCTCAAAGAATGATTTCTCCAATTCATATGTATCCCTCGGCTAACTTAGGGCATAATGCAAAAAGTGCGACAAGGCTAACTTATGAACCTGCGCGCCGCTGCAGCGTGCAAGCCGCGTCGCCAAGCATTCAACCCGTTTCCAAGTGAGAGGGAGACAACATGAGCGATATTTTGGACGTCTACGGTCGTGAGGTGCTCGACAGCCGCGGCAACCCTACCGTCGAGGTCGAGGTCGTGCTCGAGGACGGCAGCTTCGGTCGCGCGATGGTGCCTTCGGGCGCTTCGACCGGTGCTTTCGAAGCTTGCGAGCTGCGCGACGGCGACAAGGGTCGCTACCTGGGCAAGGGCGTTTCGCAAGCCGTCGAGCACGTCAACAACGAGTGCGCCAACGCCGTCGTGGGCCTCGATGCCTTCGATCAGCGCGCCGTCGATGCCGCACTAATCGTCGCCGACGGTACGCCCAACAAAACCAAGCTCGGCGCCAACGCCATTCTGGGCGTATCGCTGGCCGTTGCCCGCGCTGCGGCAGAGTCGGCGGGCCTGTCGCTGTACCAGTACCTGGGCGGCGTCAACGCTCACCTGCTGCCCACGCCTATGATGAATATCCTCAACGGCGGCGTGCATGCCGGCGCCGCGCTGCGCGTCTATGTGGTCTGTGCCGTGATGCAGCTGCTGGTCTTTTCGCACTACGGCTTCCCGTTCTGGGCCAACGCCCTCGTCACGATGTTTTTCGTCTGGCTCTACACCCGGCAGGGCGGCGTCAAGTCGCTGATCTGGACCGATACGCTCAAGACTTTCTGCCTTGTGGCGAGCCTCGTACTGTCGATCGTCTTCATCATGCGGGGGCTGGGTCTCTCGTTCGCCGATACGGCCCGCGAGGTTTCCGCTTCGCCCATGTCGCGCATTTTCTTCTTCGACGATCCCGCTTCGGACCGCTATTTCTGGAAAATGTTCGCCGCGGGTATCGTCCTGCTGGTGGCCATGACCGGACTCGATCAGGACATGATGCAGCGCAATTTGAGCTGCGCCACGCCGCGCGACTCGCAGAAGAACATCGTGCTGACGGCCGTGAGCCAGATTTTCGTGATCTTTCTGTTCCTCGTGCTGGGCGTGCTGCTCTATTTGTACATGGAGCGCAGCGGCATGGCCGCACCCGCCAAGAGCGATCAGGTCTTTTCGCTGGTCGCTGTCGAAGGTGGATTGCCGCTTATCGTTGGCATTCTGTTTGTTGTAGGACTTATTTCAAGTACTTATTCAGCTGCCGGGTCGGCCCTCACGGCTCTCACGACCTCTTTCACGGTGGATATGCTCGAAGGCACGAAACGCTATGGCGACGCACGCCTCACGCGCATCCGCCGCGGGGTCCACGTGGCGATGGCGCTCGGGATGGCCGGCGTGATCCTGGCCTTCGAGTACTGGGCCGACGACAGCGTCATCAATCTGGTCTACAAGGTCGCCAGCTATACCTACGGTCCGATTCTGGGCATGTTCGCCTTCGGGATGTTCACGCGCCTGAAGGTCCGCGACCGCTGGATGCCGCTGGTGGCCCTCGCGGCCCCGGCATTGAGTGCGCTGGTGCAGTGGTGGGCGCTGAAGACCTGGGATTATCAGATTGGTTTCGAACTGTTGATTTACAATGCCGCCTTTACGATGATCGGCATGCTGCTGCTTGTGAAACGCCATGAAAAATAAGGTTTTATACACTCTTATCTCACTTTTTGCTTTAGGTAATGTCTCCGCCGCGGAAATCGGTTCCGCGACGCGGCAGGAGATCGGCCGGACCCTTTCGCGCATCGTTTCGCGCGAGGTGACGAGCGGTTACCAGAAACCGGAGCCGATCACCGTACGCGTTCAGGCCGTCAAGGCCTCGCGCAGCCGGGTGCGGATCTACGCCACGGCGGCGTTGGCCAACTATCCCTTCCGCGAGGAGAACCTGCGGGCCATGCGCGACTCGGTGCGCGCCCTGCTGCCGCATGAGTTCCGTAAGGCCGCCGTCGAACTTTACACCGACGGTCGTGAGGCCTCCGAGTTGATTCCGCTGGCCTGCCGCAACGCCACG
>OGZW01000945.1_pt1 | contig 23482 bp, 19 predicted proteins | sample 1577001 | NCBI WGS metagenome assembly OGZW01 (sample SAMEA3541519, study PRJEB24748) | human gut metagenome | biome: human gut; feature: human-associated habitat; material: faeces | place: China | collected 2012 | reverse complement strand
TCCTGATAAGTGCCATGAATATACTTCACCGCATCATGCAGCTGGTCGGAAAGCTTCAGTCCCGCGATAGGGTTCACGGTGCGCTTGCGGCGCTCACGCTCCCTTTTTGGCGCATTCTGCAATTACTTGATGGTCGAGCTGTCGTTCAGCACGCTCGCGCTGTAAAGAAACAGCACGTCCTGCGCGCTGCAGTCAATGAATTTGCCGAGCATCGTCGGGGAGAGATAGCGGATGTCGACGAGCGTGATCTCGCTGTACCCGCTTGCGAGCAGCGGGACGAGGCTCGCGGCGAAAGAGTCGCGGAACACGATCAGCTTCCGCTCGCCGGCAGCGTTCGGGTTTTCGATGCGCAGCAGCGACTTCGGACCTGAGAGAAAGATCTCATACGGGTCGCTGCCGTCCACCTTTTCGAGCGTGTAGATGGGGAGGTACACGCTGTTTTCGTAGTCATACACACGGCAGGCGTCGAGCGTGTCGCTTGTCAGATACGTGAGCGCGTCGGGTGCGAGCGGCAGCGCCGACTGGCCGCGGTACACGCCGTAAAAGGGCGTATCGAGCGTGACGGGCGTGAGGTCCGCCGAGATCTGCAGGTCCATCGCGTCTGCGAGCAGCGAGGCGACGGGCAGGAGCGATTCCTGCCGCCAATGCGTATCGGTGCGGTAGTAGGAGGAGAGCGAGAGGGCGCTCGACAGGTCGATATACTGCGCAAAGCCGGCCTTTTCCTGCACCAGCGCAAAGAGGCTTTCGTAGTCCATCGCGGGATAGCCGTTTTCCGCGGCTAAAAAGTAATTCTTGTCGGGAATGACGGAGAGATAGACGTTTGCCCCCGTGTCCTTAAAATAGCTCTCATACACATAGCGGAAGCGGTCCGTCGCGTGGGCGACGGAGTCCTCGTTCACGGGGTAGTCGAGCTTTGCGGCGTAGCCGCCGGCGACATAGATGCCGTTGTTGTCCCTCTCCAAGAAGAGGTCGCGCACGGCAAGGGCCTTGAGCGTGCGGAATTCGTCGCGCAGCGGGAACTGGTCGAGCGTGTAGCTTTCAAAATTTGACTGAAAGCGCCCGGAAAGCACCTCCTCCGCATTCAGCGTCGGGAACTGCTTGAGCGCCCGGCGTTCGCTGACGGAGAGGGCGTCGTCCTCCTTCAGAATGCCCCACAGCGCAAATACGAGCACAAACAGCGCCGCAGCGCCGAGGGTGAGGAGGTCTTTGATCTTCTTATTCATATGGCCTCCTCCTTAGAAACGGAAATACAGGAACGGGTTGAACGACCCGTCCACTAAGAACGCCGTGCCCAGAGCCAGCACAGCGAGCACAAAGAGCGGCTCGAGCGCGTTGAGCGCTGCTGCGCCCTTGGTTTCCCGCAGCCTTGTGAGGAGCTTTTTCGGCAGGGGCGTGGCGCAGAGGATGCCGAGCGCAAGCAGCGGGCCGTAGCTTCTGAGAAGGTAGACGGCCTGCGTGCTGAGAAGCGGCAGACCGCCCGCACCGAACATCGCGCCGATGCGCGAGACCGCCTGCGCAGCGCTGTCTGCGTCGAAGAGCACGAAGCCGAGCGTGACGAAAAAGAGCGTGTACATATGGCCGAGCGCACGGTGCTTTTCCAGCACTGGCAGCAGTACCGACTTTTCAAGGAGCAGCAGCACCGCAAACCAGAGGCCCCAGAGGACGAATGTCCACGCAGCCCCGTGCCACAGACCCGTCGCGAGCCAGACGATCAGAATGTTCAGAAGCTGGCGCGCCTTTCCCCTCCGGCTGCCGCCGAGGGGGATATAAAGGTAGTCGCGGAACCACGAGCCGAGCGAGATGTGCCATCTGCGCCAGAACTCCGTGATGCTCCCTGAAATATAGGGATAGTTGAAGTTTTCGGGAAAGCGGAAGCCCAAAATGCGCCCGAGGCCGATGGCCATGTCGCTGTAGCCCGAAAAGTCAAAGTAGACCTGAAGCAGAAACGCGAGCGCGTAGAGCCAGACAAACAGCACGCTCGCGTCCTGCGTCTGCTTGTAGGTGCTCGCCAGCGCGCCGAACTGATTGGCGAGCAGCACCTTTTTGGCAAAGCCGACCGTGAAGCGGCGCACGCCCTCCGCCGCGGCGGACACGCTGTGCGTGCGGTCTTGAAGCTGCGCGGCGACATCGGAATACCGCACGATCGGCCCCGCGATGAGCTGGGGAAAGAGCGAAACATAGGCGGCAAGGTCGATGAAATTCCGCTGCGCCGCCGTTGTACCGCGATAGACGTCGATGACGTAGCTGAGCACCTGAAAGGTGTAGAAGCTGATGCCGATGGGCAGGCTCAGCTTCAGAAGCGGCAGGGAAAGCCCCGTGACGGCGTTGACGCTCGCGAGGAAAAAGTCCGCGTATTTGAAGTAGCCGAGAAGCCCCAGGCTCACGAGGACTGAGAGCGTCAGAAGGACCTTCGCCGCCTTTTGCCCCCGATATTTTTCGATCAGCAACCCGAAAAGATAGCCCTGCACGATGGAAACGAGCATGAGCAGCACGTACCTCGGCTCGCCCCAGGCGTAGAAAAAGAGGCTTGCGAGCAGCAGCACCGCGTTTTTCAGCGGCCGCGGCACCGCAAAATAGAGCAGCAGCGCCGCGGGCAGGAAATAGAAGAGAAAAGGAACGCTGGAAAAGAGCATGGACTTCTCCGCCTTTCAGAAAATCAGATCAGGCGATGGCCTCGTCGCAGACGACGGACGCGCCGTCGAAGGCGGCGGTGAGCTTGTCGCGGAACTGGTCGACCAGATCCTCCGCGCCGAAGCAGGAGACCACATAGTCGCCATAGGTCACGATGACCAGCTTGTCGGGGAAGCCGCACATCCACTGGCGGTTCATGATGTTGTCCTTGAGGTCGGAGACGACCGTATCCATATCGGACTTGTCGCTCAGGTGATAGGCGCCCGCGGTGAAGGTGTTGGCATTCATCATGTGCGTGAGAGAAGCGGCATCGGCAAGCTTGTCGGCATCAGCGGCGGGATAGCCGAGGGAGTAGTCAAGCGCGTCGCCGTCCGAAACGGAGAAGTTGCCGGGCGCATCCTCAGTCATGTTGGACTCGTCATAGTCGCCGCCTGCGGCGGGGAATTTTTCGTCGTCCGAATAGCTCGACCACACGGTGTTGAGCAGGGCGAGGGCGTCGGCGGGCTGTGCGGTATCGCCGCCGTTGTTATCGTCGGCTTTGCTGCCGCAGGCGGCAAGGGACAGGATCATGGCTGCGGCAAGCAGCAGAGAGAAAAGCTTTTTCATGGGAAGTTACCTCCAAAATATAATGTGTCGTAATGTTGTGGATTTACAGCATTTCAGGGCCGCTCTGCGGCCCAATAGCCGTTCGCTGCGTCATAGCGCAGCACGGCGGCGGGCTTGCCATCGAGCGAGAGGGTGTAGCGCGCATTTTCGTCGGGCGTTTCGACCGTCCATGTGAGCACTTCGCCGCTTGCGGCGCTGCGCGAGGAAAGCGCGCGGGGTGAGGAATCGGCGGGCGAATCCAACACGCCCTCCGAAACGGAGACCGTGAGCGCATCGCCGGACCTGCTCTCGATCGAGAGCGCCACGCACAGCGGCGGTGTGTCCATGCTGCGCCCGTCGAGCGCGAGCGGCGCGGGCGAGTCGATGGGAACAGGTGCGCCGGTGAGCGCCGTGCCGCCGATGTAGAGCGTGTCGCGCTCTGCGCTGCGCGATGCAGTGAAGGCCGCGGTCAGGATAAGCGCAAGGCAGGCAGCGGCGGCCAGCACACGCGGGAGCGGAAACTTTTGGCGCGGCTTATAGGCGTAAGCGCCGGCAATCAGATCATCGTCGAGCTCGCTCATGGCGCGGGCCATGACTTCATGCTTCACAGTATCCCTCCTTCATAAGATGTTCCTTGAGCTTTCTGCGCGTGCGCAGAAGCGTCGTTTTGACACGGCTCTCGCCGCAGCCGAAGCGGGCGCTGATCTCTTCAATCGAGTCGCAGTAGAAATAGCGAAGAATGAACATACTGCGCACTTCCTCGCTCTGCGTGCGCAGAAATGCGCTGATGCTTTGTCCCAGCTCCGCCGCCATCGCTTCGTCGTCGGGCGAGGACAGGGCAGGCGCGCAGTCGTCCAATTCCTCAAGCGAGAGCGCGAAGGCGTCGCCCTGCCGCTTCTGCGCAGACCTTGCTTTATAGCGGTTCAGCGCCAGATTACGCGTGACCTTGCCGAGAAAGGCGGAGAGGATCGCGGGTCTTTGCGGCGGCATGGCGTTCCAGGCGTGTAAGTACGTGTCGTTCACGTTCTCCTCGCTGTCGGCGCGGTCGGAGAGAATGTTCTGTGAAATTTTCATACAATAGGCTCCGTATTTGGCGGCGGTGGCTTCGATGGCGTGCTCGTCCCGCTGCCAGTAGAGGTCGACGATCTCGCGGTCGTCCATAGGCGTACTCCTTTCTGCTAACTGCCATCATGGGATAAAGACAACTTTTTTGGCACTTGCGTTACACGAAAAAGAAAATATTTTTGAAAGTATACCACATTCGACCCTTTCGTAAAAGCGGAATGCGGTATTTTTCGTGTGTCGGGAACTTTTTTGCATTTATGCCGTCTAAAGAGATAAATTCCAAAAACGGAGGTCATCCGCAATGAAACGATTCATCACGCTGCTGCTTGCCGCAGCGATGGTCCTGTCCCTCGCCGCCTGCGGGGAAAAGGGGACGACGATCGGCGGCCTTTCGAAAAACGATCAGGAGGACACGGTGAAAAAAGACCCCATTGCCGCACAGTATTTGCAGGACCTTGCCGTGAAGACGGCGGCCTACCCGGACCTTCCCGCGATGCCGAGCGAGGCGGAGCTGGACGAGGCCTTCAGCACCATCGACTACGACAAGATGGGCGCGGAAGCCTATGAAAAGGCACAGGAGAAGATCTGGGAGGACTGGGACGCGCGCAGCACGGCCTATTACGACGCGCTCAAGGCGCTGCGCAGCGAAGGCACGGCGCAGCCGGACGCCTTCCGCGGCTTTACGGAGCAGACCGCGAGGGCGCTGCTCTCCGGAACGGACAACACCGTTGTCTCGCCCGCGAACCTCTACCTCGCGCTCGCGATGCTGAGCGAAACGACGGACGGCGAAAGCCGCGCGCAGCTTCTGTCGCTTCTGGGACTTGATGACACTGCCGAGGCGCAGGGGGCGGGCAATTACATCTGGCGCAACCTCTACGGCGAGACCTCGACGGGCGGGACGCAGCTTGCCAGCTCCCTCTGGCTGAGCGATCGCGTGCCCTACAACGAGGAAACGATTGAAACGCTCGCGCAGCAGTACCTTGCCTCGACTTTCTCCGCGCCGATGGGCGAAAAGAAGACCGACAGCGCCATCGCCGAGTGGATCAACGAAAATACCGGCGGCCTTTTGGACAGCGCCGCAGGCGGCATCGAGACCAAGCCCAAAACGGTGATGCTGCTTTTGACGACGCTCTACTTTAAGGACCAGTGGCGCGACGAATTCTGGGCGAAGGAGACACGGCAGGATGTTTTCACCGCAGCAAACGGCACGCAGCAGACAGTCGACTTCATGCACCTCACGCAGGATCGTGCCGCTTACTGCCGCGGCGAAAACTACACCGTGGCGGAGCTGCGCTTTCAGGGTGGGCAGGCGATGCGCTTCCTGCTGCCCGACGAGGGCACGAGCCTTGAACGCCTCCTTGCGGACGGCAGCGCCGCGGGCGGGCTGCTCGGTTACGACATGGGCGTGAGCCTGCCGAGCGGCAAACTCATCTGGAGCGTGCCGAAGTTCGACGTCAGCGCCGACCTTGAACTGACCGACGCGCTCAAAGCGCTGGGCGTTTCTGATGTGTTTGACTTTGACCGCGCGGACTTTTCGCCCCTTGTCGACTTTGACCGCTTTGATAAGGCGGTCGCCGTGACGCAGGTGCAGCACGCCGCGCGCGTCAAGATCGACGAAAAGGGCTGCGAGGCTGCCGCCTTTACCGCCGTCAGGGGGGACGCCCAATCCGCCGCGCCCGAAGACCTGCCCGTGATCGAAATGGATTTGGACCGGCCGTTCGCGTTTTTGATTACCGGCGTGGACGGGCTGCCGCTGTTCCTCGGCACGGTGAATAACCTATAAGAGCAAAGCTGGCGCGCCGGCAGTAAAAACAAATGATGCGAAAATGAAAAGGAGAGAAACGATGAAGAAATTATTTGCCTTTTTGCTCGCCTGCGTGTGCGCACTGGCACTGTTTGGCTGCGCGGGAGCGAATGATGACAAATCGGACGGTGGACCTGAGGATGATACGACGCCGCTGACGGAGACGCAGATCGAAGAATTTAAGGAGTTGTTTGCCTCCACTGCCGATGTGACGGATGAGACAACGGGAGAGTACCGCTATACGACCTCGACGCCGGTGAGCTGCTTTTTCACCTCGCATTACGACGATCCGCGCGATATCGACCTTGCGGAATTTTTGCGGTACTGTCCGCTCAGCACCACGCTGGGAGACGCGGACGTGGAGGAATTCCACGCTGTGCTCGACACGCTGGGAATAGAGGATGCGGAGAGGTTCAAGGTGCCGGATGACTGGGCGGTCCCCGTGCGGCGCATTCCCAAGAGTGACGTTTCCGCGCTTTTGACGCAGTGGGCGGATATCACGGTGGACGATCTGCGCAATCAGGATGGTGTGACGTACCTCGCACAGTATGATGCATTCTATGAGTTTACGAGCGATTTCGGCCCCGGATCCTTTATTCCGATGGGCGGCGAGCAGTACGGCGACAACATCCGGTTGTGGAATGGGGACGGCGAAGGAACGCACGATGAGTTGACGCTGGAAGTGCGTCCAGACGGGAGCTATCGCATTGAAGCGTTCCGTGAAGTCTGAAGCAAAAGGGGGGCTTCTCTCACGTGAGAGAAGCCCCCCCTTTTGAATCCCCCAAGAGAACGGCAGGGGCGTTTCGATCTCACGGGAGGGGCCCCGCCCCTCCTTTTTGGATTATTCTTCCCGCTCTTCTGACGGCGCGGCATTGCTGCGCCCGCATGCAGTCCGCCGCCAGACTTCCGTCACTCGCGCCTCACGGAGTAAGGCGCGGTTGCTGGATGAACCGACTCGCAGGGACTCGTGGCGAAGCCACGTACACTGCACTTACACTGCGCAGCGCGTGCAGTCATTCAAGCTGCAAACTGCCAATGTTGGGGGTCGAGGGGGCCTCCCCTCGCGTTCTCTTGGGGGTCCAAGGGGGATATTCTCTCACGCGAGAGAATATCCCCCTTATTTCGTAGCAGCGCCACCGGCGCTGCCACCCCTCCCGCGCAGAGCACGGGATATTTTTCCTCAATTTTTCTAAAAAAGTGAAAGAAAACAAAAATGACTGACCCTTGATCGCGATTACTGAACTACGATCAAGGGTCAGTCATGATGAATATTCGGATCTCTCATATTCTGTTTTCTTTCCTTCCTTTCTTACGTGATCCGGTGCCGAATATCGCTTACTCCGATTGCTACTCCTGCTATCTCAAACGCCGCATTGACGGCGGTTTTACCTGAATGACGGTATACGTCAGAGAGTGCTGTGCGACGGATATGATCGGAACCGTTGAGATTGGGATCGTGAAAATCACCTGTACATTGGTCTCACCCTTTCTGTGATTAAAGAATAGCAAGAATGAGGCTGAAAATCAAGCGGCAGAACGAATAAAGATGCGCGCGGAATTTTGTGCGGCAGGCTGATTATTCGAAAAATGACAGAAAAGGGTTGCTTATGCTCCTGCACTTTAGTATAATAAAGCTGTTAGGCCGCCTGCAAGGGCGGCCCGATCTGCTTATTTGCGGAAGTATACGGCGTCCCATTCCTCGCTGCCGGGAATGAGCGGCGGCTCGATGACAAGGCCGCTTTTTCCGCCGCGTTTTCCCTCGACGAAGAGAAGCGAGGGCGCGGCCGACGGCGATTTTGCAAGAAAACGCAGACGCTTGGGCTCGATGCCGTGCGCGCGCATGGTACAGAGCACATCGGCGAGCCGCTCGGCGCGGTGGACGAGGGCGAAGCGCCCGCCCCAGCGCAGCACGCGCTGTGCCGCGGCGCAGACGTCGCCAAGCGTGCAGGCGGTTTCTTCGCGCGCGGTCCGGCGGGCGTCCCCTTTGGCGCTTGCACCGCTGCCTGCGGGAAAGTACGGCGGGTTGGAGATCACATAGTCAACGCTGCCGGCCCCCGGCAGAGCGGAGACGTCGCGCAGATCGCCTGTGCGGAAGGCGGCGCGCCCCGACCAGCCGTTTTCGGCAAAGGCTTTTTGCGCGAGCTGCACCGCGGGCGCGGACAGCTCGACGTTTTCGATAAAAAGCGACTCGTCGCGCGCGAGCAGCAGCGTGCCGAGAAGACCTGCCCCGCTGCCGAGATCGCAGACCGTATCGCCGCGCGCGGGACGGGCGAAGTAGGCGAGGCAGAAGCTGTCAGTCCCCGGCGGGAAGAGGTCCGTATCATAATAAAAGCAGGGCCCGCCCTGCCATAGCATATCCTTTTTCTCCATGGATCGCACTCCTGACGGAAGATAAAAATAAGGACGCGCCGATAGCGCGTCCTTATTTCTTTAAGTAGCCTTAGCCCTGGGAGATCGCACCGTTGGGGCAGGTATCAGCGCAGGAGCCGCAATCGAGGCAGGCGTTTGCGTCGATCTGATACTGGGAATCGCCCTGAGAGATCGCACCGACGGGGCAGGCGTCTGCGCAAGCACCGCAGCTAACGCAGGCAGAGCTGATCTGATAAGCCATAATTCTTACCTCCATAAGTTGATGACGTTATTATAGCATGAGAACGGGAAAATGCAAGAGCGAGAATACAGGAAATTATTGAATTTTTTGTGTCTGTTTCCGGGGTTTATTTTCAAAGAAAATGGGAAAAGATGAGAAAGCTGAATTGAACGGACAGGAGGGGAATACCTTGCGGGAAAAAAGATTCAGCGCGGGGGCCGAGCGGGTGCTGCGCAGCGCGCAGGCGGCGGCGCTCGAGCTGGGACACGGATATGTGGGCTGCGAGCATCTGCTGCTTGGGATGCTGCGCGAGGAAGAGGACGCGCCCGCGCGCGCCCTGCGCGCCTCCGGCGTGGAGGAGAAGAAGACGCGCGAGCTCATCACGCGCGCGGTGGGGCGGGGAGACGCGGACCTTGCGCCCTCGCAGGGCCTGACGCCGCACGCGCGCTGCGCTGTTGAGATGGCGGTGACGGAGGCGGAGCGCTCGGGCAGCCGCGAGATCGAGTCGGGGCATCTGCTGCTCGGAATGCTGCGCGACGGCGGGAACATGGCCGTGCGGCTGCTGCACCGCGAGGGTGTGGATACGCACAGGCTCTATGGAGACACCGTGCGCGCGATGAGCCTGACGGTGCGCAGGAGCCCGGGCGGTGAGCCGCGCGCAAGCCGCGGCGAGAGCAGAAACGGCAAAACGCTTGCAGAGTTCACGCGCGACTTGACGGCGATGGCGCGCGAGGGGCAGCTCGACCCCGTGATCGGGCGCGAGGAGGAGATCGCGCGGACCATCCGCATCCTCTCGCGCCGGACAAAGAACGACCCCGTGCTTATCGGTGAGCCCGGCGTGGGCAAAACGGCGGTCGTGGAGGGCCTTGCCGAGCGGATATCCGAGGGCGGCGTGCCGGACGAGCTTATGGACCAGCGCATTTTATCGCTCGACCTTGCGGGCATGGTGGCGGGGACGAAGTACCGCGGCGAATTTGAAGAGCGCATCCGCGCCGTGCTTGACGAGGTCAGGCGCGAGGGAAATATCATCTTATTTATCGACGAGCTGCACACCATCGTCGGCGCAGGCAGCGCCGAAGGCGCGGTGGACGCGGCGAACATCCTGAAGCCCGCGCTCGGGCGCGGAGAGATCCGCGTCATCGGTGCAACGACGCTTGCGGAGTACCGCAAGTATATCGAAAAGGACGCGGCGCTCGAGCGGCGCTTCCAGAGCGTGCAGGTCGCTGAGCCGGATGGGGAAAAGGCGCTCGCCATCCTGCGCGGGCTGCGGCCGCGCTATGAGGAGCACCACGGGCTCAGCATCGGCGATGACGCGCTCACAGCGGCGGTGGCGCTCTCGCAGCGCTATCTGCCGGACCGCTTTCTGCCCGACAAGGCCATCGACCTTGTGGATGAGGCGGCGGCAAGCGTGCGCATGGCGGCAAACGGCATCTCGCCCGAGCGCAGGGCGCTTGAAGAGCGGGCTGCCGCCGCAGCAAGGGAGAAGCGGGAGGCGCTCTGCGCGCAGGACTATGAAAGAGCGGCGAAGGCGCGCGACGCGGAGGAGAGCTTCCGCGCGCAGGCCGAGCGGGAAAAAGCGCGGGAAAAGCGCGACGCACAGAAGGTGCGCTCCGCTGTGACGGCGGAGCATATCGCTGCGGTCGTGTCGAACTGGACGGGCATCCCCGTGACGCGGCTGAGCGAGAGCGAGAAAACGAGACTTCTGTCACTCGAGGACACGCTGCACGAGCGCGTCGTGGGGCAGGACGAGGCTGTGCGCGCGGTCGCCCGCGCGGTGCGGCGGGGGCGGGCAGGCGTGAAGGACCCAAAGCGGCCCGTGGGCTCGTTCCTGCTCCTGGGACCGACGGGCGTGGGAAAGACGGAGCTGAGCCGCGCGCTCGCCGAGGCGGTCTTCGGCAGCGAGGAGGCGATGATCCGCATCGATATGAGCGAATATATGGAAAAGCACGCGGTCTCGCGGCTGATCGGCTCGCCGCCGGGCTACGTCGGTTACGACGAGGGCGGACAGCTGACGGAGAAGGTGCGGCGAAAACCGTATTCCGTCGTGCTCTTCGACGAGATCGAAAAGGCGCACGAGGATGTGTGGAACATTCTGCTGCAGATCCTTGAGGACGGCGCGGTGACGGATTCACAGGGGCGGCGTGTGGACTTTCGCAGCACCGTGATCCTGATGACCTCAAACGTGGGTGCCAAGAGCATCACGGCGGCAGGGACGCCGCTCGGCTTTGCCTCTGAGGGGCGGCAGGATGAGGAGGCGCGCTTCCGCGCGGTGAAGGAGGCTGTGACGGCAGAGCTGAAGCGGACGTTCCGGCCGGAATTTCTGAACCGCGTGGACGAGACGGTCGTATTCCGGCGGCTCGGCGAGCGGGACATGGCGGAAATCGCACGGCGTCTGCTCGCGCAGACGGCGGCCCGCGTCCGCTCGCTCGGCATCACGTTTTCATTCGACGATGCGGCCGCGGCGGAGCTTGCAAGGCGCGGGAACGACCCCGCCTACGGCGCGCGCCCGCTGCGGCGGCTCATCAGCGCGGAGGTGGAGGACGCGCTCGCGTCGCTGCTGCTCGACGGCACGCTCGCGCGCGGCGATACGGCACTTTTGACGCTGGAGGACGGCGCGCTCCGCGTGCGCCGGCGGGAGGAACAGGCGCTCGCCGCCCTCGGCGACGTCGGCGCGCAGAAGGCGTGAAAAAGGTGTATCAGAACAGAAGACCCGACCGATGGACGATCATCGGTCGGGTTTTCATACCTGTGTAAAGACTTTTGAGGTCGAATGATGCGAGGGAACTTCGCTCTTGAAGGGATGAAGCCGGTTCGGCAAACCGCAATTAGCTGCTGGTGTCCCCTGTGATTAGAGTTGTATCTAATTGCACTTGATAAGTATTTTCTTCTCCGCTTAGATTGGTCGTTTTTAATTCAAACCACAGATTATCAGCCAGCTTATCGGCATCGCCGTCTCTCAAAACATCACCGGAAATTTTCCCGATATTACCGGAAACGTCTATTGTCCCACCTGTTTGATCAGCAACTGCATTGGAAAGTAAAATGAAGTCTTCCTCACCATCAACATAAATGGTGGTGGAATATGCGGTAATATCAGCAAAATCATCTGACATTACTTTCAAATCGCCGCCATAGCAGATTTCATCTTTCCCATCTAGAACAATTACGCCATTTGATACCGAAATCGACTCGCTGTCTCCGCTGAATGAATAGACCTTCAAGGACTGCTCCTGACTGCTTTTAGAAGAATTTCCACATCCGGTAAAAAACACCGTACAGACTAGCAGCGACAGGATAATGGCTATGATTCTTTTCATCATCTTTTACCTCAACAATATTCAAAGCGCTCGAGGGTCGTTGCGAGGTCGTAGTTCGCCTTGAGCGCCTTGAGACGCGCCATCGGCTCGCCGGCAGCGTGCTTGTCGAGCGCGGCGCGGTCGCGCCAGTGCTCCACGAGCAGCACGCAGTTCTCCTCGGCGAGGGGGAGATAGTAGTCGTACTGCATACAGCCCTCCTCGGCGAGGACGGCGGCGCGCAGGCCGCTTCGCTCCATCTCCGCTGCAAAGTCTGCGGCCTTTTCGCCGCGGTAGAGAACGTGAAGTAAAATGCCTTCCATAAAGTAACGATCCTTTCCTGCTTGTGCGTATTACGATACGTCGATCATTTCGAGGTATTTGTAGCCATTTTCGGCAATGTGATCCTTGCGCCCCTGCAAATTGTCGCCGAGCAGCAGGTCGAACGAGCGCGCCGTTGCCTCTGCATCCTCGGGCATGACCTTGATGAGACGGCGCGTTTCGGGGTTCATGGTCGTCAGCCACATCATCTCAGGGTCGTTTTCGCCGAGACCCTTCGAGCGGTCGACCTTGTAGCGCTTGCCCTCAAGGTCCTTGACAATGTCGTTTTTCTCCTTGTCCGTGTAGGCAAACCACGTCTTTTCGCCGCAGGTGATCTCGAAGAGCGGCGTTTCGGCAATGTAGACATAGCCCTCGCGGATGAGCGTGGGGCAGAGACGGTAGATCATCGTCAAAATGAGCGTGCGGATCTGGAAGCCGTCCACGTCGGCATCGGTGCAGAGGATGACCTTGTTCCAGCGGAGATTGCTCAGGTCAAAGGCGTTCAGGTCCTTGACGAACTTGCCGGGGACCTCTACACCGCAGCCGAGCACCTTCAGAAGGTCGGTGATGATCTCGCTTTTGAAGATGCGCGGGTAGTCGGCCTTCAGGCAGTTTAAGATCTTGCCGCGCACGGGCATGATACCCTGAAACTCGCCGTCGCGCGAGAGCTTGACGCTGCCGAGGGCGCTGTCGCCCTCAACGATGTAGATCTCGCGGCGCGAAACGTCGCGCGTGCGGCAGTCGACAAATTTTTCCACGCGGTTTGAAATGTCGATGCTGCCGGAGAGCTTCTTTTTGATGTTCAGGCGCTGCTTTTCCGCGCTCTCGCGGCTTCGCTTGTTGATGAGCACCTGCTCGGCGATCTTGAGCGCATCGACGCGGTTTTCGATGAAATAGGTCTCAAGGCGGGACTTCAAAAAGTCCGTCATCGCCTCCTGCACGAACTTGTTCGTGATGGCCTTTTTTGTCTGATTCTCGTAGCTCGTCTGCGTGGAGAAGTTGTTCGAGACTAAGATGATGCAGTCCTCAATGTCCTGCCAGGCGATGCGGCCCTCGCTCTTCTGGTATTTGTTGTTGTCCTTGAGGTACTTGTCGATGGCGTAGACGAAGGCGGTCTTCGTCGCCTTTTCGGGGCTGCCGCCGTGCTCGAGCCACGAGGAGTTGTGGTAGTGCTCGATGCGCTGGACCTTGTTGGAAAAGCAGCACGCGCAGGAGAGCTTTACTTTATACTCGGGCTTATCCTCGCGGTCGCGGCCGCGGCGCTCGGTCTCCCAGAAGACGGGCGTCGTGAGGGCGTCCTCGCCCGCGATCTCGGAAACATAGTCGATGATGCCGTTTTCATAGAGGAAGTCCTGCGTTTCGAAGCGGCCGGGCAGGACCTCGTTTTTGAAGCGGAACGTGATGCCCGCGTTGACCACGGCCTGACGGCGCAGGGTTTCCACATAGTAGTCGGCGGGGATGTCGATGTCGGTAAAAACGTCGAGGTCGGGCAGCCAGCGCGTGCGCGTGCCGGTCTTTTTGCCGCGGTCGGTCGGCTCGATCGTGAGCTCCTGCCCCTTTTTGCCCGTCGGCTCGCCGCGCTCAAAGTGCAGGGAGTATTTGTTCCCGTCGCGCCAGACGGTCACGTCCATATAGCGCGAGGAATACTGCGTGGCGCACGCGCCGAGACCGTTGAGGCCGAGGGAGTATTCGTAGTTGTCGCCGTCTAAGTTGTTGTACTTGCCGCCGGCGTAAAGCTCGCAGTAGACGAGCTCCCAGTTGAAGCGCTTTTCCTTCGTGTTGTAGTCCACGGGGCAGCCGCGGCCCATGTCCTCTACCTCGATGCTGTGGTCTAAGTAGCGGGTGACGGTGATGAGCCTGCCGTGGCCCTCGCGCGCTTCGTCGATGGAGTTCGAAAGGATCTCGAACACGGCGTGCTCGCAGCCGTCCAGCCCGTCCGAGCCGAAGATGACGCCCGGGCGCTTGCGCACACGGTCCGCGCCCTTGAGGGACGAGATGCTCTCATTGCCGTAATTCGCTTTTTTTGCTTCTGCCATTGCGCTGTCTCCATTTCGCCGAAATTTACGATTCTGCTTGTCAAACACAAAACTTGGTACATTATACGATTTTTTGTCCACAATAGCAAGTGGGCGGCGGGAAATTTCATTTTTCATGCCAATATGCGGAAATGGGCGGGAATTCAGGCGCGGCCCGCGTCGAAGCGCGTCGAAGCATAATCCGGGGTCAACCGCCGAAACCTCCTGCAAGCACAAAGTTATTCACAGTTTCCACAGAGTTTTCCACATCGTTATGTCAACAGAATAACCGCGCATAAACCATGAATGGACACGCTTCCTTCTTTTCCGTGCGCCGGAAGACGAAAAAGAGATTTTCGTCAATTTAACATTGGACCGACCGAGGCAAAGAAAGCGTCTTTCGGACAGAAAAAGCATTTTGCGCTTGCAGGACGGAACGCGGTGTGATACGCTGACAGCGTACAACCCTATGGGTTTGGGGGATTATCTGTAAAAAAGGAGAGTTACCCATGAAAAAGCTGCTTCCGACCCTTTTGGCGCTGCTTCTCTTTTGCCTCGCGCTTCCCTGCGCGTCCGCCGCGGACGTGACGCCCTCGCCGCAGAAGCTGTCGGTCGACGGGACGGATGTGGACTGCGACAAATACAACATCGACGGCAGCAACTATTTCAAGCTGCGCGACCTTGCGTATCTTTTGGGCAAGTCGGACAGCCGCTTTTCCGTCGCCTTCGACGCCGAGAGCAACGCCGTGACCGTCGTTCCGGGAGGGGACTATGTGCCGGTCGGCGGCGAGCTGGAGCGGGGAAGGGACCTGTCAAAAACGGCAGTCGCCAGCAAGCAGTCCGTCCTGATCAACGGCGAGGCTGTGGAAGGAATCTCCGTTTACAACATCGGCGGGAACAATTACTTCAAGCTGCGTGACCTCGGCAGCGCGCTCGGCTTTACCGTTGCGTTCGATGCGGATACCAATACCGCCATCATTCTGAGCAAGGGGAGCAAGGCGACTTACCAAAACGCCTTTGAAACGCTGCTCGGCAGCGTGAACGAAAAGCGCCGCACCGACATGGCAAGCGAAGTGACCTTTGACGGGTTTGAGGACTACATTGTCAAAGACCCGTCCACGGTCGACCTTTTGTCAGATGACGAGATCAAGGCATTGGTTATAAATCATCCTACACGTCAGAGCGTCAGCCGGGACGATGCGCTTGCCGATGTTGACCTGCTCTTCCGCGCGCTGCACAATGCTTACGCTGCGTATTATTACTTTGGCGAGGATAAGTTTGATGCGGCTGAGGCCGAGGTGAAGGCTTGGGTGCAGAAGCAGACGACCGTCAATGTCGAAAAGCTCGGTCAAACGATCAACACTGCGCTGCAATTCGTGCAGGACGCGCACTTTTCCATTCGACCCGGAGAGGAAAACGTCAAGCAGCAGAAGGCGTGGTACAGCTATATCGGCACAGAACAGAGCTTTTCCAAGGATGACAGCGGCTATTACCGGATGATCGACGGAGAAAAATGGTATGTCGATTCATTGAGCAATAAGAGTTCCGAAATGTCTCCTGTGCTTCGCGCGAACGGCTCGCTCGGCTATGCGCCGACGCTCCTTTGCCACGGAAAAGCGGGAAGCTCCGATACCATAACGCTCAGGAATGGTGACGGAGTGACGCGTACAGACAAGATCGTCTGGAAAGCAAACGAATCTCTTTACAATGACGAAACTCTGGATCGCAGATCCGCTTACTACCACTATCTGGAAGAAAATGGGATCCTTTATCTGTCTATTCGCTTATTTGACAATCGCCGCTTTGCAGACACGGTGCTGCCGGAATATGCAGCCTCCGGCAGCAAGGCGAAGAACTGCAAGCTCGTTATCTACGATCTGCGTTCTAACGGCGGCGGGGATGACTCCTATGCCCGCACATGGACGAAGAATTTTACCGGGGCCAAGGCGGTAGAGCCTAAAGCTGCTTCCGCAAATCGCGGCAGCAAGCTTGGCAGTGCTGCCGGCTTCAACTGGATATCTGCCGATGAGTTCGATGGTGGCTTTGATCAAGGCAAATGGTTGGCGAACGACATTCCGGTCATCGTGCTGATGGATTCCCGCTGCGGCTCTTCCGGCGAAAGCGCACTGACCTTTGCCAAGACGATGGATCATGTCATCGTTGTTGGCAGCAATTCCGCAGGATATCAGCTCTGCGGCAACGTCTATGACTATAGCCTTCCGCGCACTGGAATAACAGCGTGCTTTGGTGTAAGTCTCAGCTTTTACGGCAGCATGGATAACGTTGACTACAAGGGCTATGAGCCGGACCTGTGGTGCAACCCGAAAACCTCTTTGCAGTCTGTTTTGAACATGGTGGAGCGCTATGACCTCGGCTCGGCCGAGGGCGTGGCCGCCCTGCGCGCACAGCTGCCGGGGATCCTGAAATGACCGCGCCGGGAGCGCTGCAAAACTGAAAAGAGGGAGAAGGGACCGCTCGTCCCCTCTCCCTCTTTTTATGCCAGCATCAGGATCACGCCGTACAGGGCGCTTGCGAGCGTCCCAAACACGATGACCGGCCCCGCCACGACGAACATTTTCGACGCCATGCCGGTGATGAAGCCCTCGCTCTTGAAGTCGATGGCGGGGGAGACGACGGAGTTGGCAAAGCCCGTGATCGGCACGAGCGTGCCTGCGCCGGCAAAGCGCGCGACGGAATTATAGAGATTCAGCCCCGTGAGCAGTGCGGAGAGAAAGATGAGGCAGATCGAGGTCGCGGTGCCCGCGTCCTCCCTTGCAAGGCCGAGGGACAGAAAGCCGTTCTGAATGAGCTGGCCGAGCGCGCAGATCGCGCCGCCGACGCAGAAGGCGAAGGCGGTGTCCTTCCCGATGGGCGATCTGGGCGCAAGGCGCTTGACATAGGCCTGATATTCCTGCGGCGTCATATCCATGATGGTGAGCTCCTCCTTTTTTCGGTTAGTCTGCGCCGAAAGCGGGGAGAATATCCGCGCGGGAAATTTTCCCATCTTGCGCGCGGCGCGGTTTGTGCTACAATAGGGCGAAGAATGCAAAAAAACGGGAAGGGAGGCGAACGCCGTGCATTCGTTGGGACTTTACCTTCACATTCCGTTCTGCAAGGCCAAGTGCATTTACTGTGACTTTTACTCTCTGCCGCACTCGGAGGAAAGGATGGACGCCTACGCCGCGGCGCTGCGGCGCGATCTGATCCGGCGCGCGCCCGACGCGAGGGACCATACCGTTGACACGGTCTACTTCGGCGGCGGCACGCCGAGCTATCTGGGCGCGGAGCGCCTCTGCCGGATATTGGAGACGGTGTTTGCCCATTATCGCGTGGAAAAAGCCGCCGAGATCACGACCGAGGCCAATCCCGACAGCGCGCGCGATGAAGCGGCGCTGCGGCAGCTCAGGAGCGCGGGCTTCAACCGCATTTCGCTCGGGATGCAGTCCGCGTGCGATGACGAGCTGCGCCTGATCGGACGCGTCCACACGCACCGCGAGACGGTCGAGGCCGTGAGCGCCGCCCGCGCAGCGGGCTTTGACAACCTGAGCCTCGACCTGATTTACGGCCTGCCGGAGCAGACGGCGGCGCGCTGGCGGGAAAACCTGCGGGCGGCCATCGCTTTGCAGCCCGAGCATTTGTCCTGCTATGGGCTCAAGATCGAGGAGGGCACGCCGCTCTTTTTCAAAAAGGACGGGCTTTTCATCCCGGATGACGACGCGCAGGCGGAGGAATATCTTGCGGCAGTCGGGCTGCTCGAGGAGGCGGGCTACCGGCAGTACGAGATCTCCAACTTTGCCCGGCCGGGGCGCGCATCGCGCCACAACCTGAAATACTGGACGATGCAGGAGTATCTGGGCTTCGGCCCCGGCGCGCATTCGGACTTCGGTGGGCGGCGCTTCGCGTATGCGCGCGATCTGAGCGCTTATATCAGGGGAGAGGAGCACCTTTCCGAAAGCGCGTGTCCCGCGCCGCGCGAACGCGAGGAGGAGCGCGTCATGCTCGCGCTGCGCACCGCGCAGGGGCTCGACCTGTCGACGCTTGGGGAGGACACGAGAGAGGCCGAGGCGGTGCTCGAAGAGTGCGCGCGCCACGGGCTTGCGCAGGGGGAAAACGGCCGCTGGCGCCTGACGCCGCAGGGCTTTCTGGTGTCGAACGCCGTCATTGTGCGCGTGCTCGAGGCGCTTTCGCTTTGAAAAATTGCGGGGATCCGGAAACTTTTTCCAAATTTCTGCGTCTTTACTTATGGCAGTGCGTCTGCTATACTGTGTTATGTTTACCAAATCATTTGTAAAGCATTTTGACAAGGAGGCAAATCGTGAGATCCATCATCCGTAAATTCCTGTCGCTGTCGCTCGCGGTCGTGATCGCGGCAGCGCCGCTGACGGCGCTTGCGTCGGAGGCGCTCGGCGACGACCTGGCGGCGTCGTCCACCACGGTGAACGAGCGCACCGAGCTCAACGCCGGTACCTTCTGGAGCAATACCTATTCCGATCTCCGCCAGGAGAATTATGTGGTCTATTCGCCCAACACGCGCGTCAAGCCCATCGTGACGGGCGGTGAGTATACGACCCAGCTCACGACGGTCTCGACCGCCGCGAGAAAGCTCGAATCGCGCGGCTACCGCGTGGTGGCGGGCATGAACGGCGACTATTACGATACGGCGACGGGCATCCCCCTCGGCAGCATGATGACCGAGGGCGTGCTGCGCAACGCCTCGGGGGAGTACTATGCCATCGGCTTCCGCGATGACGGCAGCACGGTGATGGGCAAGCCCTCGCTGCGCATCACGGCGCAGTCGGACCTCGGGCGCAGCCTGACGGTCACGGCCTTCAACTATGTGCGCCAGAGCACGTTCGGCATTTACCTCTACGATTCGACCTTCAACGCCCGCGCCACGACCGGCACGAGCGAAGCAGGCGTGGACGTTATCTGCTCGGCTGTCGGCGGTTCGCTCTCCATCGGCGGCAGCCTGATGCTGCAGGTCGAGCAGGTCGTCGAGGGCGGCAAGGATACGCCCGTCGGCGCGGGACAGTATGTGCTCTCTTCCAACCTGAAGGCCGGCGCCTATGCAGACCAGCTGCGCGCGCTCCAGGTCGGCGAGCGCCTTACCGTGAGCGTGAGCGCGAGCGGCAGCGATTGGAACAATGTGACGAACATGATCGGCGCGCTCTATCAGCTCGTTGAAAACGGTCAGGTCTGCTCCGGCCTTTTGAACGGCGCGGCCCCGCGCACGGCCATCGGCCTCAAGCGCGACGGCTCACTCGTGCTCTACACCATCGACGGCCGTCAGAGCGGCTATTCCATCGGCGCAACGCTGACGCAGGTGGCCCAGCGCATGGTCGAGCTCGGCTGTGTGACGGCGCTGAGTCTGGACGGCGGCGGCTCGACCGCGATGGTCGCGACGAGCCCCGACAGCACGACGGCGACGCTCGTGGACAAGCCCTCGGGCGGCAGCGAGCGCGCGGTGACGAACCATGTCTTCCTCGTGGCGGACAGCCGGCCGACGAGCGTGGTGGGCCACGTGTATTTGGAGAGCGAGAGCGCGCGTGTGCTGCCGAACGCGCAGGTGAAGCTCACCGCGACGGCGCTTGACACGAACTACATTCCCATGACGAACACCACCGTGACGCTGCGCGCGGATAAGGGGACGATCGACGGCAATATCCTGACCGCACCCGCCTCCGGCACCGTGACGGTGACGGCGAACGCGAACGGCGCGAGCGCGCAGACGAAGATCGACGTTGTCACGCAGCTCGACAGCATCAGCGTCAAGCAGAACGACAAGGCCGTGAGCTCCATCACGCTGAGCGCGGGCGAAACGGCAACGCTCACCGCCTCGGCGATGTATCGGCACCTGCCGGTGCTCGGCGACAACAAGGGCTTTGCCTGGACCGTGCAGGGCAATGTCGGCACGATCGAAAACGGCGTCTTCACGGCCTCCGGCAGCATCGGCAGCGGCAGCGTGACGGCGAGCCTCGGCACGGTGTCGGTCACGATCCCGGTGACGGTGACGGCGCGCGCCCTGCGCACGCTCGACGGCTTTGAGAGCGAGTTCAGCACGACGACCGGCACGCGCGCGATGCTCTCGCGCAATACCGATATGACGCACGTGCACAACGGCTTTGCCTCCGCGCGCCTTGACTACGCGACCGGCAGCGAGGGCAATGCCTCGATCGCTCTCAGCTACGCGATCCCCTCCAATTACGACCAGCTCAACCTCTGGGTCTACGGCGACAATAGCGGCGCGCAGCTCATGCTGACGACAGATGCCGGCTATGTGGACCTTGGCACGCTGAGTTTCTCCGGCTGGAAGCTGCTGACGGCGAAGCTCGGCACGGCGACGGCCGTGACGGGCATGACCGTCTCGTCCGCGTCCGACCTCATCAGCGCGATCTACCTCGACCAGCTTGTGCTGTCCTACGGCGGCCTGACCGATGCGACCGCACCGGTCGTGTCGCTCAAATATGACGCGGGCAGCAACACCGTGACGGGCACGGTGAAGGACGATATCGACGGCGCAGCCGTCCCGACCGTTCGCGTGACCTACGACGGCAAGAGCTATACGTCCTACACCTACAGCCAGTCGAGCGGCGCGCTGAGCATCACGCTCCCGGCCGCTGACGGCGCGCAGCACCGCGTGAACGTGGTCGCGGGCGATGCGAGCGGCAACCTGAGCCGCGCGGGTGTGGACGCCGGCACAGCGAGCACGACGCCTGCCTTCAACGACATGGCGGGCCACTGGGCGAACGGCGCGGTGGCATACCTCAAGCGCAGCGGCATTTCCAACGGCTCGGACGGCAACTTCCTGCCCGATACGAACATCAGCCGCCAGGAATTCGCCGTGCTGCTCTCGCGCTACCTCGGCGATTCGAAGGATTATTCCTCCGTGCAGCTTCCGTTTGCCGACACGAATCAGATCGCATCCTGGGCGGTGAACGGCGCGAAGGCGATGTATGCCCTCGGCATCATCAAGGGCAGCTCCGACGGCTCGGGCAAGCTCTACTTCAATCCCACGGCCAGCGTGAGCCGCCAGGAGGCGGTGACGATGCTCGGCCGTCTGACCGAGAAGGGCTACGCCCAGCCTGCGCTCAAATTCACCGACAGCAGCGCCATCCAGTCGTGGTCGGCGGAGTATGTGAGCACGCTCAGCACGATGGGCATTCTCACGGGCTTTGACGACGGCAGCTTCCGTCCCGACGCGGCGATGACGCGCGCGCAGGTGGCGACAGTATTGTACAAATTCTAAAATGAAAGGGAACGGCAAAGCCGTTCCCTTTCATTTTAGAGGGGGATTGCAGGCCGCTGCGCGCATAATTCGCCCGCCGTCGGCGGACGAATTCCACACTTGCGGCCTGAGAAGAGTCATTTCCAACGCGCATGTCGTTGGAAATGACGATCAAAATTATTTCGCGTCTGCGGACGCGAAAGTCTGCGACGCTTTGGCGCGTGGGGGCTGTTTTGCGCTCGAAGAGCGCAAAATGCGTGTCCGGTGGAGGTTTTCATTTTGACGAGAGGCGGATAGGACGTTTGGCGGGCGTTTTTTTGCGGAAAATCGGCAAAAAGGGGCTACCTTTTTTGGATACTGCGTGATATGATAACTTAGAATAGGCATCAAAGCGCGAAGGGAGGGCGAAGGAATGAAAAAAACAGTGGCGACGCTGGTGACCGGGATACTGGCGCTGGCGCTTTCGGGCTGTATGTTCACAACGCCGGAGGCCTCGCTTTACCGCCTGCCGAAGCTTGCGGGTGAGTATGAGTCGCTCGAAACGCAGATCGACGCGCTGCTCTCCACCGGAGGGGAATATGCTGCGCCGACCTCGGGCAGCAACCTGCAAAGCGTGCAGATGATCGACCTCGACGGCGACGGCGTGGAGGAGGCCGTGGCCTTCTTCCGCTTTCCGAACGATGAAAAGCCGATGAAGATCTACATTTTCAAGGCCAAGGGCGACAGCTATGAACAGTATGCGCGCATCGAGGGAACGTCGAGCCTCATCTACAGCGTGAACTACGCGGACCTTGACGGCGACGGCCTGCGCGAGATACTCGTCGGCTACCGCAGCAGCTCGGATGTGCAGGGGCTCTCCATTTATCCGATGACGGCGGGTTCACCCGAGGCGCTGCTCATCACAGGCTACTCTCGCTATGCGAATATCGACATGAACGGAGACGGCAAGCAGGAACTGCTCATCCTTTGCAGCGACACGGAGAGCGTTGGACGCGTGGACTATTACGACTGGACGGACGGAACGCTCACCATGCGCTATTCGATGCGCCTCTCGCTCTCGCTGGCGGAGGTGAGCCGCCTTACCGCCGGGACATTGACGGGCGGGGAGAACGCGCTTTTCGTCACGGGTGTGACGGCAGAAAACCAGACGGTAACGGATGTGCTGGCGCTGCGCGGCGAGCGGCTGCAGAATATCGCCCTCGGCGCAGACGGCAGCCAGATGCCTTCGCTTTCGGCGTTTTTGGGTCTTTTCCCGCGCGATGAGAACGACGACGGCGTGACCGAGGTGCCGGAGGCGCGTGCGCTGCGCAGCTTTGACCATGAGAGCGAGCCGCAGTATTACATCGTCTGGCGGCAGTACGCTGCGGACGGCACGGCGGACGATGTGCAGAGCTGCTTCCACAACGTTTCAGATGGCTGGAGCCTGACGCTGCCGGAGGAATGGAACAAGGAAGAGCTTGCGGCCGAACGTGTGGCCGGTACGGGGGAGACGGCGGTCGACTTCTACCGCGTGGACGCGGACGGTACGAGAGAAAAGCTCCTGACGATCTACCGTCTGACGGGCGATATGAGAGAAGAACTCGGGAGCATCGGCGACCGCTTCACGCTCACGCGCCAGGTCGAGGCGGTGTACGCTGCGGAGATCGGCGAGACCTGGAACGTGCAGCTCACCGAGCAGTCGCTGCGCGAGCGCTTCTCGCTCATCATGGCCGAATGGGTGATGGGCGACAACTGAGAAGAGGAGACAGAATATGAAAAAAGTGCTGGTGCTGGAGGATGAAGCCAGTATCCGTAGTTTTATCGTGATCAATTTACAGCGCGCGGGCTACGAGGTCGTGGAGGCCGAGTGCGGCGAGGAAGCGCTGCAAAAATTGCAGGATAACCCCGACACAAGGCTCTGCCTGCTGGACATCATGCTGCCCGACATCGACGGATTCGAGGTCTGCCGCCGCA
>OGZW01000935.1_pt1 | contig 23587 bp, 20 predicted proteins | sample 1577001 | NCBI WGS metagenome assembly OGZW01 (sample SAMEA3541519, study PRJEB24748) | human gut metagenome | biome: human gut; feature: human-associated habitat; material: faeces | place: China | collected 2012 | reverse complement strand
GCTTGAACGTAATGTTCAAGCCACTTTTCTATAAATGTATTTTTGGTTTTATTTCGGCAAGAGCAAGCCCTTGCCCTACTTCATTACTTTAATGATAATTTAATCACGGCACGGTTTAGCCACTTTATCGACAGTCTGAGCGAGTCGAATCTTAATTGATTCGGCTCGCTGCTTTTATTTATTATTGTTTTTCTGTTCTTCCTTTTTTGGCTCTTTGAGAGGAATTGAAGTTTTGATATTTCCGTTTTCGTCAAGCAGGTCAAGGTAAACGTATTCCTTCGCACCGTTTTCCGTTTCTTTTGAAACCTTTTTGACTGTCGCATTTTTATTTTCAAATAATATTTCGCTCATAAGTATCCCCTATCCTTTAATTTTTGGCAAAAATACTGCAAGAATTACAATATCGATTACAAAAAGAAAAAGCGATACAATTCCGAGAAATTTTGCTTTTTTAACTCTGTCCTCGTTCAAATCGGAAAGAGGAAAATTTTTGCTTTTAAAAATTGCGCCGACAACAATACCCATAACGCCGAAAGCAGGGCAAATACCGATAGTTAAAACACCGATTGTTGACATAATAAAAGCAAAGCGACAAAGGCGATTGATTGTATCGGGATTTTCCTTTGAATCTTTATTGTTGTTTTGAGCATTTGTTTGAATTTCTTCGTTATCCATAATTATATATCCTTTCTAATCATTACGGCAAATACCGTATTTGATATTGATTCTTTCAATTTTTTTAACAAATATTTCGCCGAACAGAAATAGAAATACTGCCGTGACTCCGGCGAAAACGAGGTTAAACGGCACTCCTGCGGCATAAACGGCTAATATTCCTTTAAGCGACATATCGCTGTTGAAATAAAGCACGGAGGACAAATCAACTATAAGCCCATAAAGGATAAGCACTGACAAAAATCCGACAATTGCAAGTGAGATTTTAGTAGGCTTAATGCGACGAAACACCAAACCGAAGCAAAGTCCCACACTTGCCATAGCCACCATTTGAAACGGAGTCCACGCACCTTGACCGAATATAAAATTTGAAGCAAACATAGAGAGTGCGCCGATTAAATATCCCCTTTTAGCACCCAAGACTGCACCACTTATACCGACAACTGCGGCAATCGGCTTAACCTGAGGAATAAGATAAAATACCGCACGGCTTACTACTGCAAGAGCGGTCAGGGAAGCGATAAGAGTGATATCCTTTGCCGTATGCTCTCCCCTTTCAAACGAGGAGAAAAAAGGGAGCATAGAAATTATTAAAACCGCAACGCAAACCAAATAATAATTTGTATTGCTGAAAAAAAGCTGCCACAAAACTATAAATATTAAAGCGGCAAAAATTAAAACGGGATAAAGTTTTTTCATAAGATATCCCCCATTGAAACGGCAAAAGCAAGATATCTTTTAGTAATTCTTCTTATTTGAGTCGTATAGAAATTAAGGCTTGAAAGCACCTCTCGCCTGCCGCCCGCTTTAGAAATAATGCCGTCGCTTAAAAATGAAACATTATCCGCAATATCGCCGACAAAGTCCAAATCGTGTGACACCATAATTATTGTTTTACCCTGCGCCTTAAGTTCAAAAAGAAGCGATTTTAAATCATTTTTTGAAAATTCGTCAAACGCTTTGGTAGGCTCGTCAAGAAGAAGAATATCGGCATCCTGCTCCAGAAGTATACCGAAAGCAAGCTTTTGAGCCTGACCGCCGCTTAAATCAAACGGATGCTGATTAAGGCAATCGGCAATACCGAGTTTTTCGGCAGTTTGAGCATCAATTTCCTCACTCACCAAATCCTTTGTGAAAAGATATTTTACATTTTGGGGCATATATGAGCATTTGCCTAAAATTTTCGACTTTCCCGAATACTGCTTTTTAATACCTGCAATCACCTTTAAAAGAGTGGTTTTGCCGCTGCCGTTAGCGCCGATTATACAGTTGATTTGAGCTTTATATGCCTTGAAATCAAGGCAGGATAAGATATCCCTTTGATTTTTATTATAAGCGAATGTAATATTTTTTAAATTAACGCAAACTTCCGATTTGTTTTCATTTTTATTTTCAAGCGGCTTTTCTTTAAGCTTATCTGCAAGAGAAACGGCAGATTTAATATTAAGCGGCCTTTCATCAAAAAGACGGGTACAAACAGGAAAATAAGGCAAAAGAGAAGCATTATTTTTTGCATTATAAGGTGTATCGTTACAAATAATTTCACCGTTTTCAAGTATAACAAGCCTATCGCAAAAATCAATAAACTCCTCACTTGAATGTGAAACGACAATAACGGTTACACCAAGTTCTTCGTTTATCCTTTTAAGCATAGAAGAAACGGTAGTAACCGCCTTAGGGTCAAGCTGAGAAAGCGGTTCATCAAGCAAAAGTACCTGAACATCGCTTATTATCGCCGAAGCAATTGCAACGCTTGCCTTTTCACCGCCGGAAAGCTCATCAATCTTTTTATCAAGAAGAAAATTCAGATTAAAAAACGAAGCAGTTTCGCCTATTCTGACGGTTATTTCGTCGTTTGAATATTTTTCGTTTTCAAGCGCAAAGGCAAGCTCCGAGCGAACGTTATCGCAAACAAATGACGTTTCCGGATTTTGACCGACAAAACCGATACTGTCGCAATTAATATTAATCTCACCGCCGATTTTGCCTACCGGAGCAATTTCCTTTTTAAGCAGGCGAAGAAGCGTTGATTTGCCGCTTCCGCTTTTGCCCATCACAAGTATAAACTCGCCCTGCTCCACTTTTAAATCAACGTTTTTCAGCGCTGTCTTATCGGAAAGAGGATAAGAAAATGTTAAATTTTTTGTTTCAAAAAGTGCCATTTTATACCCTCCGAAATACTAATTATAACAGGTAAAAACATATATAATGTATATAAAATAAGAAAAATCGGTGAAAAGGAAAGAATTTTAATTTCCGGATCGAATATAAATTCAGCCTTATCAAGCGAATTTAGAACTATGCAAGCTACACTCAATCCTAAAACAATTATTAAAACAACACCGTCGTTAAAATTAAATCTGTATTTAGAATACGGTTTACGTGAGGAATTAAAACCTCTGGCACGCATAGTATCGGATACCTCTATGCTTTCCTCCAACGTCATAGAAACAAGCGCAGAAAAATTATCAAGGCTCTTTTTTAATTTACTTTGACCTGCATTTACATTAAGCCTTGCGTCGTTAATTTCCTGAGCATTTTTTCTTAAACGTGGAATAAAGGAAAGCGTCATAGTCAAAACAAGCGTAAAATTAGGCGCAAGTTTTGAAAAAACAGACATAAATTTGTCGCTGCTCAAAACATAAGAATAGCTTGAAAGCCAAACAATTACGCTTGAAAACATAACTCCTTGGCACAAGCCGTAGGCAAGCCCCTCGGCAGTAAAATTCTTATTTGAAATTGAAAAGAGAACATCAATTCCGTAAGACGTAAAAGCCATATTAAAAAGCCCGATAAGAATTGTAAACGGCAAAAGAAATGCAAAAAACGTTTTAAACGCCTTTTTGCCCTGAAGCATGGCATTATAAATAACACCTGCCAAAAGCGATATGACGAGAAATATCGGATTAAAATTTAAAAGAATAAGCAAAACGGCAAAAACAAAAAAGAGAAAGCAAACCTTAGGATTAAAATTTGAAAATTTATCCATAGCGCTTCCCCTTTCGAAATTAATATTCAATACCTTTTCTTGCTTTAACGCCCATATCATAAGGGTGTTTTATTTTATCCATAAAGGTTATATAGTCTGCTTTTTCAAAAAGCTTTTCAACTTTCTTATGACCTGTGATAACAATTTCCCTGCCGTTGAGCATATCAAGAATACCAAGTGCTTTATCGGCCGGAACAAACGAATCAATAACATCGAGAAATTCATCGAGGATAATCATATTGCTTTTTGAACTTATTATATAGTCAATCGCACTGTCAACCCACGCTTGATATTCTTTACCCGGATTAAACGGCAAAGTATCGGGTGCATTGAAAATGTCAAACGGCAAAACTGACAACTCGCTTGATTTATTATCCTTTAAAAACTGAACAAGGGTAACGGTATTTCCTGCGCCTTTAGCTCTCATACCTTGCCCGATTGCGGCAGTTGTTTTTCCCTTGCCAAAGCCGTAATAAATTTGAATCATCTGATTCTGACCTCTTCCTTAGTTTTAAACGAATAGCCGTAGCCGTCAAGAATATGCATCTTTTTAAGTGCGAGTTCGCATCCCTTTGACACGCAGAGATTAGCCCTGACAGGAATTGTTACATCAAGATTAAGCGTTTGAGAAATAAGCTTGTCAAGACCGAAAAGTTGCGACATTCCGCCTGTTAAAAGAACGCTTGAATTTGTAATATCAGCCACAAGTTGAGGAGAGGTACGCTCAAACATAGACTTGGCAACTGTCATAATTTCATCAAGAAGTTCGCCAAAACAAGCACAAATTTCATTACCTGTTATTTCAACAACCTTTGGAAGCCCCGAAAGAACATTCCTTCCCTTAGCATTCATAGTAACATCCGTATCCCGCATTACGGCAGAACCGACAGTTTTCTTAATATCCTCGGCAGTCCTAAGACCTACAAGAAGCCCATGCTTTTCTTTAAGATATTTTACAATAGCTTCGTCAAAATCATCACCGCCGATTTTGACTGTTTCGTTTTGGCTCATAGCGCCTTGGCTGATAACTGCCATATCTGTTGAGCCTGCACCGACATCAATAACAAACACACCTGTAGGATTAAGAGGGTCAATACCGGCGCCAAAAGCAGCGCAAAGAGGTTGCTCAACAAGGCAAACAGAGCGAGCACCTGCCGAAATCAAAACTGAAATAAGCGTTCTTCTTTCAACGTCTGTGCTGTCAGACGAAACGGACGCAACTATTCTCGGTTTAAATATATTCTTTTTAAGGACCTTATTCATAAAATATTCTACCATTTGGCAGGCAAGGTCGTAATTACTTACATTTCCGCTTTTAATAGGCTGAATAACGCTTACGCCGACAGGTTCTCTGCCTTCAAGGTAATAAGCACGCTTACCGGCATAAAGCATTTCGCTCTTATTAACATCATAGGCAACGTAAGCCGGCTCACTTAAAACAACGCCTTTTCCTACAACAGAAATAACTATAGAGCTTGTGCCCAAATCTATTCCCAAATCATAACCAAACATATTTAACATTCCTAATTAATCACAAATTTTTAACTTTATATTATGTTACTTAAAAAAAGCAACATTGTCAACAGATAAAAAATGAACAAGTGCACTGTAACGTCTGCTTTTTTTATCATTATCAACCATTGCCTTAACCGAAGCCTCGTTCCCGACAATAATAAGTAAATTACGGGCACGGGTTAAAGCGGTATAAAATAAATTTCTATATGAAAGCTTGGGCGGGGTTGCAATAGTTGGCAAAACGACCGCCGCAAACTCGCTGCCCTGACTTTTATGCACGGTCATAGCATAAGCAAGTTCAATTTCCTTAACATTTTCAATACTATACATAGCTTCTTTATCATCAAAGCGAACATTAATAATATCGTTTGCACGGTCAATACGTGTAAGTATTCCTATATCCCCGTTAAAAACTCCCGTGCCGTTTTCGCCGTCCTTAAACCAAGGAACATCATAATTATTTTTAATTTGCATAACCTTATCGCCTTCACGCAAGGTATAGCCTTTATATTTAATTTCGTTTTTTTCGTAAGACGGCGGATTAAGCTTTGCCTGCAAAAGCGCATTTATATTTTCAGTTCCAACCTCACCTTTACGGCTTGGGCAAAGCACTTGAATATCCCGTACACTGTCAAGCCCATAGCCTGAAGGTATTCTGTCAGTTACAAGATTTACTATTTTTCCCGCTGCATTATATTTTGAATTTTCCCTAAGTAAAAAGAAATCGGAATCAACGCTGTTATCAAAAACGGGCATCTCGCCGTTTACTACCCTATGAGCATTTGAAACAATTTTACTTTTCATTGCCTGACGAAAAATTTTATCAAGGCTTACAACACCGATTAGCTCGCTTTTAATCAAATCAGCAAGTACATTTCCTGCACCGACAGGCGGAAGCTGATTTTTGTCCCCCACCATAATTAAGCGACAGGAAAGCGGCAAAGCGTCCAAAAGCGCTGAAAAGACAGTAACATCAACCATTGAAAGTTCATCAACAATTACTGCATCGCATTCGAGCGGATTTTTAAGATTATGAGCAAAGCTTGGCTCGGTGGCGCCGTCTTTATATTCAACCTCAAGAAGCCTGTGAATGGTCTTAGCCTCTTTACCTGTAAGCTCGGTCATTCTTTTAGCGGCTCTGCCCGTAGGTGCGGCAAGCGCAACATCAAGCCCTCTGTTTTCCATAAGAGTGATAATACCCTTAACCGTCGTTGTTTTACCCGTACCGGGGCCGCCTGTTAAAATAAGAAGTCCTTTATTAACGGCAATTTCAATAGCTTCTCTCTGCTTTTCATCAAAAGTGATATTATTAGTCTTTTCAAAAGCGTCAATTTCGGCAGGTGAAATTTCCTTAGGAGCAGGCGGATATTCAATCATAACCTTTATACGCTCGGCAATTGAGGATTCTGCCTCGTAAATTTCAGGCAAAAAGAGAAACGCTTTACCGTCAATATCTTCCTCAACAAGTTGCTTTGCATCAATCGCATTGTCAATCGCAATTTCAGCCTCGTCCTCATTACATTCCAAAAGAAGCATTGCCGGCTTTATAATGCTGTTTCTCGGTAAGCACGTATGGCCGTTAAAAAGATTATGCCTGACAATATATGTAACACCGGCTTGGCACCTGCAATCAAAAGGAGGTGCCTGCTGCATATTCATCGCAATCTCGTCTGCCCTTGCAAAATCAATACTGCCGACAAGAGAAACAAGCGCATAAGGATTTTCGTTGACTATATCGAGCGAATCACTTTTGAGTACGCTGTAAATATCATAAGCTTCCTGCTGATTAAATCCAAGCTCTGCAAGACCGTTCATAACGTCTCTTGCGGCAAATTGCATTTTAAAATCCTTGCTTATCCGCTTAGCTTTAGATTTTGAAATTCCTTTAATTTCAGCAAGGCGTTCAGGCTCGTTTTCAATCACATTAAATGTACTTGAGCCGAATTTTTCCACTATCTTGGTTGCCGTTGCCTCACCTATACCTTTAATAATACCGCTTGCAAGAAAGCGATGCATACCCGAAGCATCGGCAGGGCGACTGCGGGTCAGGCGAACAGATTTAAACTGCCTGCCAAAGTTTGGATGCATAGTCCACTCACCTTGAAAAACAATTTGTTCCCCGACAGTAATATCGCCCAAAACGCCCACAACGGTAACAAATTCGTCACCGGTTTTTACCTCGATGACAGCGTAGCCGTTGGCCTCGTTTCTGTAAGTAATGCCCTCAACAACACCTGTTAAATTTTCAAGCTCGTCTGCCATAATTTTCTCCGTTATTTAAGCTTAGCGATAGTGACGCCGTTTTCACCCTCGCCATATCGACCGAGTCGGTATTCCGACACATTTGGGTGAGTTTTAAGATAATCGGTAACAGCGCTCCTGAGTGCGCCCGTACCCTTACCGTGAATAATTCTTATTTCTTCAATATTATTAAGCACACATCTGTCAATAAAAAGTCCGAGTTCGGATAAAGCTTCATCAACAGTTTCCCCTCTCATATCGATTTCCGTTTTAACATCGGCATCTGCACGGGAAGAAGTGCGATATACATTATGTTGTGTTTTAACAGGCTTTTTCTTTGGCTTATCAAGAATCATAATATCCGAAAGCTTAACACGTGTTTTAAGCAAGCCCGATTTAACAAAAACATTATTATTTTTAAACTCAAGAACCTCACCTTCGCCGATACCTTTTATAACAATTCTGTCACCGGGTACGGGATTGCGTGGCAATTTATAGTCATAATCCCAATTATCAGCAAGCTCATTAGGATTAATAAGGTCGTCCATTTCACCCATTTGCGCCTTAACCGCTCTGCGTGTTTTGCGTGCAATTTCAGTCGCATTAGACGATGTCTGTTCTTTTTTCAGTTTATCAAGTTCAAGAAGAAATTGGTTTGACTTTCGTTCGGCGGCATCAATAAGCTTTTGTGCCTCTCGCTTAGCTTTATCAAGTTCACGAGCCTTAAGAGTTTCTATCTTATCCATCTCAGACTGCGCTTTTTCCTCAATTTTTCTTGCCCTTTCGGTCATTTCCTCGGCAATTTTACGTTCCTCTTCAAGAGCGTGACGTGAGGCTTCAAGTTTTTCAAGAACAGCTTCAAAGTCACGATTATCGGAACCTACAATTGCCTTAGCATTATCAATAACATCTTGAGTCATACCAAGATGCTTCAAAATAGCAAAAGCGTTTGACCTGCCGGGAACACCTATTAAAAGCTTATAGGTCGGACAAAGCGTTTCAATGTCAAATTCGCAGCAACCGTTTGTAACACCCGGAGTATCAAGAGCATAAGCTTTAAGTTCGGCATAGTGAGTAGTTGCCGCAATAATCGCTCCCTTTTCTCTAAGCGCTTCAATAATAGATACAGCCAGTGCCGCACCCTCAACCGGGTCAGTACCTGCGCCAAGTTCATCTATTAAAATAAGCGATTTATCATCTGATTTTTTCATTATATCAATGATATTAACCATATGAGATGAAAAGGTTGAAAGAGATTGCGCAATGCTCTGTTCATCGCCGATATCGACAAGAATATTATTAAACACAGAAACTCTTGACCTATCAGCTACCGGAATAAGAAGCCCGCACATAGTCATTAAAGTTAAAAGGCCGAGCGTTTTAAGCGATACGGTTTTACCGCCTGTATTAGGCCCTGTGATAACAAGTGTATCGTATTCGTCGCCAAGCGCAATATCAGTTGCAACAACCTTTTTAGGGTCAATAAGCGGATGACGTGCCTTTTTAAGACAGATTATGCCCTCGTTATTAAGAATAGGTTTAGTAGCCTTCATTTTATATGCAAGGTGAGCCTTGGCAAAAATAAGATTAAGCCTTATTGCACTTTCATACGAATGCTTAATCGACTCAGCAAAATCGCCTGCTTCTGCCGAAAGTTCATATAAAATACGCATTATTTCATCTCGCTCCTTACCTTGGAGCACCTTAATGTCATTATTAGCGTCAACAACAGAGGCAGGTTCAATAAAAACGGTTGCGCCTGTTGACGAGGTATCGTGAACAAGACCGGGAACGTTGCCCCTGCATTCAGCCTTAACGGGGACAACAAATCTGCCGTTGCGCTGGGTAATAATTGCTTCCTGCAAAAACTGCTGATAATGAGATGAATGAATAAGAGAATCGAGTTTTTCCCTTATTGAGTTTTCTTTTGACCTGATTTTCTTTCTTATGTCAAAAAGAGTATCCGACGCTTTATCGGCAATTTCCTCCTCGCTGACGATGCAGGATAATATTTTAGTTTCAAGATATTTATTGGAGGTTATGCCTTCAAAAAAGAAATCAAGGCTTGTTTTCACCCCGCTTGAATGGTTGCGCCACTCATCAAGAGTTCTTAATGCACGCAAACAATAAGCAATATCCAAAAGTTCCTTAGGGTTAAGCGAACCGCCTGCTGCCGCCCTGTGAAGAGAATTATTTACATTTTTAAGACCCGAAAATGACGGACCGCCGAAGCGGGCAAGAAGTGAAAATGCGTCCTCTGTTTGCTGCAAAAGCATTTCAACCTCTGCCATATCGCAGGCAGGTTTAAGCCCTCTTGCCAAATCCTTAGCGTCATCGCAGGAGCACTCGGCGGCAAGCTTTTCAAGAATCAAGTCAAGTTCAAGTGTTTTATGGTTTTTATTCATAAGTATTTACCTTTTATAATTTAACTGATTTATAAAATTCAAGAGTGGGTAACCGTTTTTGAATACGTGACAAAACATATTGCTCGCTTATTTTAGAAAGTAATTCAAGATTTTTCTCACTCAGTGAAAAGGAATATATTTTTTTAGGCTCGGTAAGGCAAATAAATCTTACAGCCGTTATAACATTTTTAGGGCAGGCAATTGCGCCGATTTTTTGACAATTTTCGCAATAAATACAGCCCTCAAGCGTATCAAAATACATAATATCGGTTTCGTATGTACCGCAGTTTGCGCAAGCTAAAATATTAGGCATATAACCCGAAAGCGACATCAATCTGAATTCGACCACAGATTTAATCTGAATAATCGCCTTTTCTCCTTTGCAAAGAAGATGAAAAGAATTTAAAATCACACTGAGCATTTCTTCCTCAGGCTGACCTTCATTAGCAAGTTCAAAAGCAAGCTGAGCAAAATACTGCGCAACTGCAAGGCGCTCAATATCCTTTCTCAAATCAAAAAAAATTTCAATAGGCTTAGCGCCGTCAACAACGTTAGCGTCTTTGCCCTGATAAATTGAAAATTCGCTGTATGCAAAAAGGGAGGTTGAAGCGGCAAGTCTGTTTTTCAGTTGCTTAGCACCTCTTACAAAAGCATTAACAAGCCCATAATCAGCAGTAAGGAGAGTAACTAAACGGTCACTCTCCCCAACTGTTTGCTCTTTTATTACAAGTCCCTTCGTCTTTGCCATTTCGCACTTCCCGATTAATGCCGTAATATTGATTTTCCGTCTGTTTAAATTTTAAATAATCGTCGATTTTGCCCGAATTCCAAAAATCATTCCACTCGCTGTTTATCATAAAATATCACCCTTTTTATTTTATACTACAATGATAAATATAAGCGTGTGAAAATTTGGAATTTATTATTTATTGTCTAAACCGAAATTATGAATAAGACCTTCCCTGTTTCTCCAATCTTCTTTAACCTTTACCCAACAGTGAAGATTAACTTTAATTTGGAAAAAACGTTCAAGGTCCTGCCTTGCATAGGTAGAAACTTTTTTAAGCATTGAGCCGTTTTTGCCTATTACCATACCCTTGTGGCTTTCACGCTCGCAATAAATTGTTGCATCTATATCAAGGATATCTTTATCGTCACGCTCACGCATTTTTTCAACCGCTACTGCGATACCGTGAGGAATTTCTTTATCCATTAAGCGAAGTATTTTTTCCCTTATAATTTCAGCCGCAAGCACTCTTTCAGGCTGGTCGGTCAAGGTGTCGTCAGGGAAAAAGTGAGGCGATTCAAAAGCAAGCTTATCAAGTTCGTCAATAAGCTCGTCAACATGGTCGCCTTCGGTAGCGCTGACAGGAACGACCGCCGTAAAATCATAAAACGAGGTAAGATAAACAATTCTTTTAAAAAGTTCCTCTTTATCGTTTATCATATCAATTTTATTAATAGCAAGAATAACCGGCATTTTTTGCTTTTTAAACATTTCAAGGAGCTGGAGTTCCTGCTCATTAAGTTCACCTCTCGGCTCTGTCAAAAAAAGGCAAGCATCAACACCGCCTACTGTATCGCCGACTGCTTCGTTCATTCTTTCACCAAGCTTATTATGCGCTTTATGAAATCCGGGTGTATCTGTAAATACAAGCTGAGTTTCGCCTTTAGTTAGCACGCCCATAATCTTAGTTCTTGTGGTTTGCGGTTTTGATGATACTATTGCAATTTTTTGACCGAGCATTTTATTAAGCAATGATGATTTGCCTACATTCGGTTTGCCTACAATAGCTACAAAAGCTGTTTTTGTCATTATTCGTCTCCCATATAGTAGCTGTTATTTCGCTTCCAGCCTATTTGTGTAAGTACGGTTTCTTCCTTTTCACGCATATGTACCGCCTCAAGACCGCCGTTTTCATGGTCATACCCCAAAAGATGAAGCATTGAGTGAACTGTTAAAAATCCGATTTCTCTTTGCAGAGGATGATTATACATTTCAGCCTGCTCAACTGCCTTAGGAACGGAAATAACGATATCGCCCAAAAGCTTAGCGCCTGTATCATGGTTTATATCATATTCTCCGTTTTCACCGAGAGGAAAAGAAAGAACATCTGTTTCTTTATCAATATTGCGATATTGCTTATTAAGTTCTCTTATTTGCTCGTTATCAACAAAACGAACACTCACTTCTGCCGAGCCTTCAAAATTTTCAAGTTCTAAAACGGCATGACAGCAACGTCTGATTAACATTCTTATTCCCGTTGGAATTTTAACTGCTTTTTGGTCATTTGAAATTACTACTTTAACTGCGTCCATTGTTCTTATCCTCCTCGTATTTTTGGTAAGCATTAACTATATCCTGCACAAGCTTATGCCTTACAACATCCTTTTTATCAAATTTGCAAATTGCTATATCGTTGACATTGCGAAGAATGTGCATTACTTTTTTTAATCCTGATTTTTTACCGTCAGGCAAATCTATTTGAGTTATATCACCCGTTATAACCATTTTCGAATTAAAGCCCAAACGGGTTAAAAACATTTTCATTTGCTCAGGTGTGGTGTTTTGCGCTTCATCAAGAATAATAAAACTGTCATCAAGAGTTCTGCCTCTCATATAAGCAAGCGGTGCAACCTCAATCGCACCACGTTCCTGATATCTCTGAAAATTTTCAGCGCCGAGCATATCAAAAAGTGCGTCATAAAGCGGTCTTAAATAAGGGTCAACCTTGCTTTGCAAGTCACCGGGCAAAAAGCCAAGCTTCTCGCCTGCCTCAACAGCCGGACGGGTTAAAATAATCCTATCCACTTCTTTGGCACGAAAAGCCGTAACCGCCATTGCAACGGCAAGATACGTTTTGCCGGTTCCGGCAGGGCCGATACCAAATGTAATTGTATTATTCGATATAGCGTCGCAATACCTTTTTTGACCGAGCGTTTTAGGCTTAACAGGTCTGCCCTTGGACGAAATACAAATAGACCCGCTGCTCATTGACGCTATTTTATCTTCATTGCCCTCATTAACAAGAGTTAAAACATAACGAACATTTTGCTCCGTTAGGCTTTCACCCTTATTAATCATAGCAAGCATTGAACGCAAGGCTCTTGCCGCTTTATCAACATTTTCGACGTCTCCCATAACTTTAAGTTCAGAACCACGTGAAATAATTGAAACGTCATATTCATTTTCAATAAGTTTAACATTTTCATCAAAGCTGCCGAATAGACTGACTGCCTGTTCCATAGCTTCAAATTCTATAATTTGTTCTGCCATATTTTCGCCTTATTTTTCAACTTCTACTTTTTCAACTTTAATCTTACCGATTCTTCTGTCCTTTACATCCAAAACGGTAAAAACAAGATTATCATATTTAACAGTATGTACCATTTTATCATCTTCACTTGGCAGATAACCCAAAAGAGTGATAACAAAGCCTGCTATCGTGTCGTAATCGCCGTCGGGGATTTGAATACCAAGCGCTTTTGATACATCGTCAATATCCGCAAAACCGTCAAAAGTGAATGTACTGTCATTAATCTTGGTTATACTTTGCTCTTCTTCACCGTCATATTCGTCACAAATATTGCCTACTATGCTTTCCAATATATCCTCCATAGTAACAAGACCGGCCGTGCCGCCGTATTCATCAATAACTATTGCGAGCATAACCCTTGCTTCAGTCATTTTGGCAAAAAGCTTGCCGCAAGGCATAGACTCCGGCACAAAGAGCGGCTTTCTTGTATATGACAAAAGCTTTTCGCCATTTGAAATAGGCTTGCCGACAAATTTAAGCAAATCTTTAACATAAAGCACACCGCAGATACGGTCAAGGTCTTCATCATAAACAGGCAGACGTGAATTGCCGTACTCAATAGCAAGTTCCACGGCTTTTTCAATACTCAAATTGCAATCAAGCGCATTTATATCTATTCTGTGGGTCATTATGTCCCCTGCATCCAAATCGTCAAACTCAAAAATATTATTAATCATTTCTCTTTGATTTTTTTCAAGCTGACCTACCTGTTCGTCTTCCTCAACAAGCTGTTTAATCTCATCCTCTGTTGAACTTTCTTTTTTAAACAGATTTTTAAAGGCACTGCCCATATAGGCATATTCCCCCTCAAATTTTAAAATAGTTATTTTTAAATCAAAAAATATTATATAATACTTTTTAGCATTTGTAAAGAGCAATATTTTATGATATAATCATTGCATTAAATATATGCGGAGCAAAGCAATGATTGAAAGAATAAAAGAAGAAAACGTTTGGGATTTTTTAAAAAAAGACGGCAAACCCGTTATGATTTACGGAATGGGAAACGGGGCTGAAAAAATAATTTCAACGCTTAACACCTACCAAATCACAGTAAGTGAGATATTTGCAAGCGATGAATTTGTGAGAGGTCATTCATTTTTAGGCTACAAGGTGCTTAAATACAGCGAAGTTTGCGAAAAATACGATGATTTTAACGTAGTTTTGGCATTTGCAACACACCTTGAAAACGTTATCGAAAACATTAAAAAAATCAACAGTGAGCACAAGGTTTTTGCTCCTGATGTTCCCGTTGCAGGCGGCGGACTTTTTACAAGAGAATATGTTAAAGAACACAATGATGATTTTGATTTTGTTTACGAACATTTAGCAGACGAAAAAAGCAAAAAAGACTATATTGACATACTCAATTTCAAGGTGTCGGGCAAGGTGGATTATCTTTTAAATTCTTTTTGTGACAAAGAGAGTATTTATAGGAATATATTAAGGCTGAACGATAGTGAATCAATCGTTGATTTAGGGGCTTATGACGGCGATACAATAAGAGAATTTACCGCCTACACAAAGGGAAAATACAACAAAATAATTGCGCTTGAGCCTGATGCAAAAAGCTATAAAAAGTTAATCAAAAACACGGCTGAAATGAAGAATTTGGAAACCTATAATATGGGCGCTTGGAACGAAAAAGATACCCTTATTTTTGCAAAGGAGCAAAGCAGAAATTCGCATATTTCGGCAAGCGGAGTACCCGTAAAAGTAACCGATATCGACTCGTTAATTGACTGCCCTGTTACCATGATAAAAATGGATATTGAAGGCTCGGAAATGAAAGCGCTTGACGGTGCAAAAAGAATCATAAAAACATATTTGCCAAAGCTTTATGTTTGCGCTTATCACAGAAATGAGGATTTATTTGCACTTGGAAAGAAAATATTAAGTTTAAATGATAAATACATGCTTTATTTCAGGCACAGTATTTACATTCCTGCATGGGAAAGCAACTTTTATGCCGTAATAAGTTGATAATGTTTTAATTCGATTGACTTAACAATTGTTTTATTATATAATATTCAAAGCGTATTTTTTCAAAGAGTGAGATGAATCAAATTGACAACTGTATTATATGGTATAATTATTATATTTGCCACTTTTATGGGTGCGTATGTAGGTCTTGGCGGAGGAGTAATAATAAAGCCGCTTCTTGACCTTATAGGAAAGGACCCCATTAACATTGTTAATTTTTATTCAGCCTGCGCTGTTTTCAGTATGAGCATAAGCTCTACAATTAAGCATATTAAATCTAAAACGAAAATTGATTTCAAGCTGATTGTTTCATTATCTGCCGGTGCTGTTATAGGCGGAATACTCGGCTCAAGGTTATTTGATTATCTTCTCACATTATTTGACAACAGTAAATTAAAAAGCCTTCAAGGCTTAATTTTAGGCATTTTGCTTGTTGCATCCGTTATCTATATAAATTTAAAAAATGCAAAAAGCTTTAAGGTTAAAAATCCTATTTGCATTATTCTTGTAGGTCTTGCGCTTGGCTTTATTGCTTCTTTTTTAGGTGTAGGAGGAGGACCGATTAACGTTGCATTTCTTGCTCTTTTCTTCTCAATGACGGTTAAGGAAGCGGCAGTTTACAGCGTAGGCACTATTTTTTTCAGCCAGCTTTCAAAACTTATCACCTTAGGAGTTACTCACACAATACCCGAATTTGACATTGCAACGCTTATTGTTGCAATTATTTGTGCGGTAGTCGGCGGACTTTTAGGTGCTAAAATGAATAAAAAAGGAAATGAGAAAGTAATTAAAACTGTTTTTACAACAGTTGTTGCCGCAATTGCAGTTGTTAATTTTTACAACGCAGTTGTCGGATTTATAGCATAAAAAATATAAGGGGAAAATTATGGGAAAGAAAAACATTATCTTCTATTTTTCCGACCAGCAGCGCTGGGACACGGTTAATGAAGAGGTAACGCCCAACCTTTGTGCTCTCGCAAAAGAAGGCATAAAGTACGAAAACAACTTCACCTGCCAGCCCGTCTGCGGACCGGCGAGGGCTTGCCTGCAAACGGGTGTTTACGCAACGCAATGCGGCTGTTATTGGAACGGTATTCCGCTTCCAAGCGACATTAAACCGCTTGCACATTATTTTAATGAAGCAGGCTATCAAACAGCTTACATAGGTAAATGGCACTTGGCTTCAAACAGGCTTCCAGGTGTCGGATTGCACTGTGAAAGCACTGCAATTCCGAGAGAAAAGCAGGGAGAATATCAATATTTCAGAGGTGCTGATGTTCTTGAATTCACATCTCACGGTTATGACGGTTATATCTTTGACGAAAGCGGCAACAAGCTTGATTTCAAGGGTTACAGGGCTGACTGCATAAATGATTATGCGCTTGAATTTTTAGACAAAAGGGATAAAGGCAAGCCATTTTTTATGTTTGTAAGTCAATTAGAGCCACATCATCAAAACGACCATCACACGTATGAGGGCTACAAGCCGACTGTTGAAAAATACAAAGATTATCCTTTGCCGGATGATTTAACATTTTTAAAGGGTAATTACAAAGAAATGTATCCCGATTATATTTCTGCAATTAACAGGCTTGACTACAATGTCGGCAGACTTGTTGAAAAGCTTAAGGAACTCGGAATATATGACGATACAATTATTATTTACACATCTGACCACGGCAGTCATTTTAAAACAAGAAATCCGGAATACAAAAGAAGCTGCCACGAAAGCGCAACTCACACTCCTTTGATTATTAAGGGCGGCAAATTTGTCGGCGGTAAGAAAGAAGAAAGGCTATCATCACTTATTGATTTACCGCCTACGCTTCTTTCTATGGCAAATATTCCTATTCCGAAAACGTATATGGGCGTTGACCTCGGCAAGCAGGTAGACAATCCCGACGACAAGCGTGACTGTGTATTTATACAGATTAGCGAGGCTTCAAATTCACGTGCAGTCAGAACTGACAGATTCAAATATGAAGTGCGTGATGCCGCTATAACAGGCTATGTTCACCATAAATCCAAGGTTTATTTTGAAAATTATCTTTATGATTTGCAAAAAGACCCGAATGAGAAAAACAATCTTATAAAAGATCCAAGGTACGCACATGTAAGGCAAGAGCTTAAGTTTTTACTTTTAAAGCAAATGCAAAACGCTCAAGAGGAAGCGCCGGCTATTTTGCCGGCAGTAATTAAAAGGAGAAAATAAATGGCTGAAACAAAAAAATATTTAACTATGAAAGAGCGCATTTGCTTTACTGTCGGTGCGTTCGGTCGTTCGGGTATTTATACCCTTATGTCAATGTTCACACTCGTATTTTTCCAAAACGGTGCGGGACTTACATTAAAGCAAGGCACAACAATTATTCTTATCGGACGTGTGTTTGACGCACTTAATGACCCCGTAATGGGTATGATTGTTGACAGAACAAAATCAAAATGGGGCAAAATGAGACCTTATCTTTTATTTGCTCCTATTCCGATTGCAATAACAACAATTGCTCTTTTCTCTGCCCCGTTTAAAGAGGGTTCAACAGCAGCTTTTGTTTGGGCACTTGTAACATACATTCTTTGGGGTGTGGCATTTACTGTTCAGGACGTTCCTTTCTGGGGACTTTCATCAGTAATCACTCCGCTTGAAAGTGAAAGAACATCATTTATCTCTACTGCTCGTTTAGGCTCAACATTCGGCGGAATACTTCCTGCTCTTCTTGTTCCTATTCTTTATCAAAGCAATATGGGTTACACAAAAGGCTTTTTCTTAAGCGGTGTTATTTTTGCACTTTTGGGTTGCGGTCTTTCAATACTCATTTTCTTTGTATCTAAAGAAAGAGTGCCTAAGATGGATCATACTCCTTCATTTAAGGAAACATTTGTAGTTCTCGGCAAAAACAGACTTCTCATCATTGTTATTTTCGCCGCAATTTTAGGTTCAACAATGGTAACTGCAAATCAGTGCGCTGACTATATCGGAAACTACATTATTATTCAAAACTATACAAACTTTACCCAAATTTTCCAAGACTTCTTACCGGGTGCTCAATCAACGCTTGTGCCTAATGTTGACGCAGCAGCTGCTTACGACTTTTGGATTCCTCGTGGAACTATCGTAACAACTCTTACGGTCGCAATCGGTGTAGGTATGGTGCCTGCAATGGCTATCTTCCCTATGCTCAGAAAGAAGTTTTCGCTCAAGCAAATCTATATCGGCTCAGCATTATTCGGTCTTGTAGTTCACGCTCTTTGCTATGTTGTTATGGCTCAGGACGTTACAAAGGCTAATATTTATGTTCTTTGGGTATTCTTATTCCTTATGGGTCTTCCGCTCGGTATTTACAACGTTATCACCTATGCGCTCATTGCCGATTCTGTTGACTATCTTGAATGGAAAACAGGTGAAAGACAGGAGGGTGTTTGCTTCGCATTCCAAACATTCCTTTCAAAGGTTAATGCCGCTGTTGCAACCTTTGTATTCGGTCAAATCCTTGACGGCACTGACTTTAAGGCAGTTGACAAATCACTTGTTGACAATGCAGGCAGACAGATTTTCTTCCAGCAATCGGTTGATACTCAAAAGATGCTTTTAGCACTTGTTACAATCGTTCCTGCTGTCGGCTTCCTTCTCACAATCATTCCTATGTTCTTTAACAATTACACAGGTAAGGTTAAGGAACAAGCTCAAAAAGAGCTTGAGGAAAAACGTGAAAAGCTTATGGCTAACAACGAAAATTAATAAAGCTTTGAATAAAATTCAATAAAACCGTAAAATTATAAAAGGAATTGAAATTCATACTTAATGCGCTTTTCAATTCCTTTTATTTAATGCTCATCAATTTATCGCTTTAAAGTGTTACTGCGGTGGCTTGATAAATATTTTTAATTAATGTATAATAAACGCATTATTCTATATTTTGATTGGAGACAATTATGACTGAGAAAAAGAGAGGAAGTTTCTCAGGCTCTATCGGTTTTGTTCTTGCAGCGGCAGGAAGTGCGGTAGGACTTGGAAACATTTGGCGATTTCCCTATTTAGCGGCAAAGGATAACGGTGGCTTATTTATTTTCTGTTATCTGATTTTGGTAGTTACATTTGGTTTTACACTTCTTATAACCGAAATTGCAATAGGAAGAAAAACAAAGCAAAGTCCGCTTACTGCTTACGGAAAAATCAATAAGAAATTCGGATTTTTGGGTTCACTTGCAACGCTCGTACCCATAATTATTTTACCTTATTACTGTGCTATCGGCGGTTGGGTATTTAAATATTTCATAGATTTTATTTCCGGCAAAGGTACGCTTGCGGCGCAAGACGGCTATTTCAGCAACTTTATTTCAGGCAAAAGTGAGCCTATAATTTGGCTTTTGGTATTTATTGCCGCAACGGCAGGTGTTGTACTCGGCGGTGTTGACAAGGGTATTGAAAAAATGGGCAAAATTCTTATGCCGATACTTGTTATTCTTATTATAGGAATTTCTATTTTTTCACTTACTCTTAAATATACAGACGAAGCAACAGGAATCACAAGAACAGGACTTCAAGGATTAAAGCTTTATTTAATTCCTAATTTTGAGGGAGTAACATTTAAGCAGTTTTTCTTGGTAATTATGGATGCTATGGGCCAGCTGTTCTATTCAATCAGCGTTGCCATGGGTATTATGGTTGCTTACGGCTCATACGTTCCTGACAAAACAAATATCAACAAATCAATTAACCAAATTGAAATTTTTGACACTGTAGTTGCTATACTTGCCGGCCTTATGATTGTCCCTGCTGTTTACGTATTTGCAGGAACAGAGGGTATGAGCGCCGGACCGGGACTTATGTTCATTTCACTTCCTAAGGTATTTAATCAAATGGGCAAAGTCGGAATAGTTATAGGCATAGTTTTCTTCTTAATGGTTATTTTTGCGGCAGTATCATCCTCTGTATCAATTATGGAAGCGATTGTTGCAAGTATTATGGACAAGTTCAAATTGAGCAGAAAAAAGAGTGCTGTTCTCGTTACGGTTTATGCTGTTGTTCTCGGCATAATAGTTTGCCTTGGATACAACGTATTCTACTTCGAACTAAAGCTTCCTACCGGTGCTGTAGGTCAAATTCTTGATATCTTTGACTACGTCAGCAACAATATTCTTATGCCGGTTGTTGCAATTCTCACATGTATTCTTATCGGTTGGGTTGCAAAGCCAAAAACCGTTATTGATGAGGTTACGAAAAACGGAGAAAAATTTGGCAGAAAATATATCTATATCGGTATGGTAAAAGTAGTTGCTCCTGTGCTTCTTGCAATACTTTTGCTCCAAGCACTCGGTGCATTTTAAAATTGCACAAAAAGTAAACAAAAATCAACTGTAATAAAGTATTAGAAAGTGTCCTAATTTGGGCACTTTCTTTTTTGCCGTTACATTAGTTTCATAAATATTTTTATATATTTTCAACAGAATTACAAAAAGCATCTTGAATTTTCATTTATTAATGTTAATATTAATATAGGGTGAGTGACTACTCACTCGGTAAATTTTCATAAAAGGGGTAAATGAAAATGAATGAATACATTGAAAATGTAATCAAAACCGTTGAAAGAAGAGATAATGCAAAACCGGAATACATACAGTGTGTTAAAGAAGTTTTTCGTTCGCTTGAAAAAGTAATTGAGCATCACCCGGAATATGTTGAAGATGATTTGCTTACAAGAATGGCTGAGCCGGACAGACTTATTACATTCCGTGTTGCTTGGGTTGACGATGCCGGAAAAACACAAATTAACAGAGGCTATCGTGTTCAGTTTAATTCAAGCATCGGTCCTTACAAAGGCGGATTGCGTTTTCATCCAAGTGTAAACAGCTCTATTATGTATTTCCTCGGATTTGAGCAAACATTTAAAAACTCGCTTACAGGCTTACCTATGGGTGGCGCAAAGGGCGGCTCCGACTTCGACCCGAGAGGAAAGAGCAAGGGCGAAATTATGAGATTTTGCCAAGCGTTTATGACAGAACTTTATCGTCACATAGGACCTAACGTTGATGTTCCGGCAGGTGATATCGGCGTCGGTGCTCGTGAAATAGGCTTTTTATTCGGTCAATACAAAAGAATATCTGACGCATTTGAAAACGGCGTTATAACGGGCAAGGGGCTTTCCTACGGTGGTTCGCTTATAAGACCTGAGGCTACGGGTTACGGTGCAGTTTATTATCTTTGTGAGGTTTTAAAGCACGAGAATGACAAGCTGAAAGGCAAAACAGTTGCAGTTTCGGGATTCGGCAACGTAGCTTGGGGTGCTTGCAAAAAGCTTGCAAAGCTTGGTGCAATTCCCGTTACAATTTCAGGTCCTGACGGATACATTTACGATAAGGACGGAATTATTACCGAGGAAAAAATAAATTATTTACTTGAAATGCGTGCCTCCGGCAGAGACAGATGTGAGGATTATGCCGACAAATTCGGCGTTCCTTTTTATAAAGGTCAAAAGCCTTGGAGCGTTAAGGTAGACGTAGCAATGCCTTGCGCAACTCAAAATGAAATCGGTATTAAAGAGGCTAAGCAAATCATTGCAAACGGCACAAAATACTACATTGAGGTTGCAAATATGCCGACAACAGAGGAAGCGCTCAATTATCTTTCGGATATGGACGGTGTTATTGTTGCTCCGTCAAAGGCTGTTAATGCGGGCGGTGTTTGCGTTTCAGGTCTTGAAATGAGCCAAAACAGTCAAAGACTTTCGTGGACAGCAGAAGAGGTTGATGAAAAGCTCCACAATGCTATGATAAACATTCACAAACATTCCGTTGAAGCTGCCGAGAAATACGGCCTTGGCTACAACCTTGTTGCCGGCGCCAACATTGCAGGCTTTGAAAAGGTTGCAGAAGCCATGATGGCTCAGGGTATTTATTAATGCTGAAAGATAATAAATAACTGATTGCGGGCGACCAATGGTCGCCCCTACAAAATAATTTTTGTAACTATTCAATAAAATAAAAACAGGACTGCGAAAAAACAATCGCAGTCCTGTTACTTTTTTATCCTTATTCAGCCTTGCAGGCATCAAGTGCCTTTGTGATAGCCTCTTTATCCATATTCTGACCGATAAATACAATTTTGTTAACCCTGTCACCGTACTTTTCGTCCCAAGCGGCAGCGATATCAGGATTCATTGCAAGGATTTGCTCTTGCTGATGCTTTGGCATACAAGCAATCCATTTACCGTCGTCTGTTGCGGTTTTCTGCTTACCGCTTTGTTCGAAAATATAAGCTGTTTGAGGGTCATTTTCAATCCAGAAAAGTCCCTTTGCTCTGATAACCTCTTTAGGATAGTGAGCAAAAACAAAGTTTTCAAACTTCTTTTGGTCAAGCGGAGGAAGCGACTCGTAAACGAATGTGCCGATACCGTATTCCTCGCTCTCGCCTTCCTCTTCGTTCTCTTCTTCACCCTCCATAGCCTTAAGCCAGCCCGGTGAATTGAGAATTTTCTCATAATCAAAACTTTCTGTTGAAAGAATATCGGAAACAGAAACGTCACCGAAAGTTGCTTCAATAATCTTAGCCTCAGGCTGTAAGGTTTTAATAACCTTAAGCACCTTTGCCTTATCCTCGTCACTGATTTGGTCAACCTTATTGAGAACGATTGTTGTGCAATATTCAATCTGTTCTACAAGAAGATTTTCGATATCGTCCTCGTCCTTGTCCTCTTTAAGAAGAGCGTCACCCGAAAGAAATTCGTCAACCATTCTAAGAGAGTCAACAACCGTAACGATATTATCAAGATAACAAACTGCAGGAAGTTCACTTCTCGGATCTGTGCCGTCAAGCATACAAATTGAGCCTGCAATAGGACCCGGCTCGCAAATGCCGCTTGCCTCGATAAGAATATAATCAAATCTGCCGCTTGTTGCAAGCTGAATAATCTGCTTCATAAGGTCAACCTTAAGTGTGCAACAAATACAGCCGTTTGAAAGCGGAACAAGATTTTCGTCCTTTTGAGTAACATTACCGCCCTTGGCGATAAGAGAAGCGTCAATATTAACTTCGCCGATATCATTAACAATAACAGCTACCTTATATCCCTCTTGGTTTGCAAGAACGTGATTAAGAAGAGTAGTTTTGCCTGCTCCGAGATAACCTGTTAAAAGAGTAACGGGAATTTGTTTTTTCTTATTTACCATTTTTAACATCTCCTTTATTTTTACAAGAATATAATAACACCCTTGTCAAGTGCTTTCTATCATATTTTGTTAACAAAAGACATTGATAAAGTGGCTAAAGCACGCCGTTTGTTTTAAAATTTCAAACAATTCATAAGACAAAGGAATATTCTTATAAAAACACAATCAAATAATAACATTCATAGAAAAGAGGATTGAACATAATGTTCAATCCTCTTTTGGCGCTTTTCGCCTTTTGCTCGGAGGCAGTACCCACGTACAGCACCCGCTCGCAAAATACGAAATTTATCTCACTTTCT
>OGZW01000928.1_pt1 | contig 23664 bp, 16 predicted proteins | sample 1577001 | NCBI WGS metagenome assembly OGZW01 (sample SAMEA3541519, study PRJEB24748) | human gut metagenome | biome: human gut; feature: human-associated habitat; material: faeces | place: China | collected 2012 | reverse complement strand
GATCGTCCCCACCAGATCGTCCATCGCCTTATCGTCCTGCACCTTAAAGGGGTGATCCCGCAAGGTATGGAATGGATGAAGCTCTGACAGCTTCAAATAGACGATTTTTCCCTGCTCCACCGGGCGGGGCGGCACCTCCGGCGTAGGCGGCAGCTTGATCTCCGGGGCGGGTGCCTCCGCCTCCTTGACCGGGGCGGCCTTAGTGGATTTAGGCGGTTGCTTACCATCCGCAAAGGGAGTTTCACGCTTGCCCGACAAAAAATCTTTCACATTTTGATTGCGTTCCCGTCGTATTTTTCCCCCACGCTGGGCGGGGGTAAGCTCTTGTTCCTTACTTCTGGACACTTTGTCCAGAGCTGGGGACGGGGACTCGCCACGGGCCGCCTTGTCAGCCTTGGCCGGGCGGCCTGTGCGGGGCTCCGGCCCCTTTTCCGGTTTGTCCCCCTGGGGAGAATCCTGCTCCTTGGGGGGACGGCCCCGGCGTTTTGCCGTCTTTTCCTCCGGTTCCACTTTTTTATCCTGGTCGGGGGATTTTTTCACCTTATCAGCTTCAACCTGCGGCGCAGGCTGGGCTGGAACATCCCCGCCCATTCCAGGGGTAACAGACTGTTCCGGCTGGCGTACCGGGCCGGTGCCAGCTGCGGGCTCCTCTACCGTTTCCGGGACAGGGGGCTTCGTCACAGTTTGAGCATCCCCAACAGAGCCCTCGCCAGGGGACTCCGGGCCTGCTTTCAGTTTGTCATCTGCCATTCGCTAACCTCCTTGTTTTGAAATGAAAAAAGCCAGACCTCTCAGCCTGGCTAACGAAAAAACTTCCCCCTTTCTTTTTTAGATTATATGGTTGTCACCACTCCTTTCTCAGTCCGGGCCATAAAAAAACGTCGCTTTTCACAAAGAAATAGCGACGTTTTAGTGTAGGTTGGCTCGGTTTTGTTGTGTTTTATGATTATGCCCTTGTATAAAAACCTAAACCATTTGAGGAAGATGAGGCTTGCGCGGATCTCCGCGTCGGTGGCCTTGGTGACGACCATGCCCGCGCCCTGCTGCACGGCGTAGTCCTCGCCGTCTTCAAACTTCGGGCAGGGAAGAATGGTGAGGGTGATGTCATGACTGCTCATATTGTCCGTGATGACCTGAGAGGGGAAGAACGTCGCGCTCGAGGAGGAGCCGACATAGGCGATGATGCTGCCGCTCTTCATGTCATCGCTGCGGAAACGGCCGCCGGCGCTGAAATAGCCCTTGATGAAGGGAACATAGTAATTGTCCCACAGCTTGCGGGCAACGTCCTTATCAAAGTCCAGCGTCATGATGCCTTCCTTGGCATCGAAGATGGTGCAGCCGAGCTGACGGGCGCCGATGAGCATATAGTTGGCCATCGCGTCGCGGCCGAAAAAGGCGCGGCCGTCGTCGGGAATGTCGGGCGTCTGCGCATCGGTCCACTCGTAGTAGCGCTGGGCGACGGAGATGAGGCCTTCGATGGTGGCAAGGTCGTCATAGCTTGCGCCCGTGGCCTCGGCGAACGGAGCCCAGTCGGTCTCGTTGAGGAAGAGCAGCTCGGTCGACTTTGCAACAGGCAGGATCTTGATGCTGCCGTTACCGGAGAAGTCGCCCTCGCTCAGATAGTCGGCGATGAAGTCGCTGCGCTCTTCCTCGGTGAGGTACTCGCTGAGGTCGGCGATCTGCTCCATCTGGTCGAGCGCGTAAGCTGTGTCGGCATAGGCGGAGAAGATGTTGGGCATGGGAGCCGCGCCGACCTTCCCCTCTGCCGAGGCGAGGACATTGGTTTCAAGATCGTTGACACTGCCCTGGCTGGAGCTTTCGACGGTGATGCCGTTTTCCTTTCCGACGGTCGAGTTGAACTCATTGACGAGCGCGTTGAACGACTCGAGCTGCTCGCCATTGTAGTAGGTCCAGACCGTGACGGTCACAGGCTCGCTCGGCGAGGGGGAGTTGTCCGCTTTCTGCGCGCCGCAGCCGGTCAGCAGCGCGAGCGCCGACGCAGCGGCGAGAAGCCGGGAGAGAAGCATTCTGCGTTTCATGAGGAAGTCCTTTCTGTGCCCGCTCATACGGGCAAAAACAACGCCCGCGTGCGCGGGCGAGCGTGCTTTACGTTTGTGCGGGGAAAAACTGACCGACAAGGTAGGTGTGTGCACCGTCGTCCGAGGGCCAGATCGTGCGGACTCTGAGCGTATAGGGAAGGCTCTTGCCGTCTTTGCGCAGCGTGACGGACAGCGTGACATCCGTGTTCGTCGGCGTGGCGAGGGAGACCTGCTCCCTGATCCGCTCGATATCCTCAGGGCTGAGCAGATCGGAATCCTGCCCCTCGGAGAGATAAAGCGTGACACGGCGGTGGGCTTCATCGGCGTCCCAGTCGGTGAGGATGGCCTTGTCGATCCAGTGGTCATAGACAAACTGGATGCCTCCGCTCTGCTCGGAGAAAAATTCCGTCTTCGCCTGCTCAATGGGCAGCAGCTTGAGCGCGAGGTTGTCGTTCGGCAGCGAGCGCTGCTCGAGCATTTCGCTCGCAAGGCGCTGTGAGTCGAGCTGATAGTCAAAGCTGCTGGGCTCGTGCTGCATACAGGTGCGCAGCTGATCGTCCACAGCCTTGAGGCAGTCGAGCAGCAGCGGGTTGAACGCGCCGCACTCGCCGTTGAGGATCATCTGCAGGGCAGTCTCGTGGGAGAAGGCCTTCTTGTAGCAGCGATCGCTCGTGAGCGCGTCGTAAACATCCGCGAGCGCGACGACCTGTGCCGAAACGGGGATCTCGTCGCCCTTGAGCCCGTCGGGATAGCCGCGGCCGTCCCAGCGCTCATGATGCCAGCGGCAGATCTCGTGCGCGGTGCGCATGAGCGGGTCGTTCTGCGGGAGCGCCATATCGTCGAGCAGCCTGTCGCCCTCGATCGTATGGGTCTTCATGATCTCGAACTCCTCGCGCGTGAGCTTGCCGGGCTTGTTGAGGATCTCGGCGGGGGTGTTGATCTTGCCGATGTCGTGCAGGGCGGAAATGGTGCTGATCATCGAGATATCCGCCTGCGAGAGCGGATATCGGTCCGTCATCTTGACAAGCTGGTGCAGCAGCAGGTCCGTGATGGTGCGCACGTGCAGGATGTGCGTGCCGGATTCAAAGTTTTTCGACTCGACCACGTGACCGAGAATATTGATCATGGTGGTGTTCGTCTTCTCGCGCTCGTAGACCTGCTCCTCGGCAAGGTGGACAAGGTCCTTCTGACGCGCGTAGAGCGTGAGCGCGTTGTTCACGCGGCGGCGCACGACCGCAAGGTTGAAGGGCCTGCCGATGTAATCGGTCACGCCGAGGTCATAGGCCTTCTGAATAAGGTCCGCGTCATCCTCGGACGAGATGATGATAACAGGGATCTCCTGTGTCCAGTTGCGCTGACGCATGACCTCGAGCACGCCGAAGCCGTCAAGGTGCGGCATATTGATATCGAGCAGCAAAAGGTCGATATCGAAATGCTCATGCAGCAGGTCAAGCGCCTGCACGCCGTCGTCGGCGTACAGGTAGTCGTAGCGCGTTCCGAGAATTTCGGAGAGCAGCTGCTGATTCATTTTGGAGTCATCGGCGATGAGAATTCTGGCTTCATCCATAGTGATGTCCTCGGCTGCGCATTCGGGGGAGGAACGCGCAGACTTTCATGAAGATCGCGGCGAAAAACGCCGTATGCCTGCAAGCAGGCAAACAAGAAAAGCGGCACCGAGACCGCCGGTGCCTGAAGGGGGCCGCGCGGCGCGACGCCGGCACGACCGTACCATTGTTACGATGTTAAGGTTATGCTAACACACATGAAATTCAGATACAAGAAAAAAATGTGTAAAAACCCGGGAAATTTTGAAATAAAACCGGGGAAAACGGAGAGATGGCGCGACGTGCCCCGGCGGGAGAGCGCCATTGAGCGTTATGACCAAAAAAGTGAAGCAAGTGCGAAAAATGTTTCAAATAAGAGAAAGAGAATGAATGTTGACATTTTTTGCAAAGGTGAGTATAGTATAAGCACAAAATTTGAAAGTATTTAACGTATTCTTAACGACGACGGCCCAAAATGAGCCGCGCGTTTGACAATGGCCGGGCCTTGCCCGTGCAGCGGGGTGGATCACTATGGCATATATGCGTTTGGGCGACCTGCTGGTCGCCTCCGGCGTCATCACGAATGAGCAGTTGAACAAGGCGCTCGAGCTGCAGAAGAAATCGAAGCAGCGCCTTGGCGACGTGCTGATCGAAAATAAGTTTATCACCGAGCAGCACCTGATCGAGGCCCTGCAAATTCAGCTTGGTGTCGAGTTTGTCGACCTGACGGCGGTGTCCATCCCGGTCGAGCTTGCAAAGTATGTGCCGAAGAACATCGCCAAGAGGTTCTGTGTCGTGCCCGTCAAGCTCGTGAAGGACACGCTGTACCTTGCCATGAGCGACCCGCTGGACTTCGTCGCGCAGGAGGAGGTCAAGACTGCCTCCCGCCGCCGCGTCATCCCGATGATCGCCACGCGCCGCGCGACCGAGCAGGCCATCAGCCGTCTGTACGGCAGCGAGGGCACGGCCCGCGTCATCGAGGAGATGAAGCGCGAGGCAGGCTCGTCCTCGCAGGATATCATCCCCGCGCAGATGGCGCAGGAAACGGCAAGCTCCGGCGACAGCGCGCCGACCATCCGCTTTGTCAACAGCCTCATCGAGCGCGCCTTTACCGAGCGCGCGAGCGATATCCATCTGGAGCCGCAGGATGGCGAGATGGTCGTGCGTATGCGTATCGACGGCCTGCTGCGCCGCGTGCTCACCGTGCCCGCAGAGCTGCAGAACACCGTCATCTCCCGCCTGAAGATCATGGGCGGCATGAACATCGCCGAGCATAAGATCCCGCAGGACGGTCAGGCGCTCGTGCAGGTCAAGGGCCACGCGCTCGACCTGCGTATTTCGTCGATGCCGACGGTGTACGGCGAGAAGATCGTGCTGCGACTGCTCGATAAGTCCGCCCAGGGCATGAGCAAGGAGGCCATCGGCCTCGAGGGGCGCGACCTGGAATGCTACAAGGCGCTGCTCAAAAATACCAGCGGCGTGATCCTGCTCGTCGGTCCCACCGGCAGCGGTAAGTCGACGACCATGTGCGCGATGCTGCAGGACCTTGCGCGCGAGGAGATCAACATCGTCTCGCTCGAGGACCCTGTCGAATATCATATCCCCGGCGTGAATCAGTGCCAGATCAACGAAAAGACCGGCATGACCTTTGCAAACGGCCTGCGCGCCATCCTGCGCCAGGACCCCGACATCATCTCCGTCGGCGAGATCCGCGACGGCGAGACGGCGAGCATCGCCATGCGCTCGGCCATCACGGGCCACCTGGTGCTCTCTACCCTGCACACGAACGATTCCGTTTCGGCGGTGTTCCGTCTGCGCGATATCGGCGTGGAGCCGTGGCTCATCGCAAGCGCGCTGCGCGGCGTGATCTCCCAGCGTCTGGTGCGCAAGATCTGCCCGCACTGCAAGCGCGGCTATCAGCCGAGCGAGGAAGAGCTCGAGCTGCTCGGGATGCCCGCCGACACGAAGACGACCTTCTACAAGGGCGAGGGCTGCCCCGAGTGCCACCACTCCGGCTACGCCGGTCGCCGCGCGGCCTTTGAGATCTTAATGATCAACGGCAAGCTGCGCCGCCTCATCAGTCAGGACGCCACCATCGACGATCTGACCGCGCAGGCGCGCGCCGACGGCTACGTTACCATGCGCGAGAGCTGCCGCGACCTTGTGCTGCGCGGCATCACCACGGCGGAGGAGGCTGCGCGCACCATCAGCACCACCGTGGACGATTGACCGCGATGGGCCTATCATAAACTATTACGAAATAAAATTCAAGCATAACCGTGTTGATTTTAGTAAAAAAACGAAGGGCAGGTGACAGAGCGTGACGACATACCGCTACAAGGGTCAGACGGTCGACGGGGCGAAGGTCTCCGGCGTCATCCGTGCCTACGACGAGTTCGAGGCGGTCGCCAAGCTGCGCGACACCTGCGCGTTCGTCACCAAGCTCGAAGAGGTCAAGGAGAAAAAGAGCGCCTTTTCCGCCGGCACGCACGTGCGGATCAAGGAAAAGGAGCTGGCGCTCATCTGCTCGCAGTTCTCCATCATCCTCGGTACGGGCCTGCCCGTGATGCGCTGCGTGGAGATGGTCGCCTCGCAGAGCCGCAACAAGCGCACGCGCAGAATGCTCGAAAAGGTCGCCGAGGATATCGGCGCGGGCTATTCCATGGCGCAGAGCTTTGAAAACAATATGCCCGGCCTGCCCAAGACCTTTATCGAGACCGTGCGCGCGGGCGAGCAGTCCGGCGCGCTGGAGGAATGCTTCAAGCGCCTGCACAAGTATTACGACAAGACCGCCAAGACCAAGGCAAAGGTCATCAGCACGCTGACCTACCCCGCGATGGTCATTGCGGTCGCCGTCATCGTCGTCATCATCATCATGGTCAAGGCGATCCCGGCCTTCGGCGATGTGTTCGCCGAGATGGGCACGGAGATGCCGGCTGTGACGAAGGGGCTCATCGCCGTGAGCAACTTCTTCGTCGGGTGGTGGTGGCTCATCCTGCTCATTCTCGCGCTGCTCGGCATTCTTTACACGCTGGCCAAGCGCACCGAGAAGGGGCGCGTCGCCATCTCGTCCTTTTCGCTCAAGCACGCACCGCTGCGCCGCCTGCACTCCATGAGCGCGGCGGGCCAGTTCGCCAACACGATGGCCACCATGCTGGCCGCGGGCCTGCCCGTGCCGAAGGCGCTGGACGTTGTCAGCCAGGTCATCGGCAACTACGTCTTCTCCGTCGGCGTGCGCGAGGTGAAGCAGAGCGTGGAGCGCGGCCGCACCATCAGCGAGAGCATGGAGGAGATCGAGTACTTCCCCAAGATGCTGACGGAAATGGTCGGCGTGGGCGAGCGTTCCGGCTCGCTGGAGCAGACGCTCGACGTCATCGGCACCTACTTCGATAACGAGGTCGAGGTCCTCACCTCCCGCCTCCTGTCGCTGATGGAGCCCATCATCACCATCCTGCTGGCGGTGGTCGTGGTGTTCCTGCTGCTGGCGGTGTACCTGCCGATGTTCAGTATGTACGGCGGCATCGCCTGATTTGATCACGGTATCCCCTCCGCGCGCCAACCGGCGCGGAGCGATATAAAGAAAGACAAACAAAAAAGGAGAAATCAAGCTATGAAAAAGATGATGAAGAACCGCAAGGGCTTCACCCTGATGGAAATGCTGATCGTTGTCGCGATCATCGCCATTCTCGTTATTATCGCGATCCCGACCTTCAACAGCGCGCTCGCCAAGGCCCGCGCCGCCACCGACGTTGCCAACATCCGTTCCGGCTATGCCGCCGCGCTGGTCGAGGCCATGACGAACGGCGTCGAAACTGGAAATGGCGCCAACAACACTTACTATCTCCAGAAGGACGGCAGCGTTTCCAAGACTGGCACTGACAAGTATACCACGCAGGGTAAGTCTGAGGATGCTACTACCAACACGACGATCGGCGGCAAATTTGCTGTTAATAGTGGAACGGGCACTGTTATTACGTGGAATAAAGACCAGACGATCGCGTATGTAGTAGCGGATGGCGCTGATGGTGTGCCTGTGGTGACTGCAATTAAAGCTGCCACCAAGGACTAATTTCGCCCCATCTCATACAGAATTTTAACCGACTCCCGGCGGGGGCGCTGCTCCCGCCGGGTCGACCCCCTTTATCGCAAACGGAAAAGGGGGTGGCCGTGGGTTGGCCGGTCATCCCCCAATACTTCCGGAAGGAGAAGAAGCCATGCTGCATACCTCACCGCCGCTTGCGGCGTACTGCTGCTTTGTCGCGGCGCTGTTCGGCGCGTGCATGGGCAGCTTTTTGAACTGCATGGCTTGGCGCATCGTGCACGGCGAGAGCGTGCTGCGCGGCCGCTCGCACTGCGACGAATGCGGCCATGTGCTCGCGGCGCGGGATCTTGTCCCCGTGCTGAGCTATCTTTTCTCCAAGGGGCGCTGCCGCTACTGCGGCGCAAAGCTTTCGTCCCGCCATGTGTGGGCGGAGCTCATCTCGGCGGCGGTGTATGTTTCGCTGCTGCTGCAATATGATATTTCGCTCCAAACCCTCGAAGCGTGGCTGCTTGCGAGCCTTCTGCTCGCCTGCTCGTTCGCGGACTTGGAGGGGTACATCATTCCCGACCGTTTCATAGCGGCCGGTATTGTGCTTTTTATCGGGAGCCTGTTTTTTGCGCCCTTTCCGCTGCATCGCGCGCTGGACGGCGCGCTCGGCGGCTTCGCCGTGGTGGGCGTGCTGCTGCTTCTGGTCCACGCGATGGAAAAGCGCCTCGGGCGCGAGGCCATGGGCGGCGGAGACCTGAAGCTCCTGTTCGTCACGGGCCTGTTCTTCGGCTGGAAGGGGAATCTCTTCTGCCTGATCCTGGCCTGTCTCATCGGCATCGTGTGGGCGCTCCTTGCCGCGCGCAAAAGCGGCGAGAGCGGCCGGCCCATCCCGTGGGGGCCGTCCATCGCGCTCGGCGCGTGGGTCACGGCGCTCGTGGGCGAGCGCGTCATCAACTGGTACCTGAGTCTTTTATGAAAGAAAGCGAGGACAACACGTGAAAAAGATCGTTGGCATCGAAATTGCGGAGGACAGCGTCAGGCTGGTCTGCTTCGCTGGCCGGGAGCTGAAAAAGGCGGTCACGGTCGAAACGCCCGAGGGACTGGTCTCCGGCGGGCGCATCCTGTCGATGGACGCCATGGCGGATTTTCTGCGCGACAGCGCGAAGGCGAACGGCATCCCGCTCACGGCCTGCGCGCTGCTGCTGCCCTCGTCCGAGGTCTTCACCCGCGCGGTGACGGTCCCCGCCATGACCGAGCAGCAGCTTGCCTATAACCTGCCCTATGAGTTCCACGACTTTCTGACCGAGGAAAAGAGCAAGTATTTCTTCGACTATTCCGTGCGCCGCGTCCTGAAGGACGAGGAGGGCTATCCCAAGGAGATGGAGCTGCTCGCCTGCGCCATTCTGAAAAGCCGCGTGGAGGAATACCGCGCGATGCTGCACCGCGCGGGCTTCAAGCTCAAGGTCCTCACGCCCGCCGAGTGCGCGTATGCCGCGGTCCTCGCCTTTGCCGAGGAGCGGGACGACACGCTGCGCGAGAGCTGCATCGTCGCCCTGGGCCACAGCAGCTCGCACCTGTATATCTACCACGGCCGCGAGTTCGACAGCCACCGCGAGATCGATATCGGCTCCGCCGCGCTCGACGCGCTGATCGCCGAGGACCAGAGCGTGGATATCCACGTGGCGCGCGGCTACCGGCAGAAGAACTACAACGGCGTGCTGGAGGCGGACTACGCGCGCGATATCTACGCGCGCCTTGCCGTCGAGGTCGTCAAGGCCGTGAACTTTTACAACTACAACAACCGCGACCGCGAGCTGACGGACGTCTACTTCTGCGGCGGCGACAACATCGGCGCGCTCGTGCACGCGATGGAGGAAAACACGAAGCTGCGCGTCTGCCCCGCGGCGGAGCTGCTGGCGCAGGAAATGCGCCCGGCGGACGAGCCGTGGATGTATCTCGGCGCGATCGGCGCCGTGGGCGAAGGAATGCGAGGTGAGGCAAAATGACCCTGACCGAAGAGAAGAAGATCACGGCGGCGGACAACGCGCCGCGGCAGGAGGGGGACAAGCCCGTCCGCAAGGCGGTCAAGTGCCCGCAGAAGGTCGGCATCAACCTCAATATGCGCGAAAAGCGCACCCGCACGGTGCTTTCGCTCGCCGGCGGCATCGCGGCGGTGGTCGTGGTGGTCGCTTTGATCGGCAAATTCGGTGTTTACGACCAGTATGCCCGCCTTGCGAAGGCGGAAAAGGCCTATGGCGAGGTGCATCAGCAGTATGAGACCGTTTTGCAGGAGCTCACGGGCTATGACGAGGTCCTTACCGAGTACCGCACGTATTCCATGGACTGGATGGCCGGCTCCGAGGACGGGCAGGGCTATCAGTTCGTCGCCGTCGACCGGCGCGACGTGCTCGATCTCATCGAGAGCGAGATGATGACGCGCGGCACGGTGAGCTCCGTTTCCATGCGCGACGACCGCGTGGTCGTCGGAATGTCGGGCATGAGCCTTGAAGAGATCTCCGTGATGTTCTCGAGCATCGAGCAGCACGATATCGTCAAGAGCGTCGAGCTCGACGTGGCGGAGACCGAGCGCGACAAGCCCGCGTCGGTCCTGAGCTTCACGGTGAATATCGTGCTCAACACCGAGCAGGATGACGCGGCGGCAGCAGAGGAGGCGGCAGAATGAATCGCGAACTGACGACAAGAGAAAAGACGCTGCTGCTCGTGCTGGCCGTGCTGGTCATCGCCCTCGGGTATTGGAAGCTCGTTTTCGAGCCCATCAACGAGCAGGTCGCGTCCTACAACGACATGGCCGAGCAGGAGCAGGCGGAGATCGACAGCAGCGTCGTCCAGCTTGCGCAGATGCGCAAAATGCAGGAGGCGGTCGAGGCGCAGAAGGAGGCGGGCGAGGTGCGCGCCATCCCGAGCTACGACAACAGCGGCATCCTGATGCGCGAGCTGTATCAGATCCTGGCAAATACGAACGAATACACGGTGGATTTTTCCGCCGCGACAAGCCGCGAGGGGTATATCGTCCTGCGCCCGGTGTCCCTCACGTTCCAGACGGGGACCTATGAGCAGGCGCGCGCGATCATCAACGCGATCGGCGGCAGCGACAACCTGAATCAGATCTCGGATGTGAACATCCGCGCGGGACAGGGCGCGAGCCGCAGCGCGGTGCAGACCTCGCTGACCATCACCTACTTTGAAGTTGCGCCGTAAGGCGAAGCAAGCATACACTGACACTGGCAAAAGGGGAGTATCGACATGAAACAGGCAAGACGGCACAACGACCACGGCTTTACGCTGACGGAAATGCTGGTCACGGTGACGATCGTGATCGTGCTGTTCGCGCTTGCGATGATCCCCATCAGCAAAATGCGGCGCGAGGTGCGTCAGACCGAGCTCGACAGCCGCGCGGAGCTCATCTTCATGGCCGCGCAGAATCAGCTGACGCAGCTTCAGGCTGCGGGGCGCACGAGCGCCTATCAGGGGGGCCTGAAGCTGGGCTATGTCCCAGAGGACGCCGAAAATGAAAATGAAAAATATGACACCGATACGCTCTCTTACGTGACGAGCGACGGCATGGAGAGCACGACGTCTCCCGCCGCGAACATCCTGCCCGAGGGCAAGGTGGACGCGGAGCTGCGGAACGCGCATTGGGTCATCGAGTATGACGCGTCGAGCGCGAGCGTTTACGCCGTTTTCTACAGCGAGCAGGAATCGAATTTTTACACGGCCGATGCCGATAAGATGAACCCGCTGCGCGCGCGGAATTACCGCCTGCAGCAGGGGGCAAAGATCGGCTATTACGGCGGCGACTCGGTCCTTTCCTACGATACGAGCGAGCTCGACGCCAAGGCGGAGATCGTCAACGGCGATCAGCTTCTGCTGAAGATCACCTGCAACAGGCTGCTTGGCGAAAGTGGCTTTCTTGATCCGACGTTTACCGTAACGCTGCGGGATGAGAGCGGGCACACGGCTGAGGTGACGCTTGCGAACAATGAGATCGATAAGAATGCACGGTCCATCGAGGCGACGCTGGTACTGGACAACCTGGCCGAGGGCGAGCAGATGCGCTTTGCCGAGCAGGAGCGCTTCAAGAGCCTTGTTCCCGGCGAAAATCTGACCATTTCCGTCAATGTCAGCGTCGATAACGATCTGGTCGAGCCCGCGGTGATCGAAAGCATCAGGACCAACAGTCTGTTCGCGGACGCGAGCGACGGGAGCAATGGGCGCACGGCGGTCATCACGTGCGGCCGCCACCTGCAGAATCTGGACCAGGACTCCGGGCTGAACAGCCAAACGGTGCAGAACAGAGTGATCACTGCCGCCGTGCAGGAGCAGGACGTCGAGTTCAAGACCGAGGCGGAGGACGGCTGGAAGGTCCTCTACGATGACATGACCTTCAAGCCCATCGAGAATAAAAACCTCACGAGCTACGACAGCACCTATCAGAGCATGAGCAACGCTGCGGCGTACCATCCCGTGATCTATGATCTGACCGCGGCGGTCGAGAGTGGCGACGCGGGATTGTTTGCGGCGTTCAAGGGAGAGCTGAAAAATATCCGCCTTGCGGGTGCGACGATCACCGGAAGCGGCAACGTGGGCGGACTGGTCGGCAAACTGAGCGGTCAGACGACGATCGAAGGCTGCTGGGTCTACCTGAGCTCGGCCAGAAACCATGCCGCCGACAAGACGGAAAAGGATCTGTGGCTCGACGGCGCGGTGACCGGCGGTCTGGTCGGCAATGCCGGGAGCGGCACGCTTACGATCAAAAACAGCTTTGCCGCGACGGTGCTGAACGGCAAAGAGGCCGCCGGCGGCTTGATCGGCAAGAGCGGCAGCGTAACGATCGAGCATTCCTATGCGGATTGCTATGTCTACACTGTGGAAAAGGGCGAAGACGGCAGTCTTACTGCTGCTACCACAGGCGTGGCGGGCGGTTTGATCGGCAGCTGTGCCGGTACAAGCAACATTGTGCTGCGGGATTGCTACGCGGCGGGCTTCCTGAAGGGCGGAACGACGGCCGGGCTTGTCGCGGGCGAATTCAGCGGCGATGGCGACAAGGCAACCAATGTTTATACCGCCTGCGCGCCTTTGGACGGCACGAGCCTGAGTTATATCATCGGGAAAAAAGAGGGCGTGGATGCGCCCGGCGTCCAAAATGTATTCTATTTGAGCGATGTAGAAAGCAATAGTGCTTACAATGGCCTGCAGCGGGTCAGCTATGCGGATTGGAGCGGCAGCAAGATCCCGGATGCGAGCAAAATGCTTTCCGACGGAACTGCGACGGCCTTCACGACCGCGACGAGCACCACACCCTATAACCTGATGGAGGGCCTCGGCCTGACGCGCTATTCCTATCCCGCGCTGACAGATCTGCCGCACTACGGCGACTGGCAGGCACAGTTTGAGAACGAGTCGCTGGCCTATTATGAAAAGTACGCCGAAAAGAGCTACGGCTTCAGCGGCGGCAATATCTCCACGCTCAAAACTGACGGCACCGTCGCCGTGGGCGACGGCTACGGCCTGCTCTACGAAACCACGCCGACAGCGGATGTAAAGGTGACGGTCGGCGGCAAGACCTGTACGCTGGAGGCTAAGAGTCAAATCGAAGTGACCGCCGTGAGCAAGGGCGAAACAAAGACCTATTATCTGCTTCCCTTGCCTGCCGAGCTGGTGCAGGAGATGGGAGTTGGCAACAGCTTCTACACCAAGCTGACCGTGGCGGAGGGCGACAAGACCTTCTACTATAATCCGCACTTTGCGAACACGGCCGCTCCCGGCACGGATAGCGACGTACCCGACACGCCCGAGCGGGTCGAGGTGCGCACTGCGCGCCAGCTGAACGCACTGAGCGCATATTACGACAAATACGTCGAAGATAGACTGTTTGCCGGGAACACGGCCTTCGTGCAGGGCACGAACATTGATTACAGTCGCTATGACTGGCGAAACTTCGGCAAGGACGGCAAGGACAGCAAGTCCGTCAGCGAGCAGACGCCGATCGGCGCAAGTGCGGCGCAGCCCTTCCGCTACAGCTACAACGGCAGCAGCTATCAGATCACCGGCGTTTCCTTCGCGGGGAAGACCTGCGTCGGTCTCTTCGGCTACAACACCGGCACGCTGAGCAATATCATCATCACGACGGACGTACCGATGAACAACGCGGATGGCTCGGTCAACAGCAAGGCTCCCACCGCGAAGGTGACCTCTACGGTCCAGCTCAACACGGTGTATGTCGGCGTGCTCGCGGGCTGGAATCAGACGGGCGGCGTCATCTCCAACTGCGCCGTTTCCGGCTATAACCTCACGGGCTATGCCTACAGTGGCTCGACGTCCTACATCGGCGGGCTCGTGGGCTTCAACGCGGGCGCGATCCGCGCCAGCAGCGCGGTCACGCCGCTCATCAAGGGCACGGGCAACCTCGTGCAGTCGCTGAGCATCGGCGGACTTGTCGGCGGCAACGGCGGCCAGATCCGCCGGAGCTACGCGCTGGCGGCCATCAACGTCATGGAGGTCAGCGGCAACGTGACCATCGCGGGCTTTGCGGGCGGCAATGTCGGCACCATCCGCGACAGCTACTGCGCGACGGCGATGACCTCCGCGGGCGCGGCTACCTATGGCTTTGCCCCCGCGAGCGGCAGCCTGAATAACTGCTACTTCCTCACCGGCGGCACCTACACCTTCGCGGGGAAGGTCTACCTCTACGACTATGACGCCGACGTCACGGTTTCCGGCGCGGCGGGCCTGTCGAGCAAGGAGCTTGCGAAGCTGAGACTTGACGGCTTCGGCGCGATCGCTGATGCGGCGCACTCCGTCAACCACCCGAACACCGCGATCGACGAGACCGAGGAGGCAATCTATCCCTATCCCGGCAGCGTGACCGGGCGCGACGGCGCGCGCACGCACTACGGCGACTGGGTCACGGACGCGGACCTCGGCACCCTCGGCGTGATCTATTGGGAGAAGGAAGAGGGCGGCTCGAACGACGGCTACCATTTCTCCTTCATCGGCTTTGAGAACGGCGCGCAGCAGAAGGCGGACAGCAGCCTGTGCGAGGCGCACGACGACGGCGGCAAGATCACCGACTACGGCTACGGCTACTACTGGAAGGACACGGAGAAGAAGCCGACGCTGAAGGCGGCCCTGTTTCCGCTCAGCGGCGTGAGTGATTCCGGCACCTTCGAGTTGGGGACTGCCTCGACCGGCGACACGGCGGGCAGCGCGGCAGCGGAGCTCGAAAAGCAGGTGCCGGGCTACAACTTCGTCACCTATCAGACCGGCGAGGGCACAGATCGGATGCGCCTGCTCTCGAGTAAGACGGCCAACGGCCAGTGGACGCTGACGCAGAAGGACACGGGCAGCAACACGAAGCTGACGTTCCGGTTCCTGCTCAACCCTTTCTTCGCCAACAGCTACAGCTATGTCGATGAGGAGGACGCGGGCGCGAATAAGACCCCCGGCACGGAAGAACTCGCCTATCAGGTGCGCTCCGTGGAGCAGCTGCAGTTCATCAACTGGAGCTATAGCAACGGCAAGGGCAGCACCACGGCGGACGTGACGAAAGAGAATTACAAGACCTTCCCGTATTTGCAGTATGCGACAAGGTTAGGACGGAATAGCCAGACGAAGGCAGATTCACTCACAGGTGACTGGGATGGCGGTCCGCGCACGGTCCAGACGTGGAAGCAGACGCACGACGTCAACGGTACGGACCTGTCTGCTCCGACAGACGGCACGAAAAATGCTAAGCTCCACCCCATCGCGGGCGCGGTCTACTATTCTGAGAAGGATACAGGCGGAGACAACTACGAGCTCATTCTTTACAACTGGTTTGGCGGGAATTACGACGGCCGAAACTATTACATCAAGAATATCCAGATCGAGTCCTACTGCTATAATGTCGGACTGTTCGGTACGACAGTGGGCGCTGAGATCGGCAACATCGTGCTCTACAGCGATAATGATTCGATCATTCAGCGCAGCTCCAAGCCCACGCCGTACAAGTATTCGAACGGCAGGTCTGACCCGGCAACCTATCAGACCTCCTACGCATTGGGGGGATTGGTCGGTATTGCCTATGACTATGCGTCGAACAATACATCGGCAGAAAAGAGTACGATCAATAACTGCGCGATCGCGGGCTACAGCATTCAGGACAACAGCAAGAACAAGCTGCGTCTGGGCGAGGCTGTGGTGGGCGGACTGATCGGCGTTTCCAATGTCGATTTGAGGAACTGCTCCGCGGTGGCGGATATTCAGATCAACTGCACCCACCGTTGGGGAGCGGTCAGCGATGGCGGTACGTCACGTGTGAAGGGCGGCCTGAATGCGGCGAGATGGGGCAACTTCATCCGTGTCGGCGGACTCGTGGGCGGCTTGCGTGATACAGCGACAAGCTGCTATACCGGCGGCAGCATCTCTGTCGGTGAAGAGACGCTGAAAGAACGGATCGCTGTAGGAGATGCTACGAACACTGAGTTCTGCGACGGCACCGTTGCAAAGCAGGTCAAGTGGTCGAATTCCAAAGGAAAAGGAAATGTGGACGACGATATCCCTGGGACCTATGTTTATGTCGGCGGTGTGGGTGGCAGCGGATTTTCGGCCAACTTTACGAATTTTACAGGCCAAGCGACGGACTCCTCGGATGGCAAGCCTAAATTTGTGAACTGCTACACCTATGTCAAGTTCCCCACCATGGAAGGCACGATCATGGCCGTTTCCATTATCGGCGGCGCGGCAGACCGCCAGAATTACGTGCAGGCAACGATTACAAATTGCTACTATCTCAGCAGCATCACCGAGGGAGTCGTAGATACCAGTAAGGTGTCCAAATGCTACAATTCCAATCAGTGGAATGATTATTATTCATTGGCCTCTATCATGGGGAGAAATGGCTATGCTGAAGCGATGCTCAAGGGTGATATGCGATATTTGAAGGAGTTTTTCACCAATGCGAACGATGCAAAAAGCAGTAGCCTCAACGGTCTTACCGGCCTGACCTATGCGCAGATGTCCGATCAAACCGGCAGAGCAGGATTGATCACGACGCAGAACACTAATAATAATCGGCCACAGTCTTACAGCACCTTCAAGGACGCGCTGAATCAGAAGGCGCAGGGTCCTTTCGACTGGGTCTCCGTCGAGGAAAACAACGCCTCGATCCACGGCAAGTACAGCTTCCCCGGCAGCGATAGCGAGCTGCGGGGCCAGGATTACCCCTTCCCGACGGTGCTGACGCAGACGGATATCTTCGGCGCTACCGTCCACCTGCACTATGGCCGCTGGCCCAAGGTCGGTATGTTCTGGAAGGACGGCATCACCACGCTCGACCTCATCGCGGACTACGATAAGGCGGCGGACAAGTCGCAGATCGAAACGCAGCTCGTGCTGAATAACACGGGCCTGACGCTTGATGATGGCGACATAAAAAACGTGACCTTTACCTACGGCAACGGCGCGACGGAAAGCGACGTTGCGTCGGCCCACGTGGAGAGCGTCGTGAGCGAGACAACGCCCGCATTCAACGTTGTGCTCGAGGGCAAGGCCCCCGGCGCGGTCGAGGTCACGGCGACCTTTACGAAGAACGACAAGACCTACACCGCGCGCCTGACGCTCACCGTCACGGCAGAGCTGAACGTGACGCTTACCCCCGCCATCGTCGACGAATATGTGGGCGATGAGACCAAGGTCACGCTGCAGGCGCTGAACAGCAGGAACGAAGCGGTCACGAGCAATATCGTATGGGCGCTCGTCAGCGATGACGAGAAGATCGCCGCGGCGAGCAGCGTCGTCGCCGACTCCACGACCAAGATCATGGGCGTGAGCGAGGGCGAGACCAGCATTCATGTCACGGCGACGGTCACGCTGGGCGGCAAGACCTACACCGGCACAAACGTGCTGGGCGTGACGGTCTCCCAGCAGGGCGTTCTCGGTATCGCAAACACGGCGAACGCGGGGAATCCGCAGTACGTCGAGGGCAAGCTCGCCAGGGACCTGAAGGGCTGGTACGAGGGAAACGCGACGTCCGCTGGCGGACCCGCGAAGAAGACCTACCCCGATAACGGCACCGCTGCGCCCGCGTGTGAGAGCACGCTCTTCCTCTACGGCCGCGGCCAGAAGGCAAAGCTGAGCAGCTTCGACGTGACGGGCATTACCGTGACGGCGAAGGAAACGACAGCCACCGGCGGAATGCAGGAGAAAAGCTATGATGTTCTGATCGATCAGAGCAAGTACACCGTCACCGTCGGCACAGTGAGCGAGAATGGCAAGGACACCGTCCTGCCCCTGACCGTCCGCGGCAGGCAGCAGGGAGAGATCACCCTCATTGTCACGCTGACCGACCGCCGCGCGGAGGCAGAAAGTGCAGCGTATAAGCTGAGCATCCCTTACACGCTGACGGAGGCGGATACGCAGGTGACGGCAACGTTTGCGGGACCGGACGGCCAAAAGATCGTCGACAGCACGGTCAAGTACGGCGCAACGGCGACGATTTCGGACGCGCTGCTGGCAGAGTTGGAAAAGGCCCTGCCGGAGGGCAGCAGCTTTGGCAATCTGAGCGATTCCGATAGCTGGGAGCCCGGCCTGACGAGCCCGCTGTACATCGACACCGTCTTCAGACCGAAATATGAGGCGGGCACCGCTTTGGCGGACGACGAATGAAACAGATGCAGATGAAAGGAGGCCATTGGGATGAAAAAACTGAAAAACGAGCGCGGTGAATCCATCCTGATGGCCCTCCTGCTGCTGCTGTTGGCGTCGGTCATCAGCGCGCTCATCCTGACGGCGGCGACCAACGCCGCCCACCATCTGCGCAACGACCGCAAGGCCCAGCAGAACTACCTGACTGTCAGCTCCGCTGCCGAGCTCATCCGCGACAGCATTTTGCAGGAGAGCTATACGCGGGTGTGGGAAAAAGTAACGACCTATACGAAGGATGATGCAGGGACATATGTTCCAAAGGAAGAAAAGACAACGCTTGCCCCGGGAAAATTCACCGGCATTATGAAAGCGTGGCTGGCAGTAGGCATTGCAGACAATGAGGACAAGGGCGCAAAGTATGCGTCGGTCACGGGCTGTCAGGACACGATCAAGGTCGACATTTCTATTGAAGGCGAAGACAAGCTCCAAACCGTACAGGCGGAGTTCACCATGGACAAGGATACCGCCAATATTACGGTCAAGCTGTCGCTCCTTCCGCCGGACGGACAGAAGAGCACCGGGACGGAGAGCAGCGCGGCAGAGGACTGCCGGATGACGCTCAAGATCACTGGAAAAGTGACGACAAATGAAGTTTCTAACGCGAATGATGAAAAGACGATAGAGAAGTACACCACCACCATCAACTGGAGCGGGGCCAAGATCACCAAGGGCATCAAGGAGGCAAACAGTGAACAAGCTGAAGGATAAGCGCGGCGAAACGCTGATCGAGTCGCTCGTGTCCGTGCTGATCGCGGCGCTGGCCTTTGCCTTCTTAGCCACCGCCGCTGTTTCGGCGGAGAAGATCAACGCAAAGACCCGCAATACGGATATTTCGTTTCGGTATACGACCGTCGGCACGGCGGGAGCGGCAGACGAGAAGACGACGAGCGAAGCCGCTGCGACCGTCAAACTGACCGGCAGCGGAACGCTGCCGATAGAGTCGAGCGGCAGCGTGAAGCTCTATACCTATAACGACTATCATTATTATACGGCCGGGACCGCCGGGGCGGAGGTGAGCGCACCATGAAAAAGCTGCGCAGCCAAAGCGGTATGACGCTCACGGAAATGCTCTGCGCGCTGGTGGTGCTGATGCTCATCAGCTCGCTGCTCGCGGTGGGCGTCCGCTTCGCGGTGCAGACCTACCGCACGTCGATGGCCGATTCGCAGGCGCAGATGCTCTGCTCCACGGTCACGACCGCCATCGCGGACAAGCTGCGCTATTGCAGCGGCGTGACGAGTAAGGACGGAAAGGTCTTTATCAAGGATATCGGCAGCGTGGAAAGCAACGAGCAGGGGAGCTTTTTTCAGGTGGATGAGGACACCGGACAGATCGTGATGCAGTCAGGCAGCGAGAAAAAGCAGCTGCTTGGCGCAAAGTCCTACCCGCGCGGACTGAAGATCCGGGAGCTCAAAGTGGCGTTTTCCGATACGGACCGGCGCTTTGCCGTCAGCTTTGATGTGACGGACACGGCGGGGACGGTGCTGGCGTCGTCGTGCTTTGACGTCAGGTGCATCAACGATGTGACGAACAGCGGCACGCCGGGCGGCGGGAGCGGCACAGATGTGCCGGCGACCGGAAGATGAGCACCACGAAAGCGGTTTGACAACAGAACAACGGAAGACAGGCGAAGAGGTGAGGACCGGATGAATCAAAGAAAAATATTGATCGCAGATGATTCGGAACTGGATCGCGCGCTTCTGGTGGATATGCTTGAGCATGATTTCAGCATCCTTGAGGTGTCGGACGGAAAAGAGGCTGTCGCGGCTCTGCAGGCGCACCGGGGAGAGATCGAGGTGCTGCTGCTGGACGTCGTGATGCCGCAGATGGACGGCTTTGAGGTGCTGGCCTACATGAACGAGACGGGCTTTATCAAAGAGGTGCCGGTCATCATGATCTCGGCGGAGAAGGGCAGCGCCTATATCGACAAGGCCTTCAAGCTCGGCGCGGCGGACTACGTGAGCCGCCCCTTCGTTCCGAGCGTGGTGCGGCGGCGCATCATCAACACCACCCTGCTGCATACGAAAAAACAGCAGTTGATGAGCATCGTGACCGAGCGTTTCTACCAGAAGGAGAAAAACAACGAGCTGCTCGTGGCCATCCTGGGCCATGCGGTGGAATCCCACGGCGCGGAGGACGGCACGCATATGGCGCACGTCGGCCTTGCGACGGGGCTGCTTTTGCAGCGGCTTGCCGAGAAGACCGACCGCTATCATCTGGAGCAGGCGGACGTTGAGGCGATCCGCATGGCCTCGGAGCTGCACGACATCGGCAAGCTCCAGATCCCATCGGAGATACTGACCAAGCCCGGCCCCCTGACGGCCGAGGAGTATGAGATCGTCAAGCGCCATACGATGCTGGGCGCGAAGATCATCACCGAGCTGCCCATCTACCAGAACGAGCGCCTGGTGAAGTATGCCATCGAAATTTGCCACTGGCACCACGAGCGCTGGAACGGCGACGGCTATCCCGACGGGCACAGGGGCGACGAGATCCCCATTGCGGCGCAGGTCGTTTCGCTCGCGGACGCCTACGACGCGCTGACGAGCAAGCGGTGCTACAAGGAGGCCTATTCCAACGAAAAGGCCATGTCCATGCTCGATGCGGGCGACTGCGGCAGCTTCAACCCGCTGCTGCTTGAATGCCTGCATGAGATCGAGCACCGGCTGGTGCAGGAGCTGAAGGTCGACTTCATCGCCGATCCGCATCAGAGCGCCGCGCGCCGCGTGGTGGAGGAGCTCTATAACGGCACTGGAGACTCCGACACGCGCGTTGCCGCGCAGTTGGAGGAGGAGCACAGCAAGCGCAAGTTCTTCAGCGAGCTGACAGAGGAGATATGGTTTGAGTATACGACACAGCCGTCTGCGCTGGCGCTGTCGGCAGGAGCGGTCAGGCTGACGGGCCTGCCGCGCCTGATGGTCGATCCGCTGGACTGCGCGGAGCTTAAAACTGTTATTTCGCCCGATCTGATCGCTTCTGTGCGCGAGCGCATACAGGGCATGACGGCGGATGAGACGTATTTTGAGATCGAAGCGGAGATCGTCCTCGAGGGGAAAAAGCGCTGGTGCCAGCTTGCGGTGATGCTTGTGTGGTCCGTATCCGAGCCCGGACGCTGCAGCTCACTGATGGGACAGGTGCGCAGCATCGACTTCAACTACCGCCGCCTGACGGAACTGAGCGAGCGCCTTGCGCATGAGCGCCCCGCGCAGAAGATGACGCCGGTCATGGCGGAGGACGACGGCGTGCTGCGCATCACGCGCACGCAGGTCGACGGCGTTCTGCGCGGTTACCGGCAAATGTTCGACGTTGCCCGCCTTGTAGACCCGAGCATCTGTATGGAGCTCAGGGAGGGAGACGGCGCGATCGGCAAGAAGGAGCACTGCTACGCAGTTTGGAACAAGCCGTTTCGCTGTGAGCGCTGCATTTCGCAGGAGATCGTGCGCACGAAGAAGTCGCTTGCGAAGATCGAAACGCGCGGAAACGATGTTTTTTACATGGTCGCCTCCTACATTGAGGTGGATGGCTTGCCGTATTCGCTCGAGCTGGCCAATCATCTGCACGGCGATGATATTCTTGACGAGGGCGCGCAGGAGAGCGTGCTCAGTCAACTGCTGATGCGCAACCGACAGGTCTACATGGATTCGGTCACAAAGGTCTATAACCGCCGCTATTACGACGAGCGGCTGAAGAATCTGAACGGCGAATTTGCCTTTGCCATGATCGATATGGACAACTTCAAGACGATCAACGATCGCTTCGGCCACCTTGCCGGCGACGCGGCGCTCTACCGCGCGGCGCAGGCTATCAAGTCGAAGATCCGCGGTGACGATAAGCTCGTGCGCTACGGCGGCGACGAGTTCTTCCTGCTGTTTCACGATCTGCCGCGCCACATCCTGGAAAAGAAGCTGCAGGCCATTCGCATGGCGATGGACAGCATCGACATCCCGGAGTATCCGCAGCTGCACATCAGTGCGAGCATCGGCGGCGCGTTTGTCAAAGGCCGCATTTCACAGACCATTCGCAAGGCGGACCTTGCCATGTATAAAGCGAAAGCAAAAAAAGACTGCGTAGCAATTTACAGAGAGAAAAATGACGATGAAGCTGAATGAATTTTACAGCACGATAGGCGGCGACTACACGGAGGCGAGGGCCCGTTTCCAGAGCGATGAGCGCATTGCCCGCTTCCTGAAAATGTTCCCGGGCGACGACAGTATGCAGAACCTGAGCGCTGCCGTTGCCGCGAACGACGCGCCGACCGCCTTCCGCGCGGTCTGTCTGAATACGTCCGGAAATTAAAATCTTAGTTCCTTTGCGGAAATATTTCTCAGCAAATTCACCTGTTTTTCCGAAAGCTACACAATTAATAAAATCTGCACTCTGGCCATCATTTCCTGTACGTCTGCGGTCAACTGCGAGAGTGTATCTCACGATAGCCATTCCGCTATCATTTGCAGCGTATCTAACCTCCGGGTCTCTAGTTAATCTTCCCATTAAAATTGTTTTGTTCATAATCATTTTCTCCTTTTCTTTATTTTTTTTGTTGATTTATGAATCATATATAGTATGCTTAAAAAAATCAGCGATAAAAAACGAAAATGGAAAAAATTTTTTATTTTTTAAATTGAATTTTTCACCTGTTCCATATATGCTGCAATCTTTGGTGCAGTCTCGGCAAGACCTTCCGGGTCTTCAAGGCTTAAGCGGAAGACTTCGGCAAAATATTCCTTATTGGTATCAGTGTTTATGTCTGATAAGTCGTATTTTTCTTTTAACGCTGGAAGCTCTGCGTCATATGAGTCTGTCACTACCGGGTCGTCAGAATAGAATCTTCCCTGGTCAAATGTCTCAAAATCTATGGCACTTTTTCGCGCACCCAGGCGCCGAATTCGGAGATCGTATGCGCGGCATCGGGCGTAAAAGGCCCGTTGATATAGGGTTCCAACGACGACAGGTCGATTTCGATCACCCGGTCGTAATATTTTTCCGGCTCGGCGGCCGTTTCGGCGTCGGCGCGCAGCGAACCGGCTATGCCGTCGGCCAGCGCGGCCACTTCTTCGCGTCCGGTAGCGCGCAGGTAGCGCGCCATCGACTCGTCATAGGCGAACAGCGAAGTGGTGGCCCCCACCTCGGCGCCCATATTGCAGATCGTCGCCTTGCCGGTCGCAGACAGCGAAGCCGCCCCGTCGCCGAAATATTCCAGAATCGCATTGGTTCCGCCCTTGACGGTCAGTATCCCGGCCAGTTTCAGGATCACGTCTTTCGGCGAAGCCCAGCCGCTGATAAAAGCCTTTCCGACTGTTGGAGGCCACTGAAGTGGTAGAGCCCAACCCCATCAGCCCGAATGAGAGC
>OGZW01000926.1_pt1 | contig 23734 bp, 19 predicted proteins | sample 1577001 | NCBI WGS metagenome assembly OGZW01 (sample SAMEA3541519, study PRJEB24748) | human gut metagenome | biome: human gut; feature: human-associated habitat; material: faeces | place: China | collected 2012 | reverse complement strand
TGATCCCCAACTGCGCCGCCAGCGTGCTGCTGACCCAGCTGTATGTGGAGGGTGCTCTGCGCTTTTCCAGTCTGGTGGCGGGCCTTTGCACCGGTGCAGGCGTGGGCCTTGCGGTGCTGTGGCGCACCAATCCTTCGTGGAAGCAGAACCTGTTCATCACCGGCCTGACATGGGGTGCAGGCGCATTCCTCGGCGTGGCAATGCAGGTGGTCGTGGCCGTGTTTGCGTGATCACGAGAAGAAGCTGCAAAGAAAACGGCATCGTGAAACAAAATAAGGCTATTGCATGGAATTCTGTGCAGTAGCCTTATTTTTATGCCCAAATGCACCCCAATTTTAAAAAAGTATGGTATACTGGTACAAAACTCAGTTCCATAGGGGAGAATAGAATGCAATATAAGATTCTGGCAAGCGATTACGACAACACACTGGTGCCCTTTGGCGAGGGCAAGCCGCGTCAGAAGGTGGTAAAAGCCATCAAAAAGCTGCAGGCCGCAGGCGGCAGATTTGTGCTCAGCACCGGCCGTGCGTATCCGTGCGTCAACCTCAAAGGCCAGCTGGGCGGCATCCGGTTCGATTATGCCATCACCTGCAACGGTGCCTGTGTGGTGGACCGCGAGGGCCGCATCGTGGCCGAGCACCCGCTCACCGCTGAGGAAATGTACGCGCTGGTGGATTTCTGCGAGGATTATAACTATCCGCTGCAGTTCAATTTCAGGGATGCCTGCTACGCCTACTGCGAGTATGAATATCTGCACAGGGGCTATCAGCAGATGAACAGCATCGGGCTGGACTGTATGGACGGCGAAGATCAGGACCGCCACCTGATCGACATGCCCCACGCCGCTTTTGCGGCAGTGCCGCCGGAGCACGTGGCAGATTTTGCGGCAAAGTACGGCCATCTGGGCCTGCACTGGATGCAGGTGGGCGCGCAGAATGCCGACGGCCTGTGCTACTACGACATCGTGCGCGGTGGAATGGACAAGGGCGTGGGTCTTGCCGACCTGTGCGAAAAGATGGGCCTGACACTGGCCGATGCCGTGGCGGCAGGCGATTCTGCCAACGATGTGGCCATGCTGAAGGCAGCGGGCCTTGGCTGCTGCATGGCAAACGGCACGCCGGACGCAAAGGCTGCCGCCGACCGCATCATTGGCGATGTGCGGGAGGACGGCCTTGCCGACCTGATCGATGAGCTGTGGTTCGACGGCCCCAGAGCAGAGCCGTCCGGCCGCGACCTTGGCTCGCCTTGGGATAAAATTGAAAGTGCAGGCGGACAATGAGCTTTGAACCGGTGTATAACGAACACAGCCGGGCGCTGATCCTTGGCACATGGCCCAGCCCCAAAAGCCGGGAGATGGCCTTTTACTACGGCCATCCGCAGAACCGCTTCTGGCCCGTGCTGGCCGCGCTGACCGGGGAGCCGGTGCCTGCCCGTGAGGACATTGAAGCCAAAAAGCAGATCATCCTGCGCCATGGGCTGGCCCTCTGGGACACGCTGGAACGCTGCACCATCACCGGCGCAGCGGATGCTTCCATCAAGGATGCAGTGCCGAATGATATTGCCGCTCTGCTGGCAAAGGCACCCATCGAAGCAGTATTCTGCAACGGAGCCACCGCATACCGGATCTATACAAAGTATCTGCAGCCGGTGTCCGGCATTGCAGCGGTAAAGCTGCCCAGCACCAGCCCGGCAAACGCTGCCTGCCGCCCGGAAAAGCTGCGCGAAATCTGGGGCGCGGCCCTCTTGCCGTGGATCAACAAATGATGGCCAGGTTGTAAATTATCCGTGAAAGCCTTGCGTTTTTCGCGGGGTGCGGTATTATGGATAACATAAGGGGCAATGCCCCGGACAAGGAGAAGAAACATGAGCAAGATCATCCGCACCAGAAAGCCCAGCGTTCTGCCATTTTATGCAATGGCACTGGTCTTTTTGGTATTGTGCGCGGTACTGCCGGTGTATAAGCTGTGGGCGCTTCTGGCGGCGCTGGGCGGTGCATTTGTGGCCTTTGGTGCGGCACAGAAGGTCTGCCCGCCCCGGGTGGTGGAGCACGAAGTGCCTTTCCACACCGGTGTGGAGGATGTGGACGCGATGCTGACCGACATTCAGCAGAAACTGGATACCCTGCACACCCTCAACGAGCAGCTGCCGGACCCGCAGCTCTCTGCCGCCATGACCCGCATGGAAAAGGCGGGCCGCTCCATTGTGGAAGCGGTGGAAGCAAACCCGGAAAAGGCAAAGCAGGTGCGCAGGTTCGCAAACTATTACCTGCCGGATGCGGTGAACGTTCTGCAGCAGTATGCAAAGCTGGCAAAGCAGGGCGTGCGCGGCGAGAATGCCGCAGCCATCCGTACCGAGGTGGAGCACAATGCTGCTTCCATTGCCACGGCGTTTGAAAACCAGCTGGATGCCCTGTACGCCGCCGAGAGCATGGACCTTTCTGCAGATATCACGGTGCTGCAGAACATGCTCAAAGGGCAGGGCCTGAGCTAAGAAAAAAGGTAAACGGTATTTGGAAAGGAAGGAATCTCTTATGGCTGATAATACATTCAACTTTGACCTCGATGCACCCGCAGTACCCACCCTGACGCTGGACCCCACCCCGGCAGAAGAGGAAAAGGCAGCACCCGCCCAGCAGGAAGCCGCCGCACCGGAGCAGCCGCAGGTGAACCTGACCCCGGAAGAACAGGCCATGGTGGATCAGTTTGCTGAAAAGATCGATATTACCAACAGCCAGCAGGTGCTGCAGTACGGCTCCGCCTGTCAGAAGAAGATCGGCGATTTCTCCGAGGCCGCCCTTTCCAAGGTGGCCACCAAGGATCTGGGCGAAGTGGGCGATATGATCACCAGCCTGATCGGTGAGCTGAAGAGCTTTGATGCAGGCGAGGAAGAAAAAAAGGGCATCCTCGGCTTCTTCAAGAAGAAGGGCGACCAGCTGGATGCCATGAAGATGAAGTACAACAAGGCCGAGACCAACGTGGAAAAGATCCAGTCCATGCTGGAGGGCCATCAGGTGCAGCTGCTCAAGGACATCGCCATGCTGGATAAGATGTATGATCTGAACATGGCCTACTTCAAGGAGCTGAGCATGTATATCCTTGCCGGCAAAAAGAAGCTGGCCGATGTGCGCGCAAACGAGCTGCAGCAGGCCATGGATAAGGCCAAGGTTTCCGGCCTGCCGGAGGATGCACAGGCGGCTCGTGATCTGGCCGACCAGTGCGAACGCTTTGAGAAGAAGCTCTATGATCTGGAGCTGACCCGCAACATCAGCCTGCAGATGGGGCCGCAGATCCGCCTTTTGCAGAACAACAATACCATGATGGCGGAAAAGATCCAGTCCACCATCGTCAACACCATCCCCCTGTGGAAGAACCAGATGGTGCTGGCACTGGGTCTGGCCCACAGCCAGCAGGCCATGCAGGCCGAACGTGCCGTCACCGACATGACCAACGAGCTGCTGAAAAAGAACGCCGACGCCCTCAAGATGGGTACCATCGAGACGGCCAAGGAGTCTCAGCGCGGTGTCGTGGACATCGAGACCCTGCAGCAGACCAACAAGAGCCTTATCGAGACGCTGGACGAGCTGAACAAGATACAGAGTGAGGGCCGCGCAAAGCGTGCCGCTGCCGAGCAGGAGCTCACCCGCATCGAAGACGAGCTGAAACAGAAGATGATGGAGATCCGGAGCTGAAATGGCAAACGCAGATTTTTCCAGACAACAGAATCAACCCACCGGCGGCTTTGACGCTTCCAGCTATCGCGCCGCAGCGCCCGCCGAGGAGGAAGTGCGGCTGACGCCCTTCCAGCAGAAGCTGGCAAGCCTCGAAAAGGCCCTGCCTGCCGCGCTGAGCAAGCAGGCCGTGGCGGTGGCGCTTTGCATCGTGGTGATGCTGGGGTGCTTTGTCGGCTTTGGCGGGGCGAAGCTCCGGGCAAAGTACGACACGGTGAAGAACGGGTTCACCACTGGCGTGGCCGCAGACAGCGGCTATACCCTGAATGAGGAGTTGACCACACGGCTCAACACGGCTGCCAACATCATCACCACCGCGTCCAACACACTGGGTGCAGACAGCACCGAAGTGCAGACGGCACAGGCTGCGCTGGACTCTTTTTCCGCCTGCCTCGGGGCGGTGCAGTCCGATGGCAAGATTCACGCACCGGACTCTCTGAGTGTTTACACCGGCGGCAGGATGCATATGCTCTACCAGTCGAACGAGACGCTTGGCGCAGCCATCGGCCAGCTCTACGCAAAATTGCAGGAGCAGGCCGCAGACCCCATGAAGATGGGCGCAGTGCAGGGGCAGTACAGCCAGTTCAACAGTGCGCAGACCATCATCAGCAACCTGCATTATAACGATGCAGTCCAGAGCTACCAGAAAGACGTCGGCGGCTTCCCGGCCAGCGTGCTGGGTAAGCTGTTCGGCATACAGGAGGTGGAACTTTTCGCATGAAGACGATGAAAACACTTTCCCGCCGCATTGCGGCACTGCTTCTTGTCGTGACTGTCGGCATCACGGCGCTGGCACCGGCGGCTTCGGCTTCCAGCATCCAGCTGCCCAGCCTGCCGAAAGATCAATGCGTGGTGGACGACGCCGGTGTGCTGAGCGACAGCACCACCTCGGAGCTCGAGACCCTCAACGCACAGCTCTCTTCCAGCTGCGATGGCGCACAGATCGGCGTGCTGACCGTGGACTACACCGGAAGCGCCACCACCGAGGACTACGCTACTGAAGCCTTCAACACCTGGGGCATCGGCAGTTCCAGCAAGAACAACGGCATACTCATCCTGCTGGTGATGCAGTCGGATCAGTACGCCGACGGCGACTACTATCTGACCTACGGCGACGGCTTCCGCAGCACCATGCTGGCCGACCAGGCAAGCTCCCTCGTGCAGACCATGGAGGACGATTTCGCCGCCAAGAAGTACGATGCAGCCGTCCTCACCTGCGCCACCAATGTGGCAAACACCGTCGCGGAGGTGTACGGGGTCACTCTGAGCGGCGGGACCATCTATTCCGACGGCTCTGACACCCAGACCACCCGGCCCTCTGTCGAGCCTGTCCCGCCCCAGAAGCACTACTCCATCTGGGAAAACTTTATCGGCGGCATTTTCTCCATGATTGCTTATATCATCCTGTTTATCGCAGTTTTCTTTATCTTTATCACCCCTCTCGGCCACTCCTTCGGCTGGTTCTGGGGGCCGTTTGGCTGGTTCGGCGCACGGCGTCGGTACAGAGGCCCGCGCCCTCCCCGCGGCCCTTACGATGACTTCGGCCCCGGCGGTGGTTTCTATGGCGGCCCTCGCGGCCCGAGAGGCCCACGGGGGCCTCGTCCTCCCCGCGGCGGCGGTTTCGGCGGTTTTGGCGGTATGGGCGGCGGCTCCGGTTTTGGCGGAGCCGGGCGCGGCGGCGGCAGCTTCGGCGGCATGGGCGGCGGCAGCAGCCACGGCGGCGGAGCTGGCCGCGGACGCTGAACATTTTTTGACCTTAGAGCGAACCACCAGCGCGGCAGATGCGATCTCGTATCATATCTGCCGCGCTGGTGTTATTTTTTGCCTTTTCCTTCTCCGCCCTTCCATCCCTACGAAACCATGCCCTTCGAGATTTTATGCAAAATAACTGATATATTTCAATACATTCTTAAAAAAACTAGGATTTTTTTATTTTCTGTTGAAATTTTGTAAAATCTTTACTATACTTTAGCCATCTTACGTAGCGCACCGCCTGCGAAGGGATGCGTCCTTCAACCCGCACGAAGTGTAAGGAGTATCGTATCATGAAAAAAATCACTCGTCGTCAGTTTCTCACCTCTGCCGGTGCGACCTCTGCCGCACTGCTCCTTTCCAGCCTGCCTCATGCAGCAGCCGCAGACGAGAATTGCCTGCGCAAGGTCACTCCTGCTGCCACCAACTCCAACGACCTGTCCTGGGATATGGCCGAGGAGATCCTGACCCACATTTCTGACCCCGTATTCCCTGCCTACACGGTCAATGTTCTGGACTACGGCGCCGTCCCCAACGACGGCAAACTGGACACCGCAGCCATCCAGCGCGCCATCGACGAGACCAGTGCCCACGGCGGCGGCACGGTCGTCATCCCTTCCGGTGTGTATGACGTCGGTGCCATCACCCTCAAAAGCAACGTCAACCTGCATCTGGAAAGCAAGGACACCGTCCTGCGCTTCACCCGGGACATCACCCCGGCCAACTACCCGCTGGTGTTCGCCCACTACGAAGGCTCCAAGCTGTACAACTGGAGTCCGCTGATCTACGCTTATCAGCAGGAGAACATCGCTCTGACCGGAAAGGGCACCCTCGATGGTCAGGCCGATAAGAACAACTGGTGGAACTGGTCCCGCACCGTCAACCCGGATGGCAGCGTCACCAAGCCCAGCAGCGCCGATGCCAAGCTGCTGCGCAAGATGACCGACAACGGCACCCCCGCAGAGGAGCGTATCTTCGGCGAAGGCCACTATCTGCGCCCCAACTTCTACCAGCCCATCGAATGTACCAATGTCCTGGTCGAGGGCGTCACCATCGCCAACTCTCCCATGTGGGAGCTGAATCCCGTCCTCTGCACCAACTTCACCGCCCGCGGCGTCACCATCGACACCCACGGCTACAACAACGACGGCTGTGACCCCGAAAACTGCAACTACGTCCTGATCGAGAACTGCTTCTTCAACACCGGCGACGACTGCATCGCCGTCAAGGCCGGCCGCAACCGCGATGGCCGTGAGCTGGGCGAAGCTGGTTATCCCACCCAGAACCTCATCATCCGCAACAACACCTTCGCAGACGGCCACGGCGGCATCGCCTGCGGCAGTGAGATGAGCGGCGGCATCAAGAACCTGTTCGCAGACAACAACACCTTCGACAGCCCCACTCTGAACTACGCCCTGCGCTTCAAGACCAATGCAGAGCGCGGCGGCGCTGTGGAGAACATCTATCTGCGCAACTCCAAGGTCAAATCTGTCGGCAACGCCGTCGTCCATGCCACCATGCTGTACGATGTGGGCCGTGACGGTTCCTATCTGCCTCAGTTCAAAAACATCACCATCGAGAACCTGACCAGCAGCGGCGGCGAGTACGGCATCTTCATGGAGGCCTTTGAGGAAGTTCCCATCACCGGTCTGGTGTTCCGCAATGTGAACATCTCCAACGTCGGCACCGACATCCGCGCTCTGAACTGGGAAGCCCCCGTCATGGAGAACGTGACCATCAACGGCAAGACCTACCCCCGCCCCGTGGAAACCAAGATCCTCGGCGTTCCTGTCCCGGGCCAGCGCATTGAGGGCAGCTCCACCCTGCTGGGCGGCGAAGATACCGACCTGAGCAGCAAGTGGCTGATCTCGGACAGCGCCGACGGCGATTACCATTTCTTCCGCATCCGCCGCAGCTATGCTGTTCCCTCTTATCTGGCCGGAAAGTACATCAAGTTCGTCTCCACCGACCGGAGCGGCAATCAGGACACCAGCATCCCCTACAAGGTGCTGCGGAGCGCCGAGATCGCCGGTACCACCAATGATGCCGAGCTGCTGCGTGCCGCCTCCAAGGGTTACATTGACGAGAACGACGCACTCGACCTGAACCGTCCCATCACCAAGCGCGAGTGCGCCAAGATGCTGGGCAAGCTGTGGAATCTGACCGCTCCGTCTGCACCGGTCGCGATCTCCGACATCCCCGCAAGTGACCCGGATTACGGCGTCATCGCTGCTGTGGTCGAAGCCGGCATGATCGAGCTGAAAGACCCCACCAGCGCCATCGCACAGGGCACTCTGTACAACGCCGGTGTCACCAGCTCTGAAAGCGCCAAGCGCACTGCTTTCCTGCCCGATGCCACCATCGACCGCGACGAGATGGGCCACATCGCTCTGCTGTCCTGCGGCGTGCCTTATAACGAGACTCTGGGCACTCAGCCGAAGTTCGACGACGCCAGCCAGATCGAGTCCGTGTACAAGTCCAACGTGGGTGCCAGCGCCTACTTCGGCTTTATCACCGCCAAGACCGGCAACAGCTACCTGCCCAAGGAAAAGACCACTCTGGAAGATCTGATCCGCATCGTGGAGCGCATCTCCGACTTCTCCAACAAATAATTTTTTCAGCCTCCTCCTAACTCCTCCCCGCCGGAAGCATTCTGCATGCTCCCGACGGGGAGTTTTGTATCACTGCTGAAACGACGCACAAAAAGCACCATGCTTCGATTCGAAACATGGTGCTTTTTGCTTTGACCTCTCCGTCTGGCCTTGTCAGGCGACAGTGAGACTGAGCGGTCATTTTATTTGATGCAGCTCGAGCAGGGGCTGTAGCCAGCGGCCACAGCTTCATCATAGCTCGAGAACAAAATCTGGTTCTTCTCTGCCGGGAGGTTGGCGCAGCTGGGCAGATGGAACTTTTTGCTGTTCACGTTGCCGATGTACGCCTGCTGGGCCGCGCTGGACGCTGCCGGGGCGGTGGGGTTCAGCTCAGCGTCGGTAGCGAAGTGTTCCGTTGCCACCGTGTAGTTCTGGCCGTCACTGGAAACGGTGATCGTCCCCAGCAGGTCGGTGCGGTAGACGTCCACACCGGCGTCTCGCAGGATGCTCAGGGTCTCCTCGTGGGGGTGGCCGTACTTGTTGTTGGCCCCGCAGGAGATGATGCCCATCTCGGGCAGGACAGCGTTCAGGAAGACGTAGCTCGTCGAGGTGCTGGAGCCGTGGTGGCCCACCTGTAAGACATCCACCTTGAGGTTCGCGCCGCTGTTCACGAGGTCGCGCTCGGCGTCGGCCTCCATATCACCGGTGAGCAGGAAGCTCGTCGCGCCGTAGTCGATGCGCAGGACGATGGAGGTATCGTTGGTGTCATCGTACTGCGCCACAGGGCCAAGCATGGTCACAGTGGCGCTGCCCAGCGCCCACTGGGTGCCTACGGCAGGCACTTCGACCTGTAAGTTCTGCTGCTGGGTGTACTTGACGAAATCCTTGAAGCACTTGGTGGAGGCTTCCGTCACGGGGCTGTAAACGTGGTAGGCCGGGAAATAGGCCAGCGCAGCGGCCAGACCGCCCACATGGTCTTCGTGAGCATATTATACCGCAGATTTGAAACAATATCAAGTGTTGAAATTTGAAATAAATTAACTGATTTTTATATCGCAATTATGGAAGTTATGTGGTATAATAATAGATAGTTATAAAATTAGAAATTGAGGGAGGAGAAAATATGAAAGTAACAAAAGCGGTAATACCGGCGGCAGGGTTCGGAACAAGATTTCTTCCGGCGACTAAGGCAGTGCCGAAAGAAATGCTGCCGATAGTCGATAAGCCGACAATTCAGTATATTGTTGAGGAGGCAATCGCATCGGGCATTGAGGATTTGCTTATAATTACATCACGTGGTAAGGACGCACTTGTAAATCATTTTGATAAGGCATATGAGCTTGAAACGATACTTGAACGTGACGGCAAGCAGGAAATGCTTAATGCTGTTCGTGAAGTGTCGGATAAAATAAACGTTCAGTTTGTACGTCAAAAGGAACAGAAAGGTCTTGGACACGCTGTACTTTGTGCGAAAAGCTTTGTCGGAAACGAGCCTTTTGCGGTAATGCTCGGCGATGATGTGGTTGTGGCGGAAAAGCCGTGTTTGAGTCAGCTTATCGAACAGTTTGACAAATATAATGCGACAGTGCTTGGAGTGCAAAAGGTCGGAATGGATCAAGTTTCAAAGTACGGTATTGTGGACTGCGATAATGTTGAAGGCAGAATGTATAAGCTGAAAGGAATGGTCGAAAAGCCGAAAAAAGAGGACGCACCGTCAGACGTTGCGGTACTCGGCAGATATGTAATCACACCTGCAATATTCGATTGCCTTGAAAAAACACCTAAGGGTGCAGGCGGCGAAATACAGCTTACCGACGCACTTGTAATGCTTGCAAAGAATGAAGATATGTACGCATATGACTTTGAGGGCAGAAGATATGATATAGGAAGTAAACAGGGATTTTTACAGGCAACAGTAGATTTTGCACTTTCAAGAGATGATTTGAAAGATGAATTTGCGGAATATTTAAAAGAGGTAACAAAAAATCTATAATAAAAAAGACGGTGCACATTGGGGAATGCACCGTCTTTTCTCGTTTAATGAACTCAATTAAGTTCAATAATAGTATAAATTATTACTGTAAAAATTGCAATATAAAGGATAAATCTTCTATATTAAAAAGGTATAAATCGTTTAAAATTGTCATATTGCGTGACAAGACGTGACATTTTTACAAATAATTCATTAATAATGTCACGCATAACGGGGATATATAAAATAACGTGACATTTTTGTATAATTTGTATATCAAACTTCTATGATTTTTGTTTTTAGTTTACCGTTTTCGATTTCAGCCTCTGCATATGTGCCTGTATAACGTATACTTCCCGGGTTTAAAAGTGTGGCTTTGCCTTTGTAATCGGTATAAGGAATGTGCGTGTGACCGAATATTATTAAATCGGGATCATATTTTTCGGCAGCCTTGCGGAGAGTCATAAATTCATATTCGTATTTTACATTCTGTTCGTGACCGTGCGTAATAAATATCTTAACACCGTCTATTGTAACAAGCATATGTGACGGCGCTTTTGAAAAGTAGTCGTTGTTGCCTTTTACATAATATATAGGTATGTTTGGGTATATCGACTCCAAATCTTCCGCGTCACCAGTGTAATCGCCTGCGTGGAAAATCGCACTTACACTGTCGGCTTTTTCGATTATATCTAAACAGCGGTTAATATCGCCGTGAGTATCGGAAAAAATCAAAATTTTTTTCATAATCTAATCCTCTCAATATAAAAAAGTATGTATGTAGTATATCATATGCAAACGCAATTTGTCAAAAAATGATGTCGAAATATTTTTATATATCGACAACAGGATTTTACATATTTATCCATAAATAAGTGGTATAATAACTTATATTGCACTTGTAGGAGGAATTAAAAATGAGTCAGCCAGCGGTAAAAAGACAACGGAATACAGAAATGCTCCGAGCACCGTCTGTTAGAGATGTGGGAATGAGTATGCTATTGCTTTTGGCAGGACGAGCGTCTGTTTTGGGACTTTTTCCGTTCGGAGTGGCTTTTTTTGCTTCTTGCTTTGATAAAAGTATTGCGTATCTCGGTATAACAGTGCTTTCGATTGCACTTATGACGTCGGCAGGCAGTGCGGTGCTTACAAAATATCTTGTTGCGGCACTGTTGTTTTGGATATATACACGTTTCAGAAATAAGGAAAATCTTGTGCTTGACGCGGCGTGCGTGGGCGGTGCGGTTATGGTCGGCGGACTTGTTTTTCTTATATATACATATGTCGGAGCATATGATATACTTATGCTTTTTGTTGAGTCGATAGTCACTTCATTGATGTATATAATATTCAAAAAAGCACACGGATTGATTGCAAACCGCAAAAAACGCACGCAGACCGCGCAGGACGAGCTTATCAGTATTTCTGTAAGCGTGGGTGTTTTTATAACGGGACTTTCGGGAATTGTGTTTCCGTATAATATCAGTCTTGCCAATATAGTTTCCGTATATGCGGTACTTTGCATTGCACTTCACGGCGGTATTGCGGCGGCGGGCAGCGGGGGACTTTGTATAGGGTTTATGTCGGCAATGTCGTCACCGTCGGCGGTTGTGACTATGGGTATTTTCGGTATAAGTGCATTGTTCGGAAATTTGCTTAAATCGTTCGGACGTTTCGGAGTGGCGTTGGGTTTCTTGGGCGGCAGTGCGGTGGCGCTTTTGTATGCGGGAAGTGCATCGTCTTTGCCTGTGACGATTATCGAAACAGCGATAGGGGCGGTGCTTTTTGTACTGACACCGAATAAAGTTCAAGGGTATATAAAATCGTTTTTTGCAAGGTCGCTAAAGCTTGAAACGGTGAGTGCGGACGTAAGAGTTAAAGAGTATTTGTCTATGCAGCTTGAAAAATCGGCAAAGGCATTTAAGAGCTTGGAGGAGTGTTTTTCAAATGCTTCGGAGAAAAGACTGAAATCATATAATAAAGATGTTGCCTCACTTTTTGATGAGGTTGCGGACAGAGTGTGCGAGGGGTGTCCGAATGCGGTTAAATGCTGGCAGTCCGACTTTACACGCACATACCGCAGTATAATGCTGTTGCTTGATACGATTGAAACAAGGGGGATATTGGAGTTTACATCAGTACCGAACAGCTTTAAGGATAAATGCTTGCGACCTGATTTGTTCGTTGTGGAGTTTAATCACGTCTATGAATTGTATAAGAAAAACCTTGTACGGACGGGTGAGGCGGTTACAAGCCGTGACTTGGTTGCAAGACAGTATAAAGAAATGTCAAGCCTTATGGACACAATGGCGGAAAATATATGTTCCGGCTTTACGTTCAGAGAGGATTTGGAGGAAACACTTATTGCCGAGCTTGACAAAGTCGGAATTATGGCATTTGAAATAAGCGTTATTGAAAGCAGTCACGGAAAAATGGAGGTATATCTCGGAACGTCTAAGGGTACGGAAGTCGGGAAGATTGAAAACGTGCTTGAAAACGTTGTCGAAACACCTATGGGCTATGAGTGTGACAGTGCGAACGGACTTATGAAATTTGTGTCACGCGCAAAATTTACCGCAGATATTGCGATAAGACAGATAAGCCGAGATTTCAGCGAAGTGTCGGGCGACAGTATAGATACGTTCGTGACGGAGGATTATAAACAGTATGTGATTTTGTCGGACGGTATGGGCAGCGGTAAAAGGGCAATGTTTGAGAGCCATATAACACTGAAATTGTTGAGAGAATTTTTGCAGTCGGGGTTTGGCGTGAAAACGTCTATTGATATGATAAATTCGGCACTCTGTTTAAAACTTGACTATGAGTGTTTTTCTACCGTGGACCTGCTATGTATAGACCTTATGACAGGTATATGTGAGTTTTTCAAAATCGGCGGTTCGGAGAGTATTGTACTTCACGGTCCGAATGTTGAAACGGTGTTTTCTGTATCGTTGCCTGTCGGTATGCTGCCTGATATAAAGGTACAGGGACAAGCCAAACGCCTTGATGACGGCGATATAATAATAATGATGTCAGACGGAATAAGTGAGGCCGGTTTTGGTACAGTGCGTACCGATTGGCTGAAAAAAGAAATAAAAATGCCGTTTGACACTATGGACGAAATGTCACAATCCGTAATTGAAAACGCAGTCAAAAAAAGCCGTGACGCAGTAATCGACGATATGACCGTTGCGACAATAAGGTTGATAAAAAATTAAAAAGAGCCTGTCGACATTTTGTCGACAGGCTTTGTACTATACCAATTTTTTGTTAATCCACTTACCCGAATAGTATCGGATAACGGGTACTGACGCACCCATTGCCCAGGCGAGCGGAGTAGCAATCCAAATACCTGTTGAGCCGAGCGGGCGAACAAGTATATATGCGAAAATAATTCTTCCGATAAGTTCAAGTATACCTGCGACTGCAGAGGTATTAACATCACCCGCACCGCGAAGAACGTTCAAATATGTTCTCATAACCGCCGCAACTATATACGCAACACATACGATAGTAAGGTACTTGCTTCCTATTGCGATAGCCTCTGCGGCTTGTGTTTTGTCAAGGAACAAGCCAAGCAGTTGATTACGGAACAATACAATTCCGGCAGCAATCACTATACATATACCGATAAGTGACGCAAGTGTTTGATACATACCCTTTTTTATTCTGTCCATTTGATTTGCACCGATGTTTTGACCCGAGAAAACCGACAATGCCGAGCCGACCGATACAATCGGTGCGATTGCGATTGAGTCGATTTTTACGGCGGCGGTATAGCCTGCCATAGTCATTGCACCGAATGAGTTTACAAGACGTTGCACGCTCATTGTGCCGAGTGAAATCAGACAGCTTTCAAGTGCCGACGGTATTCCTGTTTGGAAAATCCGCTTGATTGCACGTTTTGTTGTTTGGAAGTTTATGCCCTCAAGATTAAGCTGTCTGCGATGTCTTACCATATGTATAATACAATAAATCGCACTGATAATCTGTGCGATAACGGTTGCAACCGCCGCACCGACAACGACTGTTTTAAACACAACAACGAACAACAAGTCGAAAATTACATTTAATATAGAAGAAAGTATAAGTGCGTAAAGCGGTGTACGGCTGTCACCAAGACTTCTGAGTATTGCGCTTGACGCGTTATACATAGCCGTACCGATTGTGAATGCGAATATTACGTTTATGTATGCAACCGCCTCATCAATTACATTATCGGGTGTGTTCAGAAACGATAAAATCGGCCGTGAAAACACAACTCCGGCAACTGACGTAATCACCGCCAAAATTCCCACGATGTAAATAAGTCCCGTAACTGTTTTTCTCAGTTCGTCAAAATTCCTTGAACCGAAACACTGCGCTATAATAATTCCCGCACCGCTCGTAAGTCCCATCATAAGACAAATCATAACTCCGACAATCGTACCTGTCGAACCTACCGCCGCAAGAGATTCAGCCCCCACAAACTTACCGACAATCGCCGCGTCAACGAAGTTATACACCTGTTGAAAGATATTTCCGATCAGCATCGGAACTGAAAAAGAAAGTATCAATTTTAACGGATTTCCTTTAGTCATATCGCTTATCATTTCACAATACACCGCCCCTCATTTTAATAACTTATGACATTATAGTCTATTAAATTCATAAAGTCAATAAGGTTGAAAAATTTATTTTTATTTGTTATAATATTGTTAAAAAAGACAAGGGGGTCTTAAAATTGAAAGTGTTGTTGTTATCCGTAAAAGCCGGTTACGGACATCATTCTACGGCTAAGGCTATTATGGAATATTTCGAGGAGAACGGACATCAATGTCATATGCTTGATATATTCGACTATGTAAATCATCGTTTGGGAAATTCAATACAGGACGGATACTTGCTTTCGACAAAGTACCTTGCAAAGACGTATGCGAAGGCTTACGGAAAACTTACGCAAAAGGACGAGCCGTATGACCGTAATTCGCTTGTATCGATATTTTCGCGGTTTGTTTCAAAGAAACTTGAAAAGTTCGTTGTTGAATATAATCCAGATTTGATAATCGGTACGCATAGCTATGCCGGAGTGTGTATAAGCATACTTGCCGACCGTGCGGCTTTTGACTGTCCGTCTGTCGGAATAGTAACCGATTTCACCGTACATCCGTTTTGGGAAAGTACGTTCCTTGACTATTACGTAATTCCGGATGAACTTTTGGAACACGAAATGCAGAAAAAAGGTATAGCGAAAAAGAAACTTTTGCCTTTCGGTATACCGATAAGAGAACAGTTTGTAAAGAAAAACGACCCTATTGAAGCACGGAAAAAACTCGGGATTGAAAATATTCCCACTATACTTATAATGATGGGTTCAATGGGATACGGAAATATAAAAAAGATTTTGGCACAAATTGATACATATCCGAAAGATTTTCAAGTGCTGTGCGTTTGCGGTACAAATAAGAAAATAAAAAGCGTAGTTGATGAATGTGAGTGGAATAAAAAAATATATTCATACGGATTTGTCGATAACGTTGACGTAATGATGGACGCCGCCGACTTTATAATAACAAAGCCGGGCGGACTTACAACATCAGAATCGCTTGCAAAAGGATTGCCGATGATAACAATGAATCCGCTTCCCGGACAAGAGGACAGAAACCTTAATTTCCTTGTGAATAATGGTGCGGCAATTATGGTAAACGACACTTATCCGATTTCAGAGGCGATAAATCAAATGTTTGCTTGTCCTTGGCGTGTTGCAATGATGGAGGAAAGCGTAAGACATCTCGGTAAACCGAATGCAACGGCTGACCTTTATAATTTCTGCTGTGCAAAGGTTTTGGCAAAATCAACGCTTATTTTAAATTCTTTGTGATTTAGGTAATTTAATATGCCTGCGTCAGTTTTAAAATCGAATATAAGCTTGTAACTTGCAAGATTCATACCTCCGCTGTGTCGTGAGCCGTATTTCGTATCTCCGTACAGCGGATTTCCTATGTGCGAAAACTGTGCTCTGATTTGGTGTGTGCGTCCTGTTTCAAGCTCGACTTCCACAAGTGAAGTGTCTTTTTTTTCGGCAATAACATTATATTTTGTGCCGATTTTCTTTGAATTTTCTTCATTATAATCTGAAACCGTAACTTTTTTGTCACCGCGTGTAAGATATGCGGTAAGGTGACCGCTTTTTTTAAGATGACCTTCAACAATGCAAAGATATATTTTTTTTATTTCGCGACTGCGAATTTTTTCATTTATTATACGAAGTGCGGCGGCATTTTTTGCACCGATTATTATACCTGATGTATTTCTGTCAAGGCGATTGCAGAATGAAGGAGAAAAACTGTGTTCGTTTTCGGGATTGTATTCGCCTTTTTTGTACAGATAACTCTGCATTCTTTCAAGCAATGTATCCTTTGTGCCTTTATCGTCAGAATGGACTACAACGCCGCTTTCTTTATTAATAAGTATAATATTTTCGTCCTCATATACAACGTCAATATCGGAATTGCCTGCTTTAAAGCTTGATTTGCTTTCGTAAAATTCGTCTTTAAAAAATAATTTCAACACATCACCGTCTTGAAGCATATATTTGCCGTCTTTGATGTGTTTGCCGTTTACTCTGACGCAATTTTTTCTAAGACTTTTATATAACATACTCTGTGGCATATTGACAAGATATTTTGTAAGAAACTTGTCAAGTCGTTGCCCTGCGTCGTTTTGATTTATCGTGATTTCCCTCATTTGTTACCTCGATTGATATTTTATTTGTAAACATTTATTTTTGATATTGTATCATAAAAAAAATTGTGTTACAATATAGTTTGCATAAATATTTTATATGAATAAAAATTGTATTCAAATTTCGGAAGGAGAAAAAAATATGGGAATTTTCGGCGGCGGTTATGATAAACCGGGTAAGGGAGTAGATAAGAACGAACCTAAAAAGAAAGGCTTTTTCTTGTTTTTTGATATTGTGATACGTAAGTTCACTAAATTTTTGGGTGCGAACTGTCTTTATGCGATAACGAGTATTATATGGATTGCGATTTTATATATTTTCGGCGGTATAGTTTTGAGCAGTACGCATATCGTTCAGAATGTTTCAGACACTATTATTTCACTTGGTACGGAATCAAGTGCGGAAAATGTGCAGGGAAGTATTATGATACTTATTCAGCTTGCTTTTTCAATCGGTGTGTTCACGTTTTGGGGTTCAGGTCCTGCAACGGCGGCTTATTCGTATATAACAAGATGTTTCACACGCGGTGAACATACTTGGGTTTTGAGTGACGGTGCGGACAAGTTTAAGGAAAACTTTAAACAGGGTATGGTAGTTGTGCTGATTGATGCGGTTTTGCTTGTGTTCGGACTTAATGCAATTCTTTTCTATCATTCGCTTTATGTTTCAACAGGCAGTATGCTTTGGATGATGTTGCTGTATGTTATGATACTCGTACTTGTTGTTTATACGATGATGCACCCGTATTTGTATCAAATTATGGTTACATTTGAATGTGGAATCGGCTCGCTTTATAAAAATGCGTTGCTTATAACACTTGCAAAATTACCGGGTAACTTTTTTACAACGCTTATAGGAGTACTTATATACGGTGCATTGTTTACATTCGTTAATCCGCTTGCAGCGGCAATTATAGTAGTAGTTATCGGACTTTGCGTTACTTGCTATCCGCCGCAATTTTATGCCGCAAGAGTAATTGAACGCTCAATATTAAAGGATATGAAAGAAAAACAGCCTAAGGTTGAATATATCGGGGAGGAAGAATAATGGTTTTAGGTGAATATGATATTGCCGTAATCGGCGGCGGTCACGCAGGCTGTGAGGCGGCTTTGGCGGCGGCAAGATTGGGTATGAAAACGGTTATGTTTTCAATAAGCCTTGACGCAATAGGAAATCTTCCTTGTAACCCAAGTATAGGCGGTACGGCGAAAGGTCACCTTGTTCGTGAACTTGACGCACTCGGCGGTGAAATGGGTAAAGCGGCGGACGCTTCGTTTATACAGTCAAAAATGCTTAATAAAGGCAAAGGTCCTGCCGTACATTCACTTAGAGCACAGATTGACAGAAAAAAGTATCACGTTGAAATGAAAAAACGTGTTGAAAATCAAGAGAATTTGCAGGTTAAACAAGCGGAAATCGTAAATGTAATTACCGATGAAGATAATAATGTAACGGAAGTTGTAACACATACAGGCGTTGAATATAAGGTAAAAGCGGTTATTATTGCCAGCGGAACTTATTTAAAGGGTAAAATTCTTATCGGAAGTTATTCGCGTGAAAGCGGTCCTGACGGAATGTTCCCTGCAAATGAACTTTCGGAAAATCTTCGCAGATTGGGTATTGAATTAAAGCGATTTAAAACAGGTACTCCAGCAAGAGTGCACGCGGATACACTTGACTACAGTAAGATGGAGCTTGAGGAGGGTGACGAAAAAATCGTGCCGTTCTCGTTTGAAACGGAGAATGTCGGCAAAAATCTTGTTCCTTGCTATCTTGTGTATACAAATGAAAAAACTCACCAAATTATACACGACAATCTCGGTCGTTCGGCAATGTACGGCGGTATGGTTGAGGGTATAGGTCCGCGATACTGTCCGTCTATCGAAGATAAGGTTGTGCGTTTTGCGGAAAAACCAAGACATCAGCTTTTTATGGAGCCTATGGGACTTGATACAAAGGAAGTATACGCACAAGGCTTTTCAACGAGTATGCCTGAGGACGTACAACTTGAAATGTATCGAAGCGTTGAGGGACTTGAAAATGTTGAAATTATGCGTCCTGCATATGCAATAGAATATGATTGCTGCGATCCGACTCAACTGTATGCAACGTTGGAATTTAAGAATGTGCATGGACTTTACGGTGCAGGACAGTTTAACGGCACGTCCGGCTATGAGGAGGCGGCGTCACAAGGACTTATTGCCGGAATTAATGCGGCATTGAAACTTAAAAACGAAGAACCGCTTACATTAAAACGTTCAGACGGATATATCGGTACACTTATAGATGACCTTATAACAAAGGGTACAAACGAGCCGTACCGAATGATGACATCACGTTCGGAATACCGTTTGCTTTTAAGACAGGATAACGCAGATGAAAGACTTACTCCGTTTGGATATAAAATCGGTCTTATATCGGAAGAAAGATATAAAAAGTTCCTTGAAAAAATGGATATGATTGAAAATGAAATTAAGCGTGTGACGTCGGTTATAGTACCGCCGAAAGACGCAAATCCGCTTTTGGAACAGTATAATTCGACCGCAGTTAAGACGGGAATACGTCTTAGCGATATGATAAAACGTCCAGAACTTGATTATGAAAAACTTGCACCTGTCGACCATAACCGTCCGACACTTCCGGACGCAGTTTGTGAACAGGTTGAAATTAAACTAAAGTATGACGGCTATATAAAAAGACAGATAGCACAGGTTGAGCAGTTTAAGAAAATGGAGGAAAAACTTCTTCCCGAAAATCAAGATTATTCTGATATACACGGCTTGCGTTTGGAGGCAAGACAAAAATTGAATAAGATACAGCCAAAGTCACTCGGACAAGCGTCAAGAATTTCCGGTGTTTCACCGTCCGATATGTCGGTATTGATTGTATGGTTGGAATCACAAAAAAATCACAAATAAAAAATGTGTGTCATTTGATATGACACACATTTTTTGCTATTCATTATCATTTACCATATGATTAATTCTTGCAGGGATTTCGTTTGTTACTATAAAATCAGCACCGTAATCAATGTATTTTTGTGCTGTTTCCGTGTCGTCAACGGACCATACACCGCAGAAAATATTTTGTTGATGGAGTATATCTATTGCGGCTTGATCCACTTGCGGATAGTTATACAAAATACCTCTGTTTTCGGATATTTCCGTAATACGTTCAAGATTATCCGTATACGGTGCAGGAGTGTAACCGATTGTCATAACAGGGATAATACTGTTTCTTGCACGAATTTCTTTTACATCATCAATCGCACCTGTGATTATACAATGCGTTTCAAGTCCGCTTGCTATGATTGTGTTTAGAAATGCATCGTAATTGGTGATATTTTTGATTTCGATAATCGGTACATTTCCGTATGTACTGCATATCGAAAGGTATTCTTCAAGAGTAGGTATTTTTAAGTTTTCGTTTGTGTCGAGATAATTTCCGTAGTCAATTTGGAACTGACTTAAATCGTCAAGCGTGTAGTCGGAAATAGCTCCCGAACCGTTTGTTGTTCTGTCAAGAGTGTCGTCATGCATACAGACGAATTGACCGTCGCTTGTTTCACAAATATCCGTTTCGATACCCCAAAAACCAATTTTACCGGCAAGCTCAAATGCCGGAATACTGTTTTCGGGTGCGTAGTTTGAATATCCTCTGTGTGCGACAAAACGTTCCGTGCTGCCGCCTGAAAATACGGTTGATGTACCGCTTTCGGCTTGCTGTGCACTCGCCGGAGTGGCGATTGCATCATTGTTATCGGAAGAAGGAAAGAATTTTAACATAACAGCAGACACGGCAAAAAGAAGTACGGTAAGTATCCATAATTTGCGTCGTACATTGTACATATTAAAAACCTCCTTTCACAATTGTTCACTTGTCAAAATAATGATTTTATACCTATTATAATAAGAATAATTCCGCCGAGTATTTCTGCTTTGTCGCCAAGTTTCTCACCTGCTTTTGTACCGACAAATAATGCGATAAGACTTAGAACAAATGTAGTTACCGCAATAATCGGTGCGGATTGCCATATGTTTGCACTGTTTGCGGCAAACGAAACACCTACGGCGAATGCGTCAATGCTTGTTGCAACTGCTTGAACAAGTAATATCCAAAGTGTGAGCTTTTTCGGCTCGGTCTCTTCGTCTTTGGCAAGGCCCTCACGAATCATATTAATACCGATTATACCGAGAATAAGCAGTGAAATCGGTCCTGACCATCTTTCAATAAACGATGCAAAAAGACTCCCGAGAAAGAAACCTAAAATCGGCATTATTCCTTGAAAAAGTCCGAACATAATCGGCATTGAAAGTTTTCTTGGCCCTGTCATATTCGTATAGACCATTGAACTTGCGATACAGACCGCAAAAGCGTCCATACTTAGTGCTATACCGATAAGAACTATTTCTGAAATTGACATTATGTATTCCCCCAGAATTTAGCTTCGAATTTATATTATACTATATATTCTGCCTTTAATCAAGGCAATATTCAACAAAAAACGCAAAAAAGCCTTCAGAGGTCTACAAATTGTCCGGAACGTGCAAGGGATTATTTTTATATTTTAAGATTGAATTTACAGCTATAAAAAATAACAGGCAAGCTGCGGCTTGCCTGTGTACTTTTTGCGAAAATAAACTCTAACTTACCCATGTACGCCGACAACCTCTGCCGGTGTGTGATATGATTTTTAGTTTGTACGAATAACAACGGTCTGTGTATCTCCGTCCCAATCAACGTCAAAGCCTACCATATCGGCAATGTCACGGATTTTGAAGTAAGTATTTCCGTTGATGTTGTAAGAAAGGACTTCTTTTTCCTCACCGTCTACATAAACAGGGGCGGTGTTTTGGTCAACGTTAAGTGCGGCTGAATGGTCGCTGTTAAGCTCGCCGCCGACTATTGTGTATTTAACTCCCGTTGAAATTGCGATAGCACTCAAATTTTCGTCCCACGCAACGTCAAAACGTGCGTTTGTTGTACGAAGTACCATTGCAATATCACGAATTTTATAATAGTTTGAGTCGTTTACGGAATAACCCGATACTTCAACGTCTACACCGTTTACGGATAGTTTTGCATTTGAATTTGTTGCGGTAAGAGTGTTGATACCCTCGTATCTGTCAACGAAATCCTTGATTTTTGCTCTGTTCGGATAACCGTTTGTCAAAAAGTCGTTGCCGTACATATCAACGTAAGGAACGGTTTGATATGAGCTTACATATGATTTAAGTATTTTTTCTGTTGAGAAAGTCTGACCGTCAAACATAAGCTTGTAGAAGTTGATAACCGAAGAATAGCGCGGTACTTCACGACCGACAAATATGTATCTTCCGCCGTCTTGGTATACGGTGATGTCCGAAAGGCAAGTACCGATAATGTTGTTAGGAACGTCAATATTTGAAATTGTATTGCCTTTCATAGTGAACGCGGCTGAAATACCTCCGTCCATACCGTCACGCATAACGAATGCCTCCGGTATACCGTTTCTGTCAAGATCGGTAAGAACTACTTGATTGTATGACGGATCTGAGGACATAATTTTCATAAGACGTGTAACGAACGCCTCACGCCAACTCTCTGCCGCAAATGTACTTGTTACGCAAAGCGTAAACATCATAGCAGTGGCAATTATCGCCGAAATAATCTTTTTCATTTTATTTTTCCTTTCATAATAAAAAGTGTTCGAGTTCTTTTTAAATATCTGTATTATACTAAAATTTTTTAGTGTTGTCAAATCTGACACTGTTTTTATGAATATCGCTTGAATATTTGACTGTAATTTATTATACTAAAAGAAAAAGGTAACTAAGAACAAAGAGGAGAAGATTATATGAAGTACAGAGAAATGGCGGGAGAGAAAATATCGGTATTGGGCTTCGGTTGTATGAGATTTCCGACAACGTCAAAAAATGCGGAAGACATTGATGCCGAAAAATCAGCAAAAATACTTGAATACGCTATTGAAAACGGTGTGAATTATTTTGATACCGCGTATGTTTATCACGGCGGAAAAAGTGAAAGTTTTATAGGCGGAGTTTTAAAGCCGTATCGTGATAAAATACATATTGCTACGAAATGTCCTACATGGGAAGTGAAGTGTGAGGAGGATTTCGACCGTTTGCTTAACGAACAGCTTGAAAGACTTCAAACCGATTATATTGATTTTTACCTTATGCACGCACTTGATAAGGACAGATTTAAGAATGTTGTCGAAAAATTCAATCTTATCGATAAGCTCAACAAGGCGAAAGCCGACGGCAAAATCCGTCATATCGGTTTTTCCTTCCATGATGATGTTGAAACATTTAAAAAGATTATTGACGCAAATCCTGATTGGGAGTTTTGTCAGATACAGCTTAACTATATTAACGTAAAATATCAGGCGGGTCTTGAGGGACTTGAATATGCACATAAAAAGGGACTTGACGTGGTTATAATGGAGCCGCTTTTGGGCGGTAAACTTGCGAACCCGTCACCGCAGGTTGCAAAAATGTTGTCTGACGAAAAGACGCCTGTTGAGTGGGCAATGGATTTCTTGTGGAACAGAGAAGAAGTATCACTTCTTTTGAGCGGTATGGGTGCAATGGAACAGGTGCAGTCAAATATAGGCTATGCGGATAAAGCGGAAGTGGGTATGCTGACGGAAGAAAATCTTGATATGCTTGCAAAGACAAAAGAGGTATTTGACAAAATGGCACTTGTACCGTGTACAAAATGTGCGTACTGTATGCCTTGTCCGTTCGGACTTGACATACCGAAAACATTTGAGGCGTACAATGCAACCGCTTCACTCGGTACAGACAGAGCAAAGGCAATTTATGCAGAACTTAACAAGGGTGCGGACCAATGTAAGAAATGCAAAAAATGCGAAAAAGTCTGTCCGCAGAGTATTAAAATCAGTCACACAATGACCGAAATTGCAAAAATATTTGCGAAATAATTATAAAGGCTGTCTGATAAAT